>OLPQ01001621.1_pt1 | contig 15452 bp, 15 predicted proteins | sample 1672451 | NCBI WGS metagenome assembly OLPQ01 (sample SAMEA3136687, study PRJEB25190) | human gut metagenome | biome: human gut; feature: human-associated habitat; material: faeces | place: Austria | collected 2013
CCCTCCGTGCCCGCGCTTGCGTGTCGCCCTCCACCCGGAGGGCGTGGATAGAAATGTTTGTGTTATCGATTAACGTTAATCCCGAAGTTGTCGCCCTCCACCCGGAGGGCGTGGATAGAAATATACGTGCAGTATATTCGGGCTCATTGAGGCAGGTCGCCCTCCACCCGGAGGGCGTGGATAGAAATGCCAGAAAATCGTTGACAAACGCGACTACCTGTGTTAAGTCGCCCTCCACCCGGAGGGCGTGGATAGAAATCCTCGTTTGCTCGCGCTCCCCCCTGCCGCGCCGGGGTCGCCCTCCACTCGGAGGGCGTGGATAGAAATGTGCCGGTTACGGCAGCGCGAACCGATACCCGGAACGTCGCCCTCCACCCGGAGGGCGTGGATAGAAATTTTGTCTAAATGAGGATAAGAGAGCAAAAGTGCATGTCGCCCTCCACCCGGAGGGCGTGGATAGAAATCGGGTATCTATTACTTGATATAAGGCACAGTATTGTCACCCTCCACCCGGAGGGTGTGGATAGAAATATGGATTGTGCAATTCGGAGGCCGTGCGCCTTGTGGGTCGCCCTCCACCCGGAGGGCGTGGATAGAAATACCCCGCAGCCGTTCGTTTTCCTGTTCTGCAGCGGCGTCGCCCTCCACCCGGAGAGCGCGGATAGAAATTCCGTGGAAGATCGGCTACGAATGCGAAAGTAAGTCGTCCTCCACCCGGAGGGCGTGGATAGAAATCCCGACCACCCATTTAAGGTGCGTGATGACGAGGAGTCGCCCTCCACCCGGAGGGCGCGGGTAGAACGCAAATCGTAACACTTGACTTTTGGACGTGACATGCCCCCAAGTCTGCGAATAAATTCAAAGATGTGCTGGGCATCAAAACGGCGGAACAGCTCGAAAAGCGCTTTCATCGGCTGCGAAAAGCGGCGGATGAGGGCGTTCTTTTGCCGTTAAAACCGGATATTGCAGGACAGTATAGGACATCGGCGGACAACTTTCTCAAAACCTCTTTACAGAACAAATGTTTTTAGCTATAATGAGATACAGAAAGGGGGCGGCAGCATGACGGAGAACTGGCCGCGCATGGCGATCTGCTACGATTTTGACAAAACACTTTCCCCGGACGACATGCAGACGTTCACGCTCATCCCGTCTTTTGGCATTGACAAAGACAAATTCTGGGCGGAAACGGACGCATTCGCGCGGGAAAACAGCATGGAAAGCAACCTTTCGTGGATGTTCATGCTTGTTCGCTATTCACGCTTTCTCGGAAAATCCTTAAAACGCGAGTATTTTCGGGCCATCGGTGCGCAGGTGGAGCTGTACCGCGGCGTTACGGATTGGTTCGCGCGCACGACAGCGTATGCTGCGCAGCGCGGCATCGAGCTTGAACACTACATCATTTCTTCGGGTCTTAAAGAAATCATCGAGGGCAGCGTCATCGCGAAAAATTTCAAACGCATTTATGCCTCCTCCTACCTCTATACCACGGACGGCGTAGCGGAGTGGCCCGCGCAGGCCATCAATTACACGAACAAGACGCAGTTCATTTTCCGCATTGCAAAAGGCTTTTTGGAGGAGTACGACGAGCGCGTAAACGACAGCATGCCCGAGGAAAACCTGCGCATTCCGTATGAGAACATCGTCTATATCGGCGACAGCGCCACGGACATTCCGTGCATGCGGCTCGTGAAAAGCAAAGGCGGCTACTCCGTCGGCGTATACGACCCGGAGAAAAATAACCGCGCCAAAGTATACAAACTGTATAACGACAACCGATTAAACTTCTACGCGCCCGCCGATTATACAGAACGGAGCAACTTATACCGCTACATGCAGCAGATCATCGCCGAAGTCGCCGCGCGGGAACAGATTAAAAGCGAGCGCGAAATTCTGCGTCAGCCCGCCGAAGCCTACAAAATGCGCTCCATGCTCGAAAAGCTCGAGACCGGCTATCCGGAAAAGCTGACTCCGCAAGAGATTACCGAGCTGCAAAAGCTGGAAGCGATGATCAAATCGCGCACTCCGGGAGAGATCGATTGATGGATGACGTAAAGTACTTTCCGTACGGCGAAAAAGAGCTCGCTTATTTACGGAAAAAGGACAAGAAGCTCTCGGCGGTCATCAACCGCGTGGGGCACATTGAGCGCGCCGTGGACAACGACCTTTTTTCCGCCGTGGTACACCACATCGTGGGGCAACAGATTTCCACAAAAGCGCAGGCAACCGTTTGGGCGCGCGTGCAGAACGCCCTCGGCACGGTCGATGCCGAACACGTTTTGGGCTATGGCGAAGCAAATTTGCAGTCGCTCGGTATTTCGTTCCGCAAGGCGGAATACATCACGGACTTCGCGAAAAAGGTGCATACGGGCGAATTTGATTTAATCAGCATCGGCGAAAAGCCGGATGAAGAGGTCATCCTCGAGCTCAGCGCGCTCAAGGGCATCGGCGTGTGGACAGCGGAAATGCTGCTTTTATTCTGCCTGCAGCGCCCAAATGTGTTCAGCTACGGCGACCTCGCCATTTTGCGCGGCATGCGCATGGTCTACCGCCACAAGGAGATCGACCGCGCACGGTTCGAGCGGTACCGCAAACGTTTTTCACCGTATTGCAGCATCGCAAGTTTATATTTCTGGGCGGTCTCCGGCGGCGCGCTCCCCGAACTCACCGACCCCGCCGCGCCGAAACCGAAGAAATAAACGTACATTTTCGCACGCATAGAAAAAGATAGTCTTCCAAAGCGTTTGTTTTGCTTAGAAAGACTATCTTTTTTATATCGTTTTTATCATAACGAAATTCGTGAGCCAGACGCCGCAGCGCTCTACTTGCTGTTCTTTAATGGCCGCATAGTCGCGCTTTTGGAAGAAGCCTTTTGCAGTCAAAGATGCGTGCGTTGTGACGGCTTTTGGAGCGACAAACTCAGTCCTTCGGGACTTTGACCCAGATGCCGGGGGTCTTTTCGGCTTCCATAAGGGCGCCCCAGGCGCTGATGATGGAGAGCGTCTCGCTGTGCGGGGCAGGGATAGTGCCGTTTTTGAAGAACTCGACGAGCGCCTCAATGAAGTGGCGGAAGTAATCGGAGCGAATTTCCAGTACGGAGTTTTCCGTGGAGCGTGCAATGTTCATCATGAACGGCGAGCCCTTTGCGTAGCCGGAAAGCGTTGCGGTGCGGCCGTCCGCAAAGCGCAGAACGCCGGTGTACACCTCGTCGTTTGTCAGGTGCATGACTTCCGTCGCGGGAGCCTGCATCATCATGAAGATCGGCTCCAGCTGGTGGATGGCGTAATCCTCAAAACCGTTCGGACCCCATGCATTGACACCCTTGATGTTCGTTTTATCCGCTGCCTGATACTCCTCCGCAAAACGCAGCGCGGAAGACGACCAGCACGGCGTGCCGCTCTGCTCGGCAAGATCGAGCATACGCTTTGCAGCGAAGTGATCCGGCGCGAAGGTTTTATCCACATAGCAGCGCTTGCCGGAGCGCAGCGCGAGGTTTGCGAGTTCTTCGTGCTTTTTCGGGTCGCGCGGGGCGAGCACGAGCAGAACGTCACTCTTTTCGATGAGCTCCTCCTGCGTCATCATGCGGGTGAGACCGTATTTTTCGCACCATGCGTCCGTTGTGAGGCCGCCCTCGGGGCTGTCGATTTCAGCCCAGGCGTACACGGCTTCTACCTCGCCGTTTGAGTAATCGTGCAGCATGTGAACGTAGTTATTGGCGTGCCACTCGTCTAAATAGTAATCGATAAAACCGACTTTGATCATGCTTTTGACTCCTTTAAACTGAATTTCAATACAACTTTCCGGCGTACTTTTCCGCCGGTATTCGCGTTCATTATAGCACATTCCGCCGTTTTGTACCGCAGTTTTTACGAAATTTCGAAAGTTCATGAAAAAAGCAAACCCTTTGTGTGAAATATGCAAAAAGCGCCCCGAATGCTCGGAACGCTTTTTGCATATTTGGAAATTCGGTGTGATTTTGCCGCCTTATCTCGCGTTTTTCTTGACGCGCAAGCGGTTGATGGCGCGGGCAAGGTTCGCCTGCGCGGTGCGGTATTCGCGCAGGCTGCGCTTTTGGAGGATGGCCTCCTTCGCCTCATCGGCGGCGCGCTGTGCACGTTTGGCATCGATCTCTTCCGGGTACTCGGCGGAGTCTACAAGCACGAGGACATCGTTGCCCTCGACCTTCACCATGCCCTCGGAAACGGCAGCGGTGCGCCACTCCTTACCCGGTGCGCGGTAAGAGAGCACGCCCGGCACGACGGCGGAGATCATATTGCTGTGACCCGCCAGAATGCCGTACTGGCCGACCGTTGTGGGCACGACAAGCGACTCGCACTCGCCCTCGAAAAAGACCTTATCGGCTTCAAGCAGGTGCATCTGAAATGTACGCATCAGATCGCCTCCGCCTCTAACTGCTTCGCTTTCGCGATGACGTCCTCGAGCGTACCTACGTTATAGAACGCCGCCTCGGGGTACTGGTCCATTTCGCCGTCTACGATGGCCTTGAAGCCGCGCAGCGTCTCTTTGAGCGGGACGTAAACGCCCGGCACGCTGGAGAACTTTTCTGCGACGTGCATCGGCTGCGAGAGGAAACGCTGGATCTTTCTCGCGCGCTGCACGGTGAGCTGGTCTTCGTCGCTAAGCTCGTCCATACCGAGGATGGCGATGATGTCCTGCAGCTCGCTGTACTTCTGGAGGGTCTCCTGCACTTCACGTGCGATGCGGTAGTGCTCCTCGCCGACAACATCGGCTTCGAGGATACGGGAGGTGGACTCCAGCGGATCAACGGCGGGGGAAATGCCCTGCTCGGCAATCTTACGGCTCAAAACGGTCGTAGCGTCGAGGTGGGCGAACGTTGTGGCCGGGGCCGGGTCGGTAAGGTCATCGGCAGGCACATAAACGGCCTGAACCGAGGTGACGGAGCCGTCTTTTGTGGAGGTGATGCGCTCCTGCAGCTCGCCCATTTCGTTTGCGAGGGTCGGCTGATAACCGACGGCGGAAGGCATACGGCCGAGAAGCGTGGAAACCTCACTGCCTGCCTGCACGAAACGGAAGATGTTATCGATGAAGAGCAGGACGTCCTTGTGCTCTTCGTCACGGAAATGCTCTGCCATGGTGAGGCCGGAGAGGGCGACACGCATACGCACGCCCGGGGACTCGTTCATCTGGCCGAAAACGAGCGCCGTTTTATCGCCGACGCCGCTTTCACGCATTTCACGCCAGAGGTCGTTACCCTCACGGCTACGCTCGCCGACGCCGGTAAACACGGAGTAACCGCCGTGCTCCATGGCGACGTTGTGGATGAGCTCCTGGATAAGGACAGTCTTGCCGACGCCTGCGCCGCCGAACAGACCGATTTTGCCGCCCTTCGGGTACGGCTCCAGAAGGTCGATGACCTTGATGCCGGTCTCGAGAATTTCGACGGCCGGGTTCTGCTCGTCAAACGACGGAGCTTTTCTGTAAATGCTTTTGTGCGGCTCGGTTGCGGGAACGGCTTCGCCGCCGTCGATAGGATCGCCGAGCACGTTGAACATGCGGCCGAGCGTGTTTTCGCCCACCGGCACTTCGATGGTTTTGCCCGGAGCCTCAACCTGCATACCGCGGGAAAGACCCTCACTGCCGGAAAGCATGACGCAGCGGACCGTGTTGTCACCCACATGCTGGGCAACCTCCATCACATACCGCCGTCCGTCCACGGTAAGCGAAAGGGCTTCTCTGATTTTCGGCAGAACGCCGGACTCGAACTGTACGTCGATGACCGGGCCGGAGATCTGTACGATCTTACCTGTATTCACGTTGTTCACGCTTCCTTCCTGTGTTTTTGACGCTGTGCCTTCGCACCGGCGGAGACCTCTGTAATCTCCTGCGTGATGGCAGCCTGACGCACGCGGTTATACTGCAAGGAAAGCTCTGCGAGGAGCTTTTCCGCGTTGCTGTTGGCGGAATCCATCGCCGTCATGCGGGCATTCTGCTCGCTGCAGAAGCTATCGATGAGGGCACTGTAAATAAAGCCCGAAACGTAGCTTTGCATGATGTTGTTGAGAACCGCCTGCACGGAGGGTACAAACTCGAATGGCGTGGTGACCGCCTTTTCCACCGTATCCGTCTGGAAATAGGCGCGGTGGAACGGCAGCAGACGCGTGCAATGTGCAGAGGACGTGAGGCTGTTCTCCATATCGGTATAAATGACAAAAATCTTCTTAAAATCCCCGCGGTCGTAGCCCTCGAGCAGGATGTCGCAAATTTCTCTCGCGCGCTGCATGGTAGGGTTCTGTGCCGTATAGAGGAAGCTGTGCTCCATGGGGATATTGTGCTGCGTAAAGAAGTGGCGGCCGTATTCGCCTACAACGTAGAGCTTCGTGTCGGGATGCTCATCGAGCATGTGCATGGCTTCCTTGATGACGTTCTGGTTGTATGCGCCCGCGAGGCCCTTATCCGCCGTGATGACGAGGCACGCGTAGGTGCCCTCCAGCGGCGGCTCGCCCTCGGGGGGATAGAAATAGCGGCTGTCCACGTCGTTCTGGGTACGGAAAATACGCTTGATCTCCGTGCGCAGCGCCTCGAAATACGGGCGCGTGCGGTCCAGATCGTTGCGTGCTTTGCGCAGCTTTGTGGAAGCGATAAGGTACATAGCGTTCGTGATTTTACGCGTATCCTTAACGCTTTCGATTCTGGTTTTAATCTCTTTTGTATTAGCCATAGCGAAAACCGCCTTTCCGAGCGCTTACGCGTTCTGCGGGTTTTCCGCCTTGTACTTTTCGAGGAATTCCTTCGCGACTTTCAAAATCTCTTCGCGGTCGGAGTCGGAAAGCTGACCGGTGGTATCGACACGGCGGCAGACATCGCTCATATTCTCCTCGGCGTACTTGATGAGCTCCGTGTGGAAACGACCCATATTATCAAGCGGGACGTCCTGCATGACGTGGTGCAGGGCGGAGACGAGCGTGATGACCTGATCGTGCTGGCTCATCGGATGGTACTGCGGCTGACGCAGCAGACGCATAAGGCTCTGACCGTAGGTGAGCTGACGCTTTGTGGTCTCGTCAAGGTCGCTGGAGAACTGGGTGAAAACTTCCATTTCGCGGTACTGGGCAAGGTCCAGACGGATGCCGCCCGCTGCCTTTTTCATGGCCTTTGTCTGGGCGTCGCCGCCGACACGGGAAACCGAAAGACCGACGTTGACAGCCGGACGCTGGCCGGAGAAGAACAGGTCGCTCTCAAGGAAAATCTGACCGTCTGTGATGGAAATAATGTTCGTCGGAATGTAAGCGGAAACGTCGCCCGCCTGCGTTTCAACAATCGGCAATGCCGTCATGCTGCCGCCGCCGAGGGCATCGGAAAGATGCGCGGAACGCTCCAACAAACGGGAATGCAGGTAGAAAACGTCACCAGGATACGCTTCACGACCCGGGGAACGCTCCAAAAGCAGGCTCAGTGCACGGTACGCAATGGCGTGCTTTGAAAGGTCATCGTACACGATGAGGGCATCTCTGCCCTGATACATGAAGTACTCTCCGAGTGCGCAGCCGGCATACGGTGCGATGTATTGCAAGGAAGCCGGGTCACTGGCAGATGCGTTGACGACGATGGTGTAATCCATGGCGCCGCGGCGCTTTAAGGTCTCCACAAGCTGTGCAACGGAGCTGGACTTCTGACCGATGGCGACATAGATGCAAACGACGTTCTTGCCCTTCTGGTTCAAAATGGTATCGAGCGCGACGGCGGTTTTACCGGTCTGGCGGTCGCCGATGATAAGCTCACGCTGGCCGCGGCCAATCGGGAACATGGAATCGATGGCGAGAAGGCCGGTTTCCATAGGCGCGTTGACCGGCTGGCGGTCGATGATGCCCGGTGCGGGGCACTCGATGGGGCGGTAGCCCTCGGCGCTGATGTCACCCTTGCCGTCGATCGGCGTGCCGAGTGCATCGACAACACGGCCGAGGAAGCCGTCGCCGACCGGGATACCGGCGGTCTTGCCGCTTCTGCGCACAAGACTGCCCTCGGTGATCTCGGCATCGTCGCCAAAGAGGACGCAGCCGATCTCATTGTGGCGCAGGTCCTGCACCATGCCCTTAACGCCGGAGGAGAACAGGAGAATCTCGCCGTAGGCGGCATGCTCAAGGCCACTGACAACGGCGATCTCATCGCCAACGGTGAGAACCGTACCGGTCTCTTCCGCTTCTGCGGACGGGGTAAAATCTTCAACGGCTTCCTTCATCAGCGGAATGACGGAATCGCTGCCGGACTTTAACGCCTTTAGCTTTTCTTCAAACTGGCGCAGACGGCTTTTGAGGCTCCAATCGTACACATCGGTGCCGACGGTAAGCGTGAAGCCGTTCAGCATTTTATCTTCTTCAAAGGTGAGCGGAATCTCACGGCCATAGGTACGCAGCAGGAATTCCGCAAAGCGTTTTTCCTGTTCGGCATCCGGGCGGCGGCTGCCGCGGAGAACGGCTACGGCCTTTTCATCTGCATTACGCATTCGGCTCTCCCCTCTCTGCCTGATCGAGGAACGCGTCATACGGATCGCCATCTTTATAAACAAGCTTCTTGGTCGCTTCCATAGCGAGCTCGGTAAGCTCCTTCTGTGCGTCTGCGATCATCTTATCATGTACACGGGCGGCATCCTTCTGCGCATCGGCGACGATCTTATCCGCCTGTGCATGGGCATCGGAAAGCTGCTGCTGTACGCTGCGGTCGAGCTCTTTCTGCGCTTCGGTTCTCTTTGCGCTGATCTCGCCCTCAACGGACTTGAGCTGCTCCTGATAATCCGCCTTGATCTTTTCGGCGGAATCGAGTTCACTTTGGGCCTTCTGTGCCATTTCGGCATAATGCGCTTCGCGCTTTGCCATGAAGTTCTTGACCGGCTTGTACAAAAGGAAATACAGGCCGCCGAACAAAATGACGAAATTCAGTACATGCAGCAAAATCTGCTGCCAATCAATATTCAGTGGGATGTTCACGATCTGCACTCTCCTTTACAGGACGAAGATGATGAGGATAACAACGAGCAGGGCATAAATGATGGCCGTCTCGATAAAGACGAGGCCGAGCATGAGGGTGGTACGGATCTTGCTTTCAGCCTCCGGCTGACGTGCGATGCCCTCAACAGCCTTACCTGCGGAGAGGCCCATACCGACTGCACCGCCGGCGGCTGCAATACCGACTGCAATAGCGGAAGCAAGTGCTTTAAGGCCGGTTGTGCTGTCTGCGGTGGTGGCTGCAGCTTCTACTGCGGTTTCGGCTGTTGCCGTGGTGGTTGCGGCATCACCGTTTGTTGCGGCGAATACCGGAATGGAGATGGCGAGGATGGCGATGACTGCCAGCAGAATGATGGCAAGCTTCTTTAACTTTCTCTGTTTTGCGTTCATGATATTTTCCCTCCGTAGGTTAATTTTCAGCTTCTGCTTTTACTTTTTTCTTTTTCGGTTCCTGCTTCTCGGAAACCTCGCCGAAATAGAGCGCGACGAGCATCGTCAAAACATATGCCTGAATGAGCGCGTGCAGCAGCGTGAACATAACGCCCACGATGACCGGCAGCACAAAGCTCAGATTCACATAATAATACACAAGCTCCGTAACGAGCAGGCCGCTTAAAAGCGCGCCGAACAGACGGAAGCTCATGGAAATCGGCAGCGAGAACTCCTTTAAAGTGCTGCCCACGCCTTTGAAGCCGTTATACGCGATACCGCCGCCCAGAATGACGAGGTACGAGAAGCAGCCCATGGCGATGGCGGCGTTGACATCGGACAGCGGCGCCGGAAGCGTGATGGGCGAGCCCTCCGTTGTGATAGCCTGAATGCCGAACAGCTCAAAGAGCGTGCCGATGAAAATGTATGCGCCAGCCGTGAAGATGTACGCACCGAGGAAGCCGCTGCGCCCCGGGCTGTTGGACTTAGCCATGCCGTCGAACAGGTCTACCGCCTGCTCAAGGAGCATCTGGAACTTTCCGGGCACCATCTTAAAGCGCGGAATGACGAAAACGCGCACGATGACCGCAAACACCAGCAAGATGCCCGAGACCACCATGGCGGAGATCAGTGCCGGGTTGACATCTTTGATGCCGAAGAGGCTGATTTTGTTCGTCTCATGCAGAACCGCGTCACGCATGGTCACCTGAATCGTTTCGGTCTTCTGCACCGAAGGAACCAGAATGCTTGCGACGAGCAGCACCACAATAGCGCAGATCCACAAAGCCAGCTTTGTTTTCTTTGCTTTCATTGTTTTTCCCTTTCTTTCTCAAAATTTTGCCTTCCATTTCAATATCACCGGGCAAAAATTCCCCCTTCAGCGCTGCGCCCCAAAAGGGCACACGACCGCATCTTTCGCCGCTGTGAAAAGCAGCAACAAGACACGGTCACAAGAGCACACGTTTTTGTTGACATTGACCAAATATCCTGTTACTTTTTTGTAAACTGTATTTGGAAGCATCTGTATTATACGCACATTAAATCGAATTGTAAAATGTTATATTGACATATCTACTATTTCATTTTTGATATTTTAGTAAGCCGTATGGAATTTCATTATGCCGTGCGCTATTTTTCTCTTTACAAATAAAGATAAGATGGAACGGCGCGCGGGAAAAGTCAGGCTTTTTCAACTTGACAGGGGCTTTCCCCTTGCTTTATACTGGAGAAAACAGATGGAAACGGGGAGACAATATGCGGACGGTTTATAAAAACGGCACGGTTTACACGGGAAACGGCTTTGTGACGGATTTTGCGGTGGAAAACGGGAAATTCTGCTTTGTGGGCGAGACGGATAAAGCCACGGCAGATGAAGTAGTCGATTTAGACGGAAAATTCGTCTGCGCGGGGTTTAATGACTCACACATGCATGTGCTGAACCTCGGCAATGTACTGACAATGGCGAACCTCGGCGCGCACACGACGTCTTTAAAGGAGATGCTCGACTGTCTGCGCACCTATATAAAGGAAACGGGCGTAACACCCGGCACGTGGGTGCAGGGGCGCGGCTTTAACCACGATTATTTTGCAGACGAGCGTCGCTTTCCGACGCGGTGGGATTTGGATTCTGTCTCGACCGAACACCCGATCTGCATTACGCGGGCGTGCGGGCACATCTGCGTAGTGAACTCGAAGGCGCTGGAAGTGTTGGGCATTACGAAGGACACGCCGCAGGTGGCGGGCGGCAGCTTTGCTTTAGATGAAAACGGCGAGCCGAACGGACAGTTTTTTGAAAACGCCGTAGCGGTGGTGTACGCGGGCATTCCGGAGCCGGATGAGGCGCAGCTGTGTGCAATGCTGTGCGCCTCCTGCAAGCGGCTGAACCGTTACGGCATTACCTCTTGCCAAAGCGACGACTACGAGACGTTCCCCGGTGTGCCGTATGAGACGGTGCAGAAGCTTTTGAGAACGCCGGGGCTGATGACGGTGCGCGTGAATGAGCAGGCACAGTTTACGAACGTAGAGGCGCTTTCTGAATATATCGAGAGCGGCGATGCGTATTTTGAAGACGATATGTTCCGCGCGGGACCGCTGAAGATCATCTCGGACGGGTCGCTCGGCGCTCGCACAGCGTGTTTAAGCCGCCCGTATGCGGACGATGAGAACGCACGCGGCATTCCGCTATACACGAATGCGGAATTGAACGGGCTTATCTCTCTTGCGAACGAAAAGGGACTTTCCGTTGCGGTACACGCCATCGGCGATGGGGCGCTCGACAATGTATTGGACGCTTACGAAAAGGCGCTTCATGAGCACCCGCGCGACGACCACCGACATGGCATCGTGCACTGCCAGATTGTGCGGCGTGACCAGATTGAGCGCATGAAGGAATTAAAGCTGCGCGTGAATTTGCAGTCGATCTTCCTCGACTACGACACGCACATTGTGCGCGAGCGTGTGGGCGCTGAATTGGCGAGCACGAGTTACCCGGCTAAGACGCTTTTGAATGTGCGCATTCCGTTCTCGAACGGCTCGGACGCGCCGGGGGAGGAGCCGAACGTGATGCGCGGCATGGAGTGCGCGGTGACGCGGCGAAGCATTGGCTCGACGGACGCACCGTATCGCCCGGAGGAAGCGCTGACGGTACGGGAGGCCATCGACTCGTTTACAAAAAGCGGCGCGGTGGCATCATTTGAGGAAGGCAAAAAGGGCGAGATTGCAAACGGACAGCTTGCGGACTTTGTGGTGCTTTCCGAAGATCCGTTCAAGGCGGACGCCAACACGCTGCACCGTATTGAAGCCGAGGCGACGTATTTGGGCGGCAAATGCGTTTACAAAAAATAAAACGATGAAAATTCCGGGTAAGGCTTGTCTTTGCCCGGTTTTCGTTTATAATGGATAGGGCGCGTGTATTCGGTGCGCCGCTTATTTTTCTCAGGGGAGAACATCTATGGGTAAATTTACATTTCATCCGGTCAAATCGCTGCAGTCTGATCCGAAACTGCGCATGCTGTGCCTTTTCGGCATTGAGGGCTTTTTATTGCAGTATGCCGTTTCGCTTTACTCGCTGGCGAACAATTTGTATGCGACGAATCTTGGCGCGACGGACACGCAGATCGGCCTTGTGCAGATGGTGCCGAACATGGTGGCGGGCATCTGTATGATTCCAGTGGGATTCCTTGCGAACCGTACGAAGACGAGCCGCACGGTGCCGTTCGTGCTGGCGCTGTTTTTGAGCGCGGCGTATTTTGCTTACGGCTCTGTGCCGCTGTTCGGCGAGCGCCGCATGACGGCATTTTTTGTGTTTCTCGGCATGACGGTGGGCGGCATTGCGCTGTATAACGCGCAGTGGCAGACATTCTTCGGTGACGCGGTGGAGCCGGGCCTGCGCAACAGCGTGTTCACGTTCCGCAGCCGGTGTCTGTTCTTTGTGGGCATTGTGGTGCCGCTTTTGTGCGGCAATATCATGACGCTGATGCCGGACACCGAGGGAAAGCTCATTGTGCTGCGCATTTTCTTTTATATTGCAGGCGTATGCATGCTTTTGCAGGCGCTTGTGCTGCGCCGCATCCCCTGTCCGCCGCGCAAGGTGGAGGAAAAGCAGGAGATGGGACTGAAAATGTTCCCGGAAGCTTTGAACCAGATGGTACGCAGCAAGCCGTTCCGCGGCTTTTTCATCTGCATCATGCTGTTTTACCTTTCGTGGCACCTGGACTGGAGCCTTTGGTACATAGCGGAGACAAAATATGCCGGCATGAACGAAGCGCAGCTGAGCTTTTTTCAGGCTTTGTGTTCCATTTGCCAGATGATCTTCATCGGCTTTTTCTCGAAACTGTGCCGCCGCAAATCCGAGCATTTTACAATCATTTTCGTATGCGCGGGCTTGCTGCTCTGCCCCATTACGGTGGCTTCTATGACGTTGCTGCCGCAAAGCACGCGTATGCCGTACTTTATGATTCTGGCGCTCATCGGCAACATTCCGCAGGGTGCGACGAACATGTGCGTGGTACAGCTACTTTTGCAGGCGACGCCGAAAAAGAACCGCGCGCTTATCATCAGCATTTACACGCTGTTTGTGACGCTGAGCAACTCGCTTCTGCCGTTCTTCGGCGTTTCGGTCTACACGGCGCTCGGCGCGAACGACACGGCAATCTTCACGGTGAACGTGATCGAATCTGCGGCGCGCTTTGGGGTGCTGATTATGATGATCCTCCGTTACCGCATGATGAAGCGCCGCGGCGACTTGTTCCGCCCGCTGTGCGAGGAGTAAGGAGAAATGTATGGCTCTTGTTTTATACCATGTTGAAGACGCTGCGAAGGAAAAGCAGCTTTCTGCACTGTGCAGAGAGCTGCACCTGACGGCAAGACGGCTGACGAACGCCGACCGTGACCGCGCAGTTGCAGCGCTGTGCGGCGAGAAAGTGAACGCGAACGTGCAGAAAGCCCCGGCGGGCTACAAGCTGCCGGAGGTGCTGATTTTCTCCGGCTTTGCGGGTGAGATGCTGGACGTGTTCCTTGCGGCGTACAAAAAAGCGGATATCGCGCCCATTCCGTTGAAAGCCGTACACACGGAGCACAACGACAAGTGGAGCCTTTACACACTGTGCGAGGAGCTGCGCCGCGAGCACGCCGCCATGCTGCTGCGCGGGAATTTCAGAAAGTAAGGTTATTGATAATTTAAAGATGGAACGACCCCGGTGTAGAAAAACCACACTGAGGTCGCTTTTTGTTAGGTTATTGTCGAAAAAAGATGCCTTTATTCCGCCTTTTGCAGCTCCACCTCGTTTTCGATCTCTTTCAGCAGGGCGCTGGGGCGGATGCCCATGGCAAGGCTGAGTTTATAGAAGGTTTCCAATGTGGGTTTGCGCTCGCCGCGCTCGATAGCGCTTAAATGCGTGCGCCCTATCCCCGCCAGCCCGCTGACGAGCTCCTGCGACATTCGTTTTTCCTCGCGAACTCTTTGAATGACCTGCCCTACAATAATTGCGTCTAACATGAAAAATCAGCTCCTTTATGTCAAGAATAAAGGAACTTCACAAATATTTTGAACACATATGTTGTCAATTGAACACAAATGTGTTATATTGATAAAAAGTGCTCATGTTCGACAAAATTTCAAACGGGCACAGGAGGAGTGTATACCATGGATAAAAAGGCAAAAAAGAGATCCCTCGGCTTATCCAAAACGGAAAAACGGATCATCATCTGCACAGCCGCAGTTGTGCTCATCGCGCTTTCGATCTATCCGACCGTCACCTATTTGGTTCCGTTTATCAAGTACAGCCACGCCGTTTCACTGATGGAAAAAGGCAGCTTTGATGAGGCAACTGCCGCGTTTGAAGAAATGGGCGACTACAAAGACGCACCGGAGAAAATTGGAGAATGTGCAGAGCTGAAAGAACAGGCGCGTTTGGAAGCCGCTTATCAGGATGCGGTAGCTTTGATGGAAAATAAAGAATATGACAAAGCTATTTCCGCTTTTAAAGCAATAGAAGATTATAAGGATGCAAAAGACAAAATAAGTGAATGTGTAAAGTTAAGAGAACAGGTACGTTTAGAAACGGACTACCAAGAGGGACTCAACTTAAAAGCAAGCGGAAGTTATGACAAAGCTATCTCAAAACTTGAATCCGTTCACGGTTATAAGGACAGTGAAGACCAAATTAAAGAAATAAAATTCATGCAGGCGCAGGGCTTTTTTGACCAAACGAGCTACGAGACAGCTGCCGACATTTTCAAAGGACTTGGGGACTACCCAAACGCAGAGGAGATGTGGAAAGAGTCTGTTTATCAACAGGCTTTACAGCTGGCAAATGTTTATAACTCTGAAGAAACATATATTATATCTTCCGGCTATTTCTCCGATTCCGATTCAATTTATTCACTTTTGGAGTCCATTAAAGGCTATAAAAAGGCAGATGATTGGCTGGACAAGTTCTTCCTTTTACAAACGGCTAAGACCGATGAAAATGAAAAAGTCGATTTTGCTTATATTAGCTCGCCTACGGAATTCAAGCCCTATTTTGACGGAACTTACTATTA
>OLPQ01001633.1_pt1 | contig 15337 bp, 26 predicted proteins | sample 1672451 | NCBI WGS metagenome assembly OLPQ01 (sample SAMEA3136687, study PRJEB25190) | human gut metagenome | biome: human gut; feature: human-associated habitat; material: faeces | place: Austria | collected 2013
TCAGGATCTGATCATCTTTATACCTTGTTGTCTCAAATTCTTTGATTCTGTAATCGATTTCTCTTTCTTCCAGAATCTGATTCAATGTCTGCCACTTTTTCAATAATTTTCCATTTTGTTTTGCATTGATTTTACTTATCAATTCTGATCTGTCCTTTGCCCGCAAAAACACTGTTCCCTCATTTGCAAGCCTCTCTAAGTAATCTTCTAATTCATGTTCTTCTTTCATCATCGTATAAGTATACCTTTCTGTTTTCTCATCATAAAATCCGAATTTTTTTGCTAGAAACATACAATATCCGAATTTTCCCATATTGATCATTGAATCATATTCTTCAATATCTTCTTTTTTCTTAAAATACATAAGTTCATTCACAACTTTTTTGTATGATATACTTCCATCTTGCGCCAGTACAATTTCATCATACAGGATATTATTCATATCATTCTGCATCGGATATTCTTTTAACAGCTTCTCTATAGAATAATCACTTTCAATATAAACATCAGCCATTTTTATTTTCAAATCAGTGCTCCTTTTCAGTCCCGCTAACTTTTGATTATTAATGGCATGTATGTATATACTAAGCTTATCCTCTACATCCTGTATACGTTTTCTTCCCATGCACTGAATTAAAGAACAAATATCCACCAAATCAATAACCATATATTTCAAATTTCTATCTATAATATTGATTCCTGCATCAAAACATGATGTTGTAATCAAAATATCTTCATCAAATTGTTGTCTCTCTAGCAATTCAGATATTTTTTCTTTATCTACGTATTGATAATATTTTTTATTACTGGAACTACAGTTAAAGAGGCAATTCTTTGAATATTTCTTATAAAGCTTATAAGCTTTTTCTGCCGATTGAATGAAGAATATACCTTTTTCACCAGTTCTTATTTTCATCTTTATCAGTTCTTCCATTGATTCATCTTTATAAAAAAATATCAATTCATTCATAAAAGAAAAATCATCTGAAAGTTTATACTCTATTGGCTCCTTCAATCCATGCTCGTGAATATATTTCTTCATGTATTTACTCATGTGATCTCCTGTAGCTGACATAAATACATGAACTGTTGAAGCATCATTCACGATTTTCTTGAAAGACACCGCTGTTTTATTGTTGAAACTACTATCATTGAAATAATAATGAAATTCATCCGAAACCGCATACATGTAATTTGCAAGCTGAATCTGATTCCTTGATCTACGCAATTCTCTCTGCTCAATCGACTGATATGTCCTGATATCAATAATGTCTTCTTTTGCATCCTGCTCAATTTCATTCTTAAACTGCTCTACGCAATTCGCCCTATGTAGCAACATGAGAATCTTTCCCTCAAGTCCTTTTGCCACCTCATAAAGACTATTTTTGCAAAAATAACTCTTTGAAATAAGAATGTTATCGCCAGGCTGCCATTTCATTATTTCTTCTTCTGTGATAATATCAGAAATTCTTTTTCTTTCGTTGCCATTCGCCATTTACTCACGCTCCTTTGCGGTACTTCACCATAACGTGATGTAGAGACGATGTGTCCTCAAAAAAGAATACCTTAAATTTCGGATCTTTTTCAGAATCCTCCACTTTTAATATCTTAAACCCGTGATTACACAGCCAATTTGCCATCGCTAATGACCGCACAATGTACATTTCTACTTTTTCTTTCGTCATTTGCATTCCCCTTTCATCAGTACGGGTTCGATTCCCGTATTGCTTTATGTACCAATTCTCCGTTTAATCCGATTCTTCCGGCTCATATGCAAGCATTTCCTTGATTTTTTGATGATCCTCAGAATCCGCAATCTTCATTTTTACCACGATGTAAGCATCACAGGGACACATTCGCCCGATGTCTACAGTCATACCCTCGCTTGTGATCTCGAATTTGAAGTCAATCATGTTCGCCATATAGCCTGATTCGCATAGAAATTCAATGTCTTCTATGAACTGATCCGATGGATAATCTCTTGCAATATCGTCTATAAATACTTTGCTGGATATCACAGATAGCTTCTTATTAAGTGCATCCCTTAATTTTACTGGATTTGTATTTTTCTTCATCGCATATCTCCGCTCATTTACGGTCTTCACCGCATAAATAGTTCTATAAGTCAGTTTTGTCAGGTTCTTTTTTATAAGTATCTTTATACCATTTAATTGATCCACCCTTAAAACAAATCTGAGGTTGCATAACATAACTCTTCCCTATTGTCTGAACGACTTTGGAATCTGTTTTCACATAAAATTCACTGCTTCTCTTTTCCATATGGCAGTTCTCCTTATCATTATGTGGTAAACTACAAATCTGTACTTCTTAATATTGGGGGAGAGATTCTTTTGATGTTACGCATTGCTACTCCCCCATTTTCCAATACTTACGACATTCAGTATGTTTTTCTACCTAATATAGATCTTTTTTCTTTACGTAATGCCCATGAAAATTTATCTCTGTTTTTCAGAGATGCAGCATCCCAGTATTTTATGTGAAGTTTTGATCCATGAAAATTATCGGCAATAATAACCCAAATTGGAAAGTCTTCATATTCATCATATGCAACAAAAGCAATCTTTCCTTGACTAAATCTGCCAAAAGTTTTTGCCTGAATATAACAAACTGTCGCATTCCAAAAGAGATTTACAACTTGCTGTTGTTTCTTGCATTCATCTAAATCTTCATATGTCTCAAGTGATGTGATTTCTTCTCTCAGATTATCCCAATAGCATTCATTTTCTTTATCAGTTAAGATAAATGGTTCATTTTTTGTTGGAATACCGTTCTGTGCAACTGCTTCAATTCTCATCATTTTCGCCTCCCTATTTCGCATCAATATTCTCTGCATTCCAGATAGTAAAATCCGTTCCATTAACTAAGGAAACCACATATACCCGTTCTTCCTCTTCAAAATCAATGGAATCAATCAATGCATCGCTGATCCGAATAGAACCCAAACCATCTGTCACATGATTTCCGGCAACGATAATCAACTCTTTATCTGACGCGTCATACTCGACTCGCGCCTTGGACATGTCAATCTTCATTCCAGTCATGATCTCAAAGTCATAAATGTTCACGTCCTTCACTGCCTTTACAAATTCCTCAACTGTTATTTCTCTCATCATGGTTGTTATCTCCTTTTTATCTCTACTGTATATTTCTCCAACTGTTTCTGAACTCTTATGAATCTATCTCCAAGTCATTTTGAACTCTAAAATAATAAATCCCTGTTGCTCTTCTTTTTCTCTCTTGACTTCTCTTTTACCGGAATATCGTCAAAGAATCCAAGACTTTCCATTCGATTACCACTCTGTGCAGATAAATTTCTTTTAATGGTATCTTTGCTGGCATCTATCTGCGCTTTGATTTCCTGCATCTTTGTATATGGAAGTGACAACCCTGTCAGTACACATAGGGTTGAATCCGCTTCATAGCCCAGATAACAGTCAAGTGGTGTTCCTACTTCAGCGCAGATACTTTCAATCCTAATGTTCTTTCCTTTATCCGGCTGAATCAATCCGATATACTGGACGACCTTATCGTCTTCGATCGGTGCATACACATTATTATGGAAGGTGTTAATCAGATTCTGTGTATCTGACTTGTCTTTACCAAGCTTACTGATTATAGCTGCGCCCGTAGTAGAAAGAAGTTGCTCAATCTCTGCATCATCCACATTTCCGTATGTAGAACTATTCTCGCTTGTAAGCAGTGAATCCAAATAGCAGAAAAACATTTCATTAATCCGCATCTTGTTAGTGCTTTTATCGTTATCTAAGATAAACGTTGCACCTGCGTACTCATTTAATTGCTCAATCTCAGCAAGTGTCTCATAACTGTTAATCAGTGCTTTAATGGATTCTGTCTTTGTATCCGGAAGGACTGTGATTATAATACAAGCCTTCAAGTCCATTTCTTCCATTGCAACTTGCTTCAGTGCAGCCAAAACTCCTGATCCACATCCACCACCTGCCGATGCTACTATGAACAGATATTCTATACCAGGCATCTTTTCTTTTATCTCATTGATGATATTGTCAATCTCCTGCCGGAACAGTTCTTTTGATTTCTTTCTGTCTTTATTGCATCCTTCACTGCCCGGAACATGATATTTGTACTCTTCTTCCACATCAGTCAAACTTTTCAAATCTGTCAGTGCTGTATTGATAAATAGAGATGGATAGTTTTCCTTATAAAAAGGACGCACCTGATTGCCTCCATAAGCACCGACTCCCACAAATCCACTTTTGTTCTTTACCAAAAAAATCACTCCTCTTCCTTTGAAATAGTCGGTAAAACTTTAATTCCTTCTTCTGTCAGTATGTAGCCATATGCTCGCTCTACTTTCGCGCCCTTCTTAACTAGCCCATAAGATTCCAGAATTCGAATATGCTTATATATAGTAGAAACTTTGCTCTGCCCCTCGTATGAGCTAATCTCATAACAGGACATAGAATGCATATGATCCACGGCTTTATGTTTAAGCATGATATTCATAATGACATACTTAATTCGGTTCAAATCATAGTTCAAGTGTATTTCACCTCCTCCCATCATCGAGTTAGGTATTATAAATTCTGATGCTAAAGGTAAAAAAATAATGCTCTCACAGTATCCAGTGACGTAATTTTAATTTTCTCAATATTCAGTTTTAAGGTACCAAAAATAAACATGGCAGCAGGTGTCACATTAAAGCTGCGGTCTTCAATTGTTAATTGGAAATTTCGGCAGACTTGCCTGAAGAAACTTGCATCGTAAGGAATTTGATGCTATACTTAACTTGTTCAAGGAAAAGTATAGATTCTCTTTGGTGAGTCTGTACCGTTACATAGAAGCGAGTGTAGGAAACTCGTTTCATCAGAAGTCTCAGTGCGTAGGAACTCTGGGGCTTCTTTTTTTATCTGGTCTGCTTCGTGTCCTCATCTTTGCTCTCCTTTTCTGTTCTGTATTGTTTTGATGCTATGAGTATAGCACCTTCTCTTATATCTGTCAAGTTTTTGTATTATTTTGCTCGTTTTTGTATTATTTGTATTATTTTTTTGTTTTTTTAGTTCGTTTAGCCGCGTTTTTATTGAAAACCCGCTTATTTTGTATTATTCTTACATGAAAGAGGTGATAGAATGTTAGATAAAAAGATTCGCTTAAACAATGCCATCCGTAATTTTATCTCTGAAGAACGTAAATTTGCCAAAAAAAACAATCCCGATATGACTGCTGATGGAATCTCAATTGAAATAGGAAGAACACAGTCTTGGTTATCTCAAGTAGAAAACGGTCGCTTAAAATCAGTAAAAACAAATGATCTTATAAAAGTCTTTTCTGTAATCAGAGATGTTGATTACCAAAATGCAAAAAAATATTTAGATGACGAGATATGTTACATCAATGCAAAAATTAAAAATGGAATAATTGACGAGAATGGAAAAATCATAAGTCATTCAAAATATTTGTTCTTTATACAAATTCGAGGTCATTTGTTACATGCCACGGATTTATTTAATGATGCCTTTTCTCAATTATTAGAAGATTCTGTAGATGACATACGACTGAATCTTACTACTTTAGTAAAACGTTGGTTAGACAACATCGTTTATTGGATCAAACGTGCCTTCAGTGATGTTGACGATTTATTTAATGATGAGGTGTCCATGGCTAATTTATATTCCATCGTAGAGACTTCATACAAAATATTATCTCAGAATAACGAACATTATGGAGTGAATATTCCAACATGCACTATTTTTCAAGTTCATTCTCTAAAAGAAAAACTGAATGACACTCATATTGTAAGACCAAAAACAGTTATTAAACCTTTGAATGAGTATACTGATAGAGATATTGTAAAAGTGATCCAGTATTTTTCTCCAGAAGACTACATGAAATGGAACAACCACCAAACTTATATGGGACATGAGCCATTTCCTATGCTTGTAAATTACAAGGAAAGCTATTCTGATAACGATTGTTTTGTTTTGTATGATGATGTTACTCATCAGACAGGTTTGTCCGAAAAACAATATCTTCATATAATACGTCAATTATGTTTTCACTTTGATTTGATTTACAAACAATGCAAGTATTATATTAACACATCTCAAGAATACGAAGAAGAATCTAATGAATACTCTGAAAAAGTCGAACAACTTGAAGAAAAAATATCTGATTTAAAAGAGCAATTAGAAAAACTATCTTCGAATCAGAAAAGCCCCCAGGAATAATCCCGAGGGCTTCTACTTTTTTGTTACTGTGCTGCTTTTTCTAATTCTGCTATCAGTTCCGGTGTGATATCCGTATTCTCTGCAAGTCCATGTTCCTGTTCAAACTGAAGAATTGCACTGTTTGTAAGTTTTCCAGGTACACCATCTGTTCCACCAGCATTGTAACCTAAATTTGTTAACAACTGCTGCACCTTCTGAATATTCTCTTTATCGGTATACACAACTCTCTGTGTTACAATTCCATCATTTACTGACAAGTAAATATCTCCGCTTTGAGCCTTTAACTGATAAGAATCTTTAACATACAATGCTAATTTGAAATCAATAGATGTAATATCATCAATTGTAATGCCATTTAACTGATCATCATATAAGTCTAACGTTGCTTCTCCTGTCTTACCCGTCTGAATTTCGCCATATGGTGCGGCGTTCACAGACATTCCATTAACTGTAATAGTATAATCTGGTGATCCAATCGTTAAATCTTTATGGTACAGGTTCACAACACTCATAGTAAGTTGAGCATAATTGCTCTGAATTTTCTGATAACCTGTTATTGTTATTTTAACACCATCATCATTGTAAACTTCAATGGGTTGCTGTACCTGCTGATTTCCCATGTTTACACCATCTGTACTGGCAGCAGTATCCGATGACGTTGTAGTATCAGTTGTTGTAACAGTGTACGTTGTTCCATCACTCTCTAACAATGCTTTATTATTTCTAAATTCATCTACATATGATTGATTGTCAATCTGTAATCCATAGTAATCTATAAGATCAGGCACAACTATAGATCTTACATTATACCCTGCACTCCAAAACTGATTATAAATGCTATTAGAATCCTTGTAATATCCAATAGCATCCATCTGAGTTTCCAATGCTTGAATATATGCATCTGCCAGCATAGTAAATTTTACATTATCGAATGTGCAATCTTTGTATTTCTCTAACATCTCATACTCTGCATTTACAACATTTGTGTCAAATTCAACCACTTCATCACTTGACATACTTGCAGTATCTCCAGATTCATCACTGATTTTCCAACGCTTTTCCAATCCTGTTTTCAAATCTTTCAGAAAATCCTGTTCTGTAGCTTGCTTTTCTTCTCCAGCCATTACTGGAATTGGCATCATGATCGTAAAAACAACGGCAATAGCCAATACTCTCTTTAGTGCATTCCCCTTCATAGCCAATAGCTCCTTCCTTCTTTATGGTATCTATTATATCTGTTTCCATATCATTTGTATAGATAGTTATAATAATTTTCAGAATTTTTTGCATAAAAAAGAACCCCCAAAAGTATAAACTTTTCAGAGATTCTTTCATCTATATATTCTGCATTGTTTTAAAATATCATATCGTAATTTTTATTCCACATTCTCAAATATATCCGCCAACGTCATCGTAATTTTTGGAAATTCCTTCAATGTCACAACCGTATCTGCGTTGTAATGCTCTTCTTCTGGATCATCCTGAAGAACATAACTATATTTTAATTCGTACTTTCCGTCTTCAAGATAGTAAATCTCAACTGCTCTTTCTTTGGGCGACACAATCCAATACTCTTCTATTCCGGCATTCTGGTAAATGTCTTTTTTGACTGTTCTGTCTCGCAGTGCGGTAGCAGGACTTAACGTTTCAACTATAAATCGGGGTGTTCCAGTATAAGATCCGCCTTTCAAGTGTTTCCGATCACAAACGATCATTACATCAGGAATAACATAATCATCGTTCTCCTGTACTTGATATTTATAATCAAGATTCTCCATAAACGGTAAGCATAAACTACCTTTCAATCCGCTCTTTATAATGGAGTAAATATTTCCGTCAACAATGCCATGCTGATAGTTTGGTGACGGCGACATGGCATAGATAACACCATTTATCTTCTCTTCTTTTCTGTAATCTTCTTTCAATAACGGCATGCGATCACTCCTCTCAATTCACTCAGTCATATCATTTAGGTTTATAATCAAATCTTCAAACCTCAGGATATGGTATTTTCTTTTCGTCGAGGTCTTGTCTGATTAGATTCTTAATGTAAGCATTTGCCGACAGTCCGACAAATTTCAGATAGACTTGTAATCTATCACTTTCTATCATATCAACAGGCGTATATTTAATTGCATATGTTTTACAATCTTTTGATCGTTTCTTTTCATATCTTTTCTGTGCTTCTGTCATTGCCATAATGTTTACCCCTCATCTTTTTCATGTTCATTGTTCTCAACAAATTCCAATATATCCCCGGGCTGCAAATTAGTCAATCTACACACTTTATCTAAAGTATCAAATGTTATAGTTCCATTTGTTCTAAATTTTTGTAATTGTGTTTCATTAAAAATTTTTTCAGCTCGTATTCTATAGGTACTATATCCATGTTTTTTCAATTCATTTATAACATTTATCTTGTATACTATCAATAATTATCACATCCTTGTAAATAGTATAACAGGTTATTTTTACTGTGGCAAGAAAATTTGATATAATGGAATCAGGTTTATATACTATATATTGTATTTTTCATTTTATTGTATACTATATATAGTGTTATGTAAACCAATTTCCATATATCATCGAACTACTCACTCCCATCTTTTCATTCTCTTTATACATCTTTCCATTCATTCCAATCCTAAGAAAAGCCCAGTATATCAACATTTTTACACTGTCTCACCTTTTCCACTTTTATATCTTGTTGCTCGATTTCAATATCGTACATCCCGAAAAATATTGGAAAAAGCAAATTCTTCGGTATTATAAACATATTATTCTAGTATGTTTATACGTTAATCCCTGCTATTTTAGTAGGTTTTATCGAAGTCGTTTGCATTTGCCCACAATGCAGAGAAATGATATGTCTTAATTCCTTTATACCCTAACTTCTTGCCTACCTTCGTCAAATACATTTTGACTGTTCCAAGAGTCACATCAAACAGTCTTCCCAATGTAACAACTTTGTACTCCATCACATATGCATAGATTTTCCTGTAACATGCAAGAGGAACCTCTGCTTCTGTCCGGCATCGTGTTTTCTGGCTCAAATAGTTTACATAACATTTTTCACCATCACATCTAAAATCCTCAAAACTGAGAATCAACACTTCGCCAATACACATTCCCATACTCGCGGATAATTCCAATATTAATGAGACTTGTCTACTCTCTTTTATCATTTCCTGACTAGCGTTAAAATCATCTAGCTGTGTCTGGATAATCCTGCTGCACATTTCTATTGTTAATGAATTTTCCTCTTTTATCATTGTGATATTTTGCACCTCACTAAAATTTTCTTTCTATATTAAGTGTATGTGATTTTGCAATGCCTCTTCTATTTCTTCTGACTGTATACCGATATACCTCTGAGTAACTGCAATAGATGAGTGTTGCAGCAGAACACGTACAAGATTGATGTCATGCTTGTTATTATTATAGATACTCGTAGCAAAGAATTTTCTAAAGCTGTGAGAACCAATACCACTAAATCCAAGATATGTGCACACCTTTTGTAGATGCTTATTAACAGCTCTTTCCGATATGTCAAATAATTTCGCAGTAGCTTTGATATTATTTTCCAAAGCATAATTCTGAATATACACATAAATTTCCAATGGAACTGTAAACTCTCGCTTCTTCCCTGTCTTCTGTTCTATAATGTCCAAGCGGTATCTGTCACCATCACGCACAATGTCCGATAATCTCAATTTTAATATGTCACCAATCCGCAACCCCAAATTAGCTTCTAAAGTCAAAGCTGTTGCAATTCTCTTATTGGGTTTAACTGCATTCTGATCCACATCAGTAAAACCAGATATCATTGTCTTGATGATTTTTTCGTATTGCTCCGCAGTCAATGCTACTGTCTTTTTATTCATGGCTTACTCCTAAAAGTTCCTATTTTCTTTCTCTAAAGTTCCAATATTATAGTTAATGATTCCCTCTTATCTCAGAAGCCTTGTAAATAAAGGAAAGTTCCAAATCTGTACAGTTTTTGGAACTCAACAAATTTTCCTCAAAACAGCCCTTGCAATCCTATACCGCAACTTGAGACCGCCATTCTTCTCCATCTGATACAGGAAAATATCTTTTATCTCGTTTTCCAGTTCATCCGGCAGCAGGTTAGCTTTTATGTAATTGCACTGGATATGCACGCAATCCAGATTTTCCACATTATCTCTTCCGCCCTTGCTTAAAGGAATCCGATGATCCAGATTGCAGTTATCCAAATCCAACCTTTTACCGCAGATAGCGCACCGCCCACCATTACGCAGATAGATCATTCTTCTGACATCCGTCGCATACCGCTTTCTTTTGGGATTTAAGTCGACAGGCTGAAATCCTTTGCATTTATTTGAACATTTCCATGCAAGTTCTATTGCATCCGCTCGCGTCGCAAAACGCTTTGCATTGTCCACGTTCTCCGTTTTAAGCACTGCGCCTGTTTCGCTTGTTGTGATGTATTGATTTCCTTTACAAAGCACGATTTCCGCCATGTTCATTCCCTCCTAATCAAAAAGTTCTTTTTCCATTACTGACCTAAAATATTTCTTGCAAGCCGGATAACGTTTCCTATCTTTTATCGTGATCGTCCGAGTCCTCACTTTGTAGCTATAGCCGTCTTTATGTTTCCAGTACAGTCTAGTGCTGATGATGTATTCTGTTGGCTTTTTTCCGCTTATCACGGGATAGATTGCTTTTAACGTGGCAAAAATACGGATGTCTTCTATATCCTGTTGATTCAAGGACTTATTTTTAATTCCGTTCGCCTGATTTTCCACTACTCCTTTTATTGCACTCGGGATATTTTCCCGTCCATTATAAAACAGGTTAATTGAAATGATCTTGCAGTCTGCTTTTCCGGGCAGTCCCTTCTCCGTCCACCATGATTTCTTATTTTCCATTACTCGAAATTTCTTCAACTTATACTTCATGCCTTTTCCTTTCCGTAGAGCGGATATTGCACCGCTCTAATTCTATTTTTTCCGTATCAGCTTGCCATCCTCAAACCATTTGATTCCTTTACCATTGAATTGTACTTTTGGCTGCATGATGCTACTTTTTCCGAGTCGCACCTGATTTCCGTTACCATTCTCAATAACAAATATATTTTTTACTGTTTCCATTTCTCCTGCTACCTCCGTTAGTATTCGCTAAACATCCGCCCTGTCATCATATCAATACCCAAATGTAAACCACTTTTGAACGCTCGTTCTTCCGCTGTACACAAGAGATCAGATACAGATTCCCTCATGTCCGTCCTTTCCTTTTTACTCAGTCCTAACAGGTTAATTTCTTTTTCCACATCGTCCCTCTTCTCTCTGATTTCCGCGTTATCTTCGCTGTCACACCATGCATCAAAGATTGCATCTATGATTTTATCGCGCATATACAACTCTCCCTTCTCAGTATCCGATAAACAGCCAGTGTGCAACCATTCCTATAGGAAGTCCCACTGTAATTAACACAACTGCTGCCAACTGCATCCATGTAGTAACGGTGTCTTTCGCCATCTTCTTCAATGTTTTCCGATGTGCTTTGCACCAATCCTCATAAGTCATCACTGTTTCCGTTCTTCTCATTGCTTCCCCTCCTACTGTAAACGCCCATTCATTAAATCCAGACAAATCTGGAATCCTGCTCTAAATGCATCGTCCTGTACTACCACGCTAAATGCCATTACCTGCTCTTGTGTCAGTGCGACATCTTTGTCACTCAACCCTTTTTCCGCTAACATGGTTGTAAGTTTCTGATATTCCGCCTCTGCTTCCGGTGTCAAGTCTTTCTCAAGCCACACCTCCATCAGAGCATCCAACATCTCTTTTAACATTTTCTTCCTCCTGCCCGTCAAGCCGATAGCACAGCCAAATCTTTTAAATGCTCATTAACATTTTTCCAAGGGCATTCCAGATCACCTGCTTAATCTGTTTCATTCCTTCCTCGCCCATATGAAGCGCGATTTCATCATAGTTCTCCACGATGTCCTCGTTGCCCTCCTTCCATACATAGATGTCGAGTACAAAATCCGAGCCAATCCCTGCAACATAACCACCAAAACTATAAATCACATTTACATCAAAACACACGTCTAACTCACTGACCTCTGGATGCTTCGCCATGAAGTCCGCCTGTAAACGGTCAAGTAATGCTTCCAGTTCTTTGCTGGCTGAGATCACCGGAATATGCACGGTAAGCTGTCCATCTGTTGATTCAATCTTCTCCATGTTAATAGTTCCAACCTCTTTAACATCTACTGTATTAATAACTTTTGCTTTCATTTTCTTTTCTCCTCTTCTTTACTTTTCTACGATAATCAATGCTTCAAGTCTCATCATCTGGTATACAAGCTTTCGTGCTTCCAATGCTACAGCCGGAAGATATTCTGCAATGTATTCTTCACCTTTAGCAATATCGGCTTTTGATACATCAGATAAATGATTCATTGCCTCCGACAGAATCGGCAGAACACCTTCTTCAAAATGGTTAACTAATCGTTCTACAAAGATGTGTTTCTCTATATCGCAATAGAGATATAACGGCTCGACCATTTCACTGTACTCGGTGAAAGAAATGTTTTTCACCTTTTCACCGCCGATTCTTAAAAATTCACTGTACATCATCTTTTTTGTCCTCCTTTTTTGACTACCTGACCGCCCGTTGACGGTCAACGCTCACAGCTTAAAGCCCTGTTTTAAGTGGCTGTGACCACTAGATTTCTTCGTATACTCCTGATTTAGTCATGTCATAAATCCACCCCTCATAAGTTGGATATTCACTTTTATCTATCATTAATTGATAGATGTTCTGCATCTGATGCTCTGTGAATGTGCGTCCTGCAAATGGACTTTCGTATGTGGTGTACATCTTCATCCCTCCTGAAATCCTACATTGTGATAACATCCTGCATGTAAAAGTTCATTATAGAAATGTTCAGCTTCTTCTTTATCAGTAAAGCATCTGGCATAACTGGCATTGGAAGCATTAAAGAAAACTCTGTATAACATTGTTTAGTCCTTCCTCCGGTTGACCGCCACCGGAAGGATAAAAGGTTATTTTACGTAAAGTCTTCTGTACTGGCTGATTCTCTGGTACTCTGAGAGACTTCCAAGGTCAGATTCAAGACGTTTTGTATCGAGTGTTCTTCTTTCACAAGTGGAAAGTTTAACTGTGAAGTCCTTGCCTGTCTCTGTCAGCTTTTCGTTTGTGTCCATGTATCCGATGATCTCACGCTCGATATCTTTAATCTGTGCGTCAAGGTCTTCTTTTAATGCTTTTAATGATCTGTAATCAGCTACTACTTTTTCTAATTCATTCATTGTTGTTGTACACATGTCCTACTCCTTTCAGCAACCCTTGAATCATCTTTCTGACTATTGGCTTGCTATGCGAAGCCTCACAGATATATGGGTTCAAGTTTATGAGACTCTTTCGGATGTCTCGGTTGCTTGTGCTTTGTTTTTGTTGTTGATATTATAGTACACTATTATGTACTTAATTTCAATTGGCATTGTACACAAAAGTATACTTTACTTTTTGTTAATAGTATACTAAAGTGTACAACATTGTATTCATAACACTTGTTGACACTAAAAACACAATCGTGTACTATATTTATATAAGGAGGTTTAAATATGGGCGAGCGTGAAAAACAATACAAAGGATCAATTAGTTATCAGAAATTAAGAGATTTAATGAATGAAAAAAATGTAAAAAAAAGAGAACTCAGAGAAAAATATAATATATCCCCTACTATTATTAATAGGTTAAATAAAGACAGTAATGTATCTGTTGACACAATTATGTATCTGTGCGAAATCCTTGACTGCCAACCGAACGATATACTCGAATACGTACCACCAAAGGATTGATATTTTAGTACACAATAGTATACAAATATTTTAGTATATTTTTGTGTACTTTTAATATTGTATTTAAGTACTCTTTAGTGTACTATCATTATAGAACAAAACACAGGAGGGTACGCAAATGACAAAGGCTAATGTTTACGACATGGTAACGGATAGAATAATCGCAGAACTTGAAAAAGGACAAATCCCGTGGCAGAAACCGTGGACAGGGGTTAGAGATGGTGCTTATAACCGCATCACCAAAAGACCTTATAGTTTATTAAATCAGATGCTCTTACAGCATCGCGGAGAATATGCAACCTTTAAACAGTGGCAGGATTTAGGCGGTCATGTCCGCAAGGGTGAGAAATCTGAGATTGTTTGCTTTTGGAAAATCTTAGAATCAGAAGAAACGAACCCAGAGACAGGCGAGAAAGAAATCAAAAAGATACCTTTATTAAGATACTACAACGTATTTCACATCTCACAGGTTGACGGTGTTGAACCACTTGCACTGGAACAGCTCAACAATGAAGTTGAACCGATTGAATCAGGTGACAAGATCATAAACGACTACATCAATCGTGAGCATCTTAACTTCGTTGAATGCAAGAGCAACAAGGCATATTACAGCCCGTCAAATGACACAGTTGTCGTACCACTCAAAGAACAATACAACCTTATAAATGAGTACTACAGTACAACCTTTCACGAATTGACACACAGCACGGGACACAAGAACCGACTTAACAGATTGCAGACTGGCGCAGTCGCAGCCTTCGGATCAGAGAACTACAGCAAAGAGGAACTTGTCGCAGAAATCGGAAGTACTACCCTGATGAGCATCGCAGGAATTGAGACACCGAAGACCTTCAGAAACTCAACCGCTTATATCCAGAATTGGTTGCAGGTACTGAGAAACGACAACAAGTTTATCGTATCTGCAAGTAGCAAGGCAGAGAAAGCTGTCAACTACATCCTTGCACAAGCGTAAAAAATAGGCTAGAGGATTGAACCTCTAGCCATTTTCATGTCTGTTTTTATTGAAGGGGTGAAATTTTACCCCTTAATTTGCCTTATATATTTATGTGTATTTCGGTGCTATTTCAGTCCGTAGCACGGGGGCTGTAAACTTGCTTGACTGTCCTTGTTCAAAGCCGAAATCGTGTGCAATTTGTAATGTCCTCAAAAAGGAAAATACTATGCTTTTCTGCCCCTGTCTGCTGGATTTACAAGTAAATGTGATGCAGATTTTTG
>OLPQ01001649.1_pt1 | contig 15234 bp, 7 predicted proteins | sample 1672451 | NCBI WGS metagenome assembly OLPQ01 (sample SAMEA3136687, study PRJEB25190) | human gut metagenome | biome: human gut; feature: human-associated habitat; material: faeces | place: Austria | collected 2013
GTCTGTAAACGTCAAGTCGATTGGAATCGTGCCGCCGTCCGTCGTGCCGTCATAGTTGCGCTGAATTAAAGAGGGTTTCATTGTGCACCAAATCTCCGTCCGCGTGTCCTCTCCGGGGATATATGTGCCGCCGCCCCCTTCTGTCGGGCTTCCGGGGGCTACATAGATCCCACCGCCCTCGCCACCGGTCTCACCGCCGCCGATGACACCGCCCGATATGCTCACGTCCTCTCCCTCGGCGAAAGCCGCTGTGGGCAGAAGCGTCAGGCAAAGCACGAGCACCATAAATAAGCTCAATACTCGTTTTTTCATAAGATCCTCCTTTAGAATATACATATAGGGTTTATATCCAGCCCGTTCAAGCACAGGCACAGCTTTTATAGGTCATCCGGAATGAGCCGCAGCTTTTTCGCGGCGGTCTTGGCCTCCGCCCGGCGCTTCACGTTCAGCTTGTCAAGGATGTGGCTGACGTGGGTCTTCACGGTCGGCAGCTTCACATCCATGATCCGCGCGATCTCGGCGTTGGACTTGTCCGCGCAGAGCAGATGCAGAATTTGCAGCTCCGTGGGCGTCAACTCCTCACCGGGGGCAAGGCGGGGTTCGAGGAAATGCGGGTAGAATGCCGCCTGCTTCCGTACCGCCGCCATTATCTGCTTATACCACTTTTTGTCGCCATCCCAGTCCAGTGCCTCCAGCAGCGGCAACACTGCCGTGCCGTATACGCTGACGGTGCGGATGAAGCGGTACTCCGCCGCCGCATCCAGCGCCGCCGTCAATCGCTCGCGCCACCGCTCGTCCTTCTTGCGGTACAGGGCGATGGCAGTCAGGACATTCAAGTGAATGCCGTCGATGATGCGGGCGCAGTTTTGGACATACGGCTCCAGCGGGGCAAGCGTCAGCTGCACCGTGTCCGGCCTGCCGTCCTCCAGCTCCACCATGGCCTGGGTGAGATACTGGTAGCGCCGCATGACGTTCAGGTGCGTCAGCTCCCGCGGGGCTTTTTCCCGATACCACGCGTCCGCCGCGTCAAGGTCGCCGGTGTGCATGTCAATACGGCAGAGCATGGCGTCCATATTGGGCAGAAAGCGTGTCAAACCGCGCTCGGCAAAGTATTCACGGAGCACCTCGATGGTGCGCCGCGCGTCGGCGGGCTGTCCGCTTGCCAGCTGGCTGCGGGCCAGCAATCCGCTGACGGCGAACTCCATGTCCGACGTGCCGCGGTTGCGGACCTCGTTCAGCTGTGGGAGAAGGGACAGCATCCGACCGGCCACGTCCTCCCCCTTTTCAAACTTGCTCTCGGCGATGGCGCAGTCCGCAAGACCCACGCCGTCCCGCCCCAGCACCGCCTCCACGGGGAGACGGAGGGTTTTGTAGAGCAGGTCGTCCTTTTTGCTCCATTCGGAAAAGTCCTTGCCGCCGTTCATGATGCTGGGCAGCGCGCTTGTGACGGAGAAGGACGGCAGCGTCACTTCCTTGTTCATCAGCAGCCGGAACACAGCGGGAATGGTTTCCGTCAGACCGTTCACGCCCCGCTGGGGGAGAGAAATGTCCAGCCATGCAAGGCGGCTGCGGGCCTGCTTTCCGGCGGCGTCCTGCCTGCCGCAGCGCTCGGCAAATGCTTGCAGCTCGCCGTACCAGCGCTCCGAGCCTTCGTAGTCCATCGCCAGCGCGCAGAGCATGCTCATGCCCTGCATCAGCGAGGGAGAGGCGAGAATTTCCGCCTCCGGCAGGCTGCGGTAGTATTTTTCCATCTCGGCATAGTGACCCATGCCGGGGTGGAGTTTTGCATTGCGCACCAGCAGCTCGGAGACCTTGGCATGGTCGCCGCCCCTGGTATAGCAGTCCAGCGCGCTGGAGAAGTCCTCCTTTAACTCATAGTAAAGCCCGCCGCGGCTGAGTAGCGCGCGGCGCTTTTCCTCGGTATACTCCCGTTCCATCTCCCAGAGGAGAAAAGCTCGGAAACCCGACCAGAAGTGGAAGCGCTGGCAGTCGTCGTAGCGCAGCATAGTGGTGTATCGAAGAAGCCAGTCCAGCCGTTCGCCGGCATGGGGATCGCCGCTGACCATCCGCGCCATTTCCAGGTCAAAACTTTCAAAGGGGGCCAGCTCCAACAGGAAGCGCCGCACCGGCAGGTCAAAGCGCCGGTAGATGGCGGTCTCAAAGTAGAGGAACACCTCGTGAAACACCCGCGCCACCAGCTCCGGTGTCCACGGCTTGTCTGGGGACATGCACCGCGCCGTGATGGCCACACCCAGCGGATAGCCCACGGATTCTTTCAAAATTCCGTCGATTTCGCTATCTGTTACATTTGCTCCCGAAAGCTGAAACAGTCGCCGCACATCGTCCGCGTCAAAAAGCAGGTCGTCGGCCTCCAGCACCGTCATCAGCCCCGTGTACTGAAACGCCGTCAGGCAGCCGGGCGGCACACCGCGCGAGAGCAGCACGAAACGGCGCTCCGGACTTGAGCGAATCAGTTCGCAAAGAGCCTGCTGCCCGGCTTCCTCCTGCATGAGCTGAAGATCGTCAATCAGCAGAATGTCCCAATCCTGCGCTGACGGTGGGATCGCGCAGTCTGGGTCTGCCGCGCTTTGCCGCAGCACATTCCGCCCGCGCAGCAGCGCGTCCGCCAGCACGGTCTTTCCAAAGCCGCAGGGCGCACTGAAAAAAAGGACTCTGCCATGCACCATGAAGCTGTCAAACCGTTTCTGAACGGAGGTCTTTATGATAATATTTTTGGTCATTTCTTCCCTCCCTTTGATACAGTGCGAGATTGTCATAAGCCTTTTGCCACCTATCTCAAATTATATTATACGCGGCTGTTCTGAAATGTAAATCATCCCAAAGGATGAACTGCTCGCTGATTGTTTACCTTGAATCCCACAGCAATAATAAGCTGTAAGTTGTAGTGGGTCACTTCACGGCAGCATAACTCTTTTTAATATGTTCATTGATGGTGGGAAGCCCAACATCCTTCCTTTTCTTATCCATACAAGTAAACTGATAGAAAATATCATATACCATAAATTTTGTAACGTACTTACCAATAGCATAAACTGCTGTACCACAAGAAAAAACAGGAACCGAACACTCTGTCCGGTTCCCATCTGAGGAGGAGAATAACAATTTATTTGTATTCCTATATTCAATTAAGATAATTTCCAGATTTCTTTGTTGTACTGGTCGATGGTTCTGTCAGAGGAGAATTTACCACTGCATGCAGTGTTCAGAAGTGCCATCTTCGCCCACTTCTTCTCATCCTTGTAAGCAGCTTCCACTCTCTTCTGAGCCTCAGCATAGGATCTGAAATCTCCGAGAATGAAGTACTGATCTGCTCTGGAGCAGTTCTTTGTGTTCAGAAGAGAATCATAGATATCTCTGAACAGCTCTGTATCGCTGGAGAAGGTTCCATTGATCAGCTGCATTAGAACCTGACGGATCTCAGCATCTGTGTTGTAGATAAAGTCTGGATCATATCCACCATGGTTCTCATAATTAATAATCTGGTCAGCGCTCATACCGAAGATAAATGCATTCTCCTGACCAACCTCCTCAACGATCTCTACGTTTGCACCATCCATAGTTCCAAGTGTAGGAGCACCGTTCAACATAAACTTCATGTTACCTGTACCGGAAGCCTCTTTACTTGCAGTAGAAATCTGCTCTGAAACATCTGCTGCTGCAAAAATCATCTCAGCATTGGATACTCTGTAGTTCTCGATAAATACAACTTTAATCTTGCCATTGATAGATGAATCGTTGTTTACAACATCTGCTACACAGTTGATCAGTTTGATGATCTTTTTCGCACGCTCATATGCTGCAGAAGCTTTTGCGCCAAAGATGAAGGTTCTTGGATAGAATTCCATCTCCGGATGTAACTTGATCTGGTTGTACAGATAAATTACATGAAGGATATTAAGAAGCTGTCTCTTATACTCATGAAGTCTCTTAACCTGTACGTCAAAAATGGAGTGAGGATCAACTTCAACACCATTGTGCTCCAGAATATATTTTGCAAGACGCTGTTTATTCTGGAATTTAATGTTCATAAATTCCTGAAGAGCCTTCTCATCATCAGCGTATACCTTCAGCTTGCTGATCTGAGAAAGATCTGTAATCCAGTCTGGTCCAATATGGTCTGTGATCCATGCAGCAAGGTTCTGGTTTCCATGAAGAAGAAAACGTCTCTGAGTGATACCGTTAGTTTTGTTATTAAACTTCTCAGGCATCATCTCATAGAAGTCTTTTAATTCCTGATTTTTCAGAATTTCTGTATGCAGTGCAGCAACACCGTTTACAGAGTAACCTGCACAGATAGCCAGATGTGCCATTTTAACCTGTCCATCGTAAATGATAGCCATCTTGCGGATTTTCTCCTGGTTGCCCGGATATTTTTTCTGGATCTCTTCCACAAATCTGCGGTTGATCTCCTCGATGATCTGGTAGATACGAGGAAGCAGTCTTGAGAACAGCTCGATCGGCCATTTTTCCAGTGCTTCTGCCATGATGGTGTGGTTTGTGTATGCACAGGTCTTTGTGGTAACTTCCCATGCTTCATCCCATTCCAGACCTTCTTCGTCAAGCAGGATACGCATCAGCTCTGCTACTGCAACAGTCGGATGTGTATCGTTCAGCTGGAAGGTTGCTTTCTCATAGAATTTGCGGATGTCAGAATGATTCTTTTTATATTTTGCAACAGCTGCCTGAACACTTGCAGAAATGAAGAAATACTGCTGTTTCAGACGCAGTTCTTTACCTGCGTAGTGGTTATCGTTCGGGTAGAGAACTTCTACGATATTTCTTGCCAGGTTTTCCTGTTCTACGGCTTTCTGATAATCACCTTTATCGAAAGAATCCAGCTGGAAGTCGTTGATCGCTTCTGCATCCCATACACGCAGTGTATTTACTACATTGTTATTGTAACCAACGATCGGAATATCAAACGGGATTGCACGTACAGACTGATAACCTTCCTGGATAAATTTGTTGCGTTTTGTTGCTTCATCGTATTCTACACGGATATAGCCGCCGAATTTTACTTCTTTTGCATATTCCGGACGACGCAGCTCAAATGGATTACCGTCTTTCAGCCAGTTATCCGGCACTTCTACCTGATAACCGTTTTCAATCTTCTGTTTGAACATACCATAGCGGTAACGGATACCGCAGCCGTATGCTGCATAACCAAGTGTTGCCAGAGAATCAAGGAAGCATGCAGCCAGACGGCCAAGACCGCCGTTTCCAAGTGCTGCATCCGGCTCCTGGTCTTCGATCACGTTCAGGTCAAAGCCCAGCTCTTCCAGAGCTTCTTTTACTTCTTTGTACTCTGTCAGGTTGATCATGTTATTTCCAAGGGCACGTCCCATCAGGAACTCCATGGACATATAATAAACCATTTTCGGGTCTTCTTCTTCGTAAACTTTCTGGGTTTCCATCCAGTTGTCAATAATCGTATCCTTGACCGCATAGGATACTGCCTGAAATACCTGCTGTTTTGTTGCGTCAACCAGTGTCTGACGGTACAGTGTTTTCAGGTTGCTTTTCACACTCTCAATAAATACTTCTTTGTCAAATCTTTTGCTCACAGCAAATCCTCCTTATTTCTGTGTCTTTTCAACACCCATGCGTACACCTTCACCGTTGATACTCCATTCTTTTTCGTATCCGGCAACACTTCCAAGAACAATCTCATCTGCAAGGACTTCATCCTTGATCTCATCCATATGGTCTTTCAGGACGGTGAGGATCTTTTCGTTGTCAGCTGCATACAGGCGGATTCTGTCCATTACCTCAAAACCTGCCTCTTTACGCATGGTCTGGACTTTACTGATCAGTTCTCTCACAAATCCCTCCTCAATCAATTCCGGAGTAAGGTTGGTATCCAGAACAACGGTAATATCGTTATCCTGCTCAGATACATAGCCTTCGATCTGTGCTGTATCAATCAGTAAATCTGTCTCATATAATACAACTTCACTGCCATTGATGTCAAGCGTGAGGGAGCCTTTGTCTTTCAGCTCATCCATTGCCTGATTGCCATTAAGTGTAGAAAGTGCCTGTTTGATACCGCCAAGCAGTTTGCCGTATTTTGGTCCTACGGTTTTCAGCTGCGGTTTGAAGCTGTAAGAAGTAAAGTCTTTTACATCCTGTGTAAAGGTAACTTTCTTGCTGTTCAGCTCGTCACGGATAATGTCTGCGAAGTATTCTGGCAGTTCTTTCGGTGCTTTGACAAACATGTTTGCGATCGGCTGTCTGTTCTTGATGTTTGCAGTATTTCTGCATGCACGTCCCATAACAACAATCTTCAGTACTTCATCCATGTTTGCTTCGAGTTCTTTGTCTACGTGAGCCATATCTGCCTTCGGGAAATCACACAGATGTACGCTTTCCGGTGCAGTCTTGTCAATGCTGCATACCAGGTTGCGGTAGATGTCTTCTGTCATAAACGGAATCATCGGTGCAGCTGCTTTTGAAACATTTACCAGAGCGGTGTAAAGTGTCATGTAAGCATTGATCTTATCCTGCTCCATGCCTTTTGCCCAGAAACGTTCACGGCTGCGGCGTACATACCAGTTACTCATATCATCCACAAATTCCTGAAGTGCTCTTGCAGTTTCCGGAATACGGTAATTTGCCAGGTTGTCATCCACGGTCTGAATCATGGTGTTCATCTTGGAGAGCAGCCATTTATCCATTACGGAGAGTTTGTCGTAGTCTAATGTATATTTTGTTGCGTCAAATTCATCAATATTCGCATACAGAACGAAGAATGCATAAGTATTCCACAGAGTTCCCATGAATTTACGCTGTCCTTCCTGAACGGCTTTGCCGTGGAAACGGTTCGGCAGCCATGGTGCACTGTTGATGTAGAAATACCAGCGGATCGCATCTGCTCCGTAAGTCTGAAGTGCATCAAACGGATCAACGGCATTTCCTTTGGATTTACTCATCTTCTGACCGTTTTCATCCTGTACATGTCCAAGAACGATAACGTTCTGATACGGTGCTTTGTTGAACAGGATCGTGGACTCTGCCAGCAGAGAATAGAACCATCCTCTTGTCTGGTCAACTGCCTCGGAAATAAACTGTGCCGGGAACTGTTTCTCAAACACGTCTTTATTTTCAAACGGATAATGATGCTGTGCGAACGGCATTGCTCCTGAGTCAAACCAGCAGTCGATCACTTCCGGTACACGGTGCATCGGCTTGCCACACTTCGGACACTTGATCGTGATCTCATCGATGTACGGACGATGCAGTTCTACGGTTTTCGCCTTTTCATTTCCACTCATTTCGAACAGTTCCTGACGGCTTCCGATCGAATGCTGATGTCCGCACTCACACTCCCAGATGTTCAGCGGAGTTCCCCAGTAACGGTTACGGCTGATACCCCAGTCCTGAACATTCTCCAGCCAGTCGCCAAAACGTCCTTTACCGATGCTTTCCGGAATCCAGTTGATGGTGTTGTTATTGCGGATCAGGTCATCTTTGACAGCTGTCATCTTGATGAACCAGGATTCTCTTGCGTAGTAGATCAGCGGAGTGTCGCATCTCCAGCAGTGCGGATAGCTGTGCTCAAACTTCGGTGCATCAAACAGAAGTCCTCTCTCATCGAGGTCTTTCAGCACGAGCGGATCTGCTTTTTTTACAAAGATACCGCCAAACGGTGTATCTTCCGTCAGGTTACCTTTGCCGTCAACCAGCTGTACAAACGGCAGTCCGTATTTACGTCCGACTTTCGCATCGTCTTCACCAAATGCCGGTGCGATATGAACGATACCGGTACCATCTGTCAGTGTTACGTAAGTATCACAAACAACATAAAATGCTTTTTTGTTCTGTTTTTCTGCATGAACGGCTGCACAGCTGTACAGTGGTTCGTACTCTTTATATTCCAGGTCTGTTCCTTTGTAATTCTCCAGTACATTGTAAGCATCTTCGCCGAGCACCTTGTCAGCCAGAGCCTGTGCAATGTAATAAACACGGCCGTCTTCTTTCATCTGAACTTTTACATAATCCTCATCCGGGTTTACGCAGAGTGCAAGGTTGGAAGGCAGTGTCCATGGTGTGGTTGTCCATGCCAGAATGTAAGCGTCCTCGTCTTTGACTTTGAAACGTACAACAGCAGAACGTTCTTTTACGTCCTTGTAACCCTGTGCCACTTCCTGGGCAGAAAGCGGAGTACCGCAGCGCGGGCAGTAAGGAACGATCTTGAATCCTTTGTACAGCAGGCCTTTTTCCCAGATGGTTTTCAGTGCCCACCATTCAGACTCGATATAGTTATCATCATAGGTAACATACGGATTTTTCATGTCAGCCCAGAAACCAACCGTTCCAGAGAAATCTTCCCACATGCCTTTGTATTTCCATACGCTCTCTTTACATTTATCAATGAAAGGAACCAGTCCATATTCTTCGATCTGATCTTTTCCGTCCAGACCGAGCATTTTTTCTACTTCCAACTCAACCGGCAGACCGTGTGTATCCCATCCGGCTTTACGCGGAACCATTTTGCCTTTCATGGTCTGATATCTCGGAATCATATCTTTGATAACACGGGTCAGAACATGTCCGATATGCGGTTTACCGTTAGCTGTTGGCGGTCCGTCATAAAAGGTGTAAGTTTCACCTTCTTTACGGTTTTCCATACTCTTTTCAAAGATGTGATTTTCTTCCCAGAATTTCTCAACATTTTTTTCTCTGTCTACGAAATTCAGATTTGTCGAAACTTTTTCGTACATAAGCAACCTCCTGTCCTTATTATAAGGAATAAATCAAAAAGCTGCCATCCTGTAAAAGGATGACAGCCAATACTCTCATAACCACCTGTTACAACATACCGACAAAATGCGATATGCGTTCCCGATAACGGGGGAATCCGGCACGACTTACTTTCAGCGATGCTGTAAAACAGCTTTCAGTCTGCAACTCCGAAGTGATATTCCGCCTGTGTTACTTGTACTCCTTCCCACCCACCGGAGCTCTCTGTGTCTTTTACGACAGACGTACTTGTCTTCTTCTGCGTTATTTTCCTGTTAGTCTGTCCCTATTATATAGTAGAAATTCCGGAAAAGTCAAGGCAAAAAAGTTGTTCAGCTATAAGAGTTGCCTGACAAACATATTCTTTTTCTATTTGTCATTTTCTCAATCTTATATTTGCCAAAAGGTACTAAATATTTCATATATCATCATTGAATTTTCAGTTAAATATGCTATGATAAATTTGAGTTATGATGCCAGAGTGAGAGGGTCCATCACTTTATAACGAAGCAATTCGCCGGCATCATTTTTATTCTCAACATCTTTAATATTTATCTTATGAAAGGAGAGAAAAGAAATGAAGAAAAACACACTCAAACGCTTTATGGCTTCTGCAATGACAGCCGTTATGTGTGTCAGCTCACTGGGAACATTAGCTGTAAATGCTGCTCCTGCTGACCCGGCTGCTGAAACCTCTGTTGTCGACAATCTGATGAGCAAAATGACGCTCCGTCAGAAGATCGCCCAGATGATGATGCCTGATTTCCGTAAATGGCAGACAGAATCGGACTCGGGACAGAAAAATTTCCAGGTGATGAACGATGAAGTGGCTCAGATCATCAAGGATTATGATTTCGGCGGAGTTATTCTTTTCGCTGAAAACGTAGCTCAGACAGATCAGACACTGAAACTGACAACGGATCTTCAGGAAGCTGCCACAGGCGGAACGGACGGCAGCAACATCCCGCTGCTCCTGACAATCGACCAGGAAGGCGGTATTGTTTACCGTCTCGGAAGCGGAACGGCTCTTCCTGGAAACATGGCTCTCGGTGCAACCAGAAGCACGGACGCTGCAACACAGTCCGGAGAAGTGATCGGACGCGAGCTGAGTGCCCTCGGCATCAACGTAGACTTTGCACCTGTTGCCGATGTCAACAGCAATCCTTCCAACCCGGTTATCGGCCTTCGTTCTTACGGAAGCGATCCGGAACTGGTAGGAAGCATGGCAACTGCTGCCATGAAAGGTATGCAGAAGTACAACATCGCTACTGCTGCCAAACATTTCCCGGGTCATGGCGATACCGCTACAGACTCCCACACAGGTCTTCCTTGTGTAGACAAATCTCTGGACGAACTCAGACAGTGTGAACTCGTTCCGTTCCAGAAAATGATCGACAACGGCGTAGACATGCTGATGACAGCACACATTCAGTATCCACAGGTTGAAAAAGAAACTGCCATTTCCAAGAAAGACGGTTCCGAGATCAGTCTCCCGGCAACGCTTTCCAAAACCATTCTTACTTACCTTGTAAGAAACGAAATGCACTATGACGGCATCATCGTAACCGATGCCCTGAACATGGATGCGATTTCTCAGAACTTCGGCGAAACCGATGCCTGCATCCGTGCCATCAAAGCCGGTGTTGACATTTGCCTGATGCCGACTATCCTCAGAAGCAAGGCAGATATGTCGAAAATGGATGCGATCCTGGACGGCGTAGAAGCTGCTGTTAATTCCGGAGAGATCTCTGTGGATCGCATCAACGAATCTGTTAAGAGAATCCTTTCTCTGAAAGAAAAGAGAGGCATCCTGAATTACACAAGCGATACTCGTACTTACGAGGAAAAACTTGCCGTTGCAAACGAGCAGGTTGGTTCTGAACAGAATCGTGACATTGAGAGAAATATTTCTGCCCAGGCTGTTACCGTTATCAAAAATAACGACAATATTCTGCCGCTGAAACCGCAGGCAGGACAGAAAGTGCTTCTGCTTGGTGCATACAACAACGAAACTCCGGGACTCGCACTTGGTATGAGACGTGTGATCGCAGATCACATCATCAGCGGAAAAGTAGATTATGAGACATTTCGTTACACCTCTGCAAACCTTGACCAGGTAAAACAGAAAATTGACGATGCCGACTACGTGATCGTTATTTCCGAAGTTTCCACAAACTTTTCCAACTGGCTGACCACACAGCCGACCGCTATCACAGAATACGCAAAAGCACAGGGCAAGAAATCCATCGTTATGAGTATTTCCAAACCTTATGATGTTGCAAACTATGCTGATTCTGATGCGATCGTAGCTGTATACGGAAACAAAGGTATGGATCCGACAGAAGCTCTGAAACCGGATAATGCATTTGGTCCGAACATCATCGCCGGCGTAGAAGTTATCTTTGGTCGCTTCGCTGCATCCGGTAAACTTCCGGTTAATGTTCCAGTTATCGAAAATGGTCAGATGACATCCGATATCAAATACGCTTTCGGTTATGGTCTGACTTACGATGCAGTCGAACCAAGTTCCTATTATGCAGTTGAAAACTCACTGCTGAACTTCTACAATACATGGAAAGACGCTGATCTTTCTGTTTATACGGCAGATTCCGCAGCTGCACTGAAGAGTGCTTTAACTGCTGCAAAAGCTGTTCTTGACAAATCCAATGCTTCCATCACAGAAATGGACAGTGCTGTGTCCGCTCTGGTCGATGCAGTCAACAACCTGGCATACGGTGTTCAGAAAACACATCTGAACGTTGCCATCGACGCTGCTGACAAGCTTCTGGAACGTGCTGCTGATTATGAAAACACCGAAGATCTGACAGCTGCTCTGACAGCTGCAAAAGCTGTTTATGCAAACACATCTGCTACTCAGACAGAAGTTGACCGTGCTGCTTCCACACTGCTGGATGCACTGGCTGCTATGGCTGAAAGAGCTGACCTCGCCGCTCTGAAAAAACTGGTTGCTTCCGCAGGCGGTCTGGAAGAAAAAGACTTTACATCCGACAGCTATAAAGATCTGAAAGATGCAATGGATGCTGCAAAAGACGTCATTGATGACCTGAACCGTACACCGGAGGCGATCGGTAAGGCATATGCTGATATCATCACTGCGATCACCAATCTGGAACGTGTCGGAAATAAAGCTGCTCTGGTTGCTGTCATCGCAAAAGCAGAAGCCATCGTTGCTGCAAAAGACAGCTATGTATCTTCTACACTGAACGGTCTGGAAGAAGCTCTGGCTGCCGGAAAAGCAGTGAATGACAACCCGGATGCACTTCAGGATGCAATCAACAATGCAGTTACCTTGCTGACCGAAAAAGTTGCAAACGTTCGTCTGCTTGGCGACGTAAATAACGACGGCAGCGTAACTACTGACGACAGTGCACTGCTGCTTCGTTCTGCCGCTGAACTTGATACTCTGGACGATGCTGCAACCGTAAGTGCAGATATGAACCAGGACGGTATTGCAGACACTTCCGATGCCGTTCTGATCCTGCAGACAGCTGCTGAATTCTGATGCAGAAGTTTTTACCGATCAAAAAATCGATTTTTATAGTTTGTCTTGCCATGATGCTGTGCTGGATTCCTGTCACAGCACATGCCGCAGGGCACAGGGAAGCACCAACATCTCCCACACGCATTTTATTTGTGGGAAACAGCTATACACAGCGAAATCATATGCCAAATATTTTTCGGAAACTGTGCAAGAGTTCTGGGCAGAACGTGATCGTAAGGTCACTCACCAATCCGGGACGTTCCCTGAAAAATACAAGCAACCCTACAACTGCCAACGGCAGAAAACTTTACCGGCTTCTGCGTATGCAGCGATGGGATTACGTCATTTTGCAGGATCGACGCTATTATCCGATTTCCAAACCACAGCGTATGAAAAGAACCATCCGCAAGCTGGCTCCTTATATTCAGGCCAGCGGTGCAAAGATGGTCCTTTATCAGACATGGGCCCCAGGGAAATGGCATAATGATTATAACCGGTACGATTCCGTGTCAAACCGCTCTGATTACCAGAGTATTCTTAACCGTACGATTGCGGAGATCGCCGAAGAGCACAATGCTCTCGTCGCTCCGGTTGGCACAGCATTTCTGCTCTGCAGCCATTCTTCGTATGGGATCAAACTTCTGATGGGTGACTATTCGCACCCGACCGTAGAAGGAAGTTACCTGGCAGCATGCGTCATTTACAACACTGTTTTTTCGAGATCCTCAATGGGCATCCCCTATACCGGAACTCTTGATGTGATGACTGCATTCAAGCTCCAGAAACTGGCTGAAACTGTATGTTTTGCATCTTAACCGGAGCAATATTTTCAACGAAATCACTCCGCAGATATATACAGTGATCCTGCCGCAAAAAAATCCGGAACAAAACAGTTTTTACTGTCCGTTCCGGATTTTTTTCTTTCATTTATTTGTGTTTCTTTTTTACTGCTGTTTCTCTTCGATGATCTTCTGGCTGTCGCTGTTCAGAATCTCCATAAATTCTTCTCCGGTGATCGTCTCATGCTCGTAGAGGAATTTTGCGATCTCATGCAGCTTCATAACGTTGTCTTCCAAGATTTTTTTTGCCTTCTGATGCTGTTCTTTGACCAGCTGAACGACTTTCTGGTCGATCAGCGTCTGTGTCTCCATGGAGCAGGTCAAAGAGCTGTCTCCGCCAAGATACTGGTTAGAAACGCTTTCCATGGCTACCATATCAAACTCTTCGTTCATACCGTAACGTGTGATCATGGCTCTTGCAAATTTCGTTGCCTGCTCGATATCATTGGAAGCTCCGGTTGTGATCTCACCAAAGATCAGTTCTTCTGCCGCACGGCCGCCGGTAAAGGTTGCGATCTTGTTTTCCATCTCTGTTTTGTTCATCAGGAAATGCTCGCCCTCTTCTACCTGCATCGTATAGCCGAGTGCACCGGAAGTTCTCGGAATGATCGTGATCTTCTGAACCGGTGCGGAATTAGTCTGCATGGCAGCAACCAGTGCATGACCAACCTCATGATAGGAAACGATCAGTTTCTCTTTATCCGACAGGATACGGTTTTTCTTCTGATATCCTGCGATAACAACTTCCACGCTCTCCATCAGATCTGCCTGTGTTGCAAATTTGCGTCCGCAGCGTACAGCATGAAGTGCTGCTTCATTCACGATATTTGCAAGTTCCGCTCCGGATGCTCCGGATGCAGCTCTGGCGATCGCATTGAAATCTACGTTATCCGCAAGTTTGATCTTTTTTGCATGGACTTTCAGAATATCCACACGACCCTGAAGATCCGGCAGTTCCACCGGAATACGACGGTCAAATCGTCCCGGACGGAGCAGTGCCGGGTCAAGAGAATCCGGCTGGTTGGTCGCTGCCAGAATGACAACACCTTTGGAACCGTCAAATCCATCCATTTCCGTGAGCAGCTGATTCAGCGTCTGCTCACGCTCATCGTTGCCGCCGATGCGTCCGTCACGTTTCTTGCCGACTGCATCGATCTCGTCGATAAAGACGATACACGGTGCTTTCTCGCTTGCCTGTTTGAACAGGTCACGCACTTTTGCAGCACCCATACCGACAAACATCTCAACAAACTCAGAACCGGAGATCGAGAAGAATGGTACGTTCGCCTCACCTGCAACTGCTTTTGCCAGCAATGTTTTACCGGTTCCCGGAGGTCCTACAAGCAGTGCACCTTTTGGCATCGATGCTCCGATTTCCTGATATTTGCCGGGATTGTGAAGGAAATCTACGATCTCTGTAAGCAGTTCTTTTGCTTCTTCCTCTCCTGCCACATCGGAGAATTTGATGCCGCTTGTGGATTTTACATAGATCTTGGCATTGCTCTTTGTGCCAAACATCATGGAGTTCATCGGGTTTGCCCCGTCACTCATCTTGCTCATCATCTTTTTGGAAAGCCATCTGCCAAGTGCAACAAAAATAAAGATTGGCAGTACATAGCCGAGCAGAAGATAAACGATCGGAGACATTTCTTCTGTGATCTCCGTGGAAAAAGTTGCACCTGCTTTGTACAGACGGTCTACCAGTTCCGGGTCGTTGATCACGCCGGTTTTGTACATCTGCGAATTGTCTTTGTTTGTAAAGAAGATCTCAGAATCGGTGATATTTACCGAGCCGATCTCCTGATTATTTGTCATCTGCATAAAAACATTGTAGCCGACTTCCTTTACCTGATGCTTCAGCACATTCGGAAAAACAAGTGTGTTGAGCAGTATCATGATCGTTGCCGCAATGATCAGGTAATAGATAAACGGCTTCTTTGGAGTTTTTACTTCCTTCATGATGTTCCTCCTTGTAAATACTTGGGGTAAGCGATGCTATAAAACCACTCTTGTGCAAGCACATCGTGGTTTCATGCTTCTGACCCTGGCATCTTTAAATCTTAAATCGATATCCCACGCCCCAGATTGTCTCGATATACTGTGGCTTGGCTGTGTTAAACTCAATCTTCTCAC
>OLPQ01001656.1_pt1 | contig 15153 bp, 7 predicted proteins | sample 1672451 | NCBI WGS metagenome assembly OLPQ01 (sample SAMEA3136687, study PRJEB25190) | human gut metagenome | biome: human gut; feature: human-associated habitat; material: faeces | place: Austria | collected 2013
GCAGCCGCCGGAGCGGTGCTTAAGCCGTCAGGCGGGAATTGTGCGGTATTGCCTTAGGTTTGCGGCAAGGAACCACCCCTCAGGCCGCTTCGCGTCCAGCTCCCCTCCAGGGGAGCCACCACAATCATGGGGTCCCCCGCCCTACTGGCCTGGCAAATATTTCACCGAACCTATGCCCACAAATACAAAAATGCCGCAGCAGACTGTTACATCTGCTGCGGCATTTCTATTTAGGGGTTAATGGGCTGGGTTACAGCTCATTGTTCCGGCTGTGGGATTACTGCCGAATGCCGGTGTTCTTATCGAAATGATAAGTGCGGCCATCGATGACTGCATCGCCCTTAGCCATGGTGCCATAGATCGGGTCGAAATAGTAACGCTTGTCAGCGCTCCAGCCCTTGATCATGTGGCCCTGTGCATCGTAACGGACCCACTTGCCGGTGCCATCGGGCCTATCAGCCCACTGGCCAGCTTCGGATTCCTGATAGACATCCTTGCTGGTGGCTTTCTTGCCCTGATCAACAGAGTCCAGCCAGTACCAAGCATCGGAAGCCGGGTCATAGATTTCCTTGCCGCGGCCTTCCAGACCCTGGCGAACGCCCTTTTCGTACCAGTAATCGGCGCCATTGATGGTTACCCACTGTTTATCAAGGCCAATGCCGGTGTTCTGATCGAAGGCGCACGGTACGCCGTCAATTTCGGTAACACCCTTGGCCATGGTGCCAAAGGTCGGGTCAAAGTAGTAAGTGCCCTTCTCGGTCGTCTGCCAGCCCTTGATCATGTGGCCGTTCTCATCGTAACGGACCCACTTGCCGGTGCCATCGGGTCTATCAGCCCACTGGCCGGCGGCGGATTCCTGGTAAACGTCCTTGTTGACGGTCATTGCGCCGCCCTGGACAGCATCCAGCCAGTACCAGGCGTCGGAATCGGGATCATAGATCTCTTTGCCGCGGCCCTCAGTACCCTGCTTCACGCCGTTTTCGTACCAGTACTTCTTGCCGTTTTCTTCAACCCAGCCGTTCTTCTCGCCGTACTTGGCGGTGTAGTCCTTGCCGTTGAAGTTGACAGCAGCGGTGGTAACGCCGCTGGTCTGCTTTACAGTTGCATCCACGAACTGTGCGCTTGCGCAGTTCTTATCGGTGCAGGTAAAGACAGCCATTGCGGTAATGGTGGTCTTTTCAGCAGCGCCATGAGCGGTGCGCGTTTCGGGTTCAGTAGACGGTACCTCAGTCGGCTCCGGCACAGCAGTCGGTTCCGGCACAGCAGTCGGTTCCGGCACAGCAGTCGGCTCCGGCACAGCAGTCGGCTCTGCCGGCTTTGCGGTCGGAGTTGCGGTCGGAGTTGCAGTCGGAGTTGCGGTCGGAGTTGCAGTCGGAGTTGCAGTCGGAGTTGCGGTCGGAGTTGCAGTCGGAGTTGCAGTCAGTGCTTCAAACACAGCGCTAACGGTAACATCAGCGGCAGGCATCTTGAAGGTAGCCTTGCCCTCGGTCACGGCCAGCTTTTGGGTCTTGGTTTCGTCGCCGCTCTTATAGCTGTAGGTCAGGCTGTCAGCCTTGAGCTGGTAGTTATCAGCTGCCTTAACGGTAACGGTAACGTCGGTGCCTTCAACAGCTGCGGTCGGGTCTACGGTAACAGTGCCGTTCTCAGCAGGAGCTGCGGTAACCTTGTATTCCTTAACAAACTCTGCGCTGACGTTGACAGGGTAAGCAGGCATTGCAAAGGTGTAGGTGTTGGCTTTTTCGGTATCAGGCTTCACTTCAACGGTCTTATCGGTGTTGTCAGCGTCTTTGTAGGTAACCTTCACGCTGCCAGCCTTCAGGGCATAGCCGGTCGCGGGCTTAGCAGTCAGGGTTACGGTTTCCTTCTCAGCTGCTTCTTTAGCGGAAGCAGTGATCTCACCATTGGTCAGGGTAGCAACATTGACCGCATAGGTCTTGGCGTTTTTGGTAACGCTGATGGTCACATCGCCGTCCGGCATGGTGAAGGTGTAAACCGTCTTAGCCTTTTCGGTGGTAGCCTGGGCTGCGGCTTCGTCCTGCGCTGCTTCCTGAACTTCAGTCAGAGCAACATCGGTATCGCCGTTCTTTGCGGTAACGGTAACGATATCGGTGCCTTCCTTTTCTACGGTCAGGGTAACGGTATCGTCCTTGATGTAGGTGTTGTTGGTGGTGCCCAGGGTCAGCTTAACACCTTCAACTTCATTCCAGGTAACGGTGTGGGGGGTGCTTTCGGTTGCGGTATGGCAATCAGAGCACAGGTACACATTGTTGCCAACGGACTTGGTTTCCAGCTCGTCCAGCTTCCAGGTATGGCCCTTGGGCAGTGCGCCGTCAGCGTACTTCTTTTCACCCTTGGTCAGGCCGTACTTGGTGGTGCGGTCCTGGGTGTAAGCGGGGGTATCGCACCATGCTTCAACGGAAACATTGGTGGTTGCGCCGCTGCTCAGGTCGCTGACCATGTCGGACATCGGCATGGTTTCAACCAGGTTAGCGCACCACATGAACTCTTCGTTCTTGTTCTTCTCGTCAGAGCTGCCCATGTTCTGGTTGTAACTCGGGTTGTAGTTCCAGGACTCGGTCTTGTAGCTCTTACGGTTTGCATAAGAAGTGCCGGAGACATCGGTCTTGACTTCTGCCTTGCCGTCCACCAGTTCCTTATAGGTGTTGGACAGGTTGGTGCCGACAGAAACGACCAGCTGATCCTTGGTGGTGTTGATGCCGGTGATCACAGTCTGGCCCTGCTGGGTGGTGGTAGCAAAGCTGTAGCTGTCACGCAGGGTCAGGCCAGCCAGAGGATGGTTCTTGAAGGTGCCCAGATACTTCACACTGCTGGTATCCTGGGCGCTGTCCATGATAACCATGCTCATGCCGGGAAAGTGGGTATCGGGAACCATGTTGCCGTCCTTATCCTTGGTCAGCTTAATGCCGCCATAGACGGTGTTGTATTCCTTCACTTCTTCCACTGCGCCGGTGGTCGGGTCCATACGGTAGATGGCGTTGTTGACGTTGAAGTACAGCTTGCCATCATACAGTGCGGTAGAGTGTACCAGTGCGGGGTAGATCCGCTTTGCAGCAGCGTCTGCCAGGCACTCGGTGTTCAGGTTGTTTTCAACCTTGGTATGCTTATCTTTTGCACTGGTATCGATCTTATAGATGGTGCCAGCTTCGGCCAGGACCTTGGCATTGCTGTCGTCATCATTGAAGTTGCTGCTGGTTTCCTTCAGATCGTTGTAGTACATCAGGATGATATCAAACGGGTCATCCGTCTTGGTAAAGCTGCTCATGCTGAAGCCGCCGGGTCTGCTGCTGGAATCCTCTTTGCGGATATAGTAGTTCGCATTACGCGGACGTGCTTCCAGAGTATCGGGGCCCTGGTTCTGCATCTTCTTCATGAACTGCTGCATCTGGGAGTTGTTACCAGAGCTGCCGGAACCAGAGTTGCCGTTGTTGCCGTTCTCGGACTGCTGGCGGCGCATGTTGTTGTACAGGTTCTGGTTGGTCGTGGTATCAACGTAATAGAAGTAATTATTGTCGAAGTAGATGGGGCTGCAGATAGAGGTGAACCAGGTATCCTCGTAGCAGGTATCGGTGTAACGGGTCTCGTTCTTGTTATCCGCCTTGGTGTAAGAGTAATGCGGCTTGCCGTTGTTCATCACAACATTGCCGTCATCATCCACATCGGGATTCTTGTTCTTGGTGTAGGTGTAGCCATCGTACAGCGAGTCAATGTAATCATAGTACTTGCTGTAACGGCCTTCCAGACCGGAGGGAGAAACCAGGAAGTTGACATGGCGCAGGTCGCCTGCGTTCTCAACGCGGGTCTGGGCCATGCACTCGGTGTTCACGTCGTCATAGCAGACGTCAACATAGTACCAGTTCTTGTTGGCTTCGCCGGTGGTCATCGTAGCAGAGTTGCTGTCGCCCTGCAGCTTGTTGACCTTGACTGCGTTGAAGTAGTGGACGTTGTTGAACATGCCGCCGCCGAACGCATTACCGGCAACACTGGTATCAGAAGTATCGCAGTAATACAGGATCTGGGCAAAGTCAACAACAGCGTTATCGCCTACTTCATCGGGGGTCTTCCAGCTGCCGTCATCATTCTTATAGATGCTCTTGTTGTCAGGCAAATTCTGGACCATGTAGTTAAATGCAGCTGCATAGCCCAGGCAGATGCAGCCATACTCAACGCCCTTAGCGCCGATCTCGCCGCCCAGCAGGGCACCGAAAGCAGTCGTCTGGATGGGGTCGTTGTTGCCGCCGCCGGTGATATCGCCCATGGAGCCCATATCGAATTCTGCAACCTGGGAGATCCAGTCGTGCAGGATCAGCAGCTTGGTGACATAGTCAGCGCTGTCACCCAGCTTGGCAACCTGTGCCAAGCCTGCGTCACGGATGGCTTTCAGAGCTTCGCCATAGTTCATGACGTAAGACATGAACGCCTGCGGCAGCATGTTCAGCATGAATGCCATGGTGGTCGGCGGGACATCATCGTTCGGATCAATGCTGCACAATATCTTGATTGCGCCCATGGTGCCGGTGATGCTGCCATCCTCGCCCTGCTTCTGAACGCCCTTGGAGGTCCAGAACGGGGCAACCACGCCGAAGTACTCTGCTTCGTCCTGGTTGAACTGCGACAGCTGGAAGTAGTAGTAGTTCATCTGCGCAGTCGAGACATCGTAAGTATTGGTGACCTGGTTGCCCTGGTCGTCCACATACACGGCAGTCTTCTGGCTGTCGTACAGCAGCAGGCTGTTCTTGCCCTTGTTGTCGCCGCTCTGATAGGTGAAGTTCACCTTGCTTGCGTCAACCGGGTTGTTCTGCATATCGTACCAGTTGCCGTCCTTCATTGCGGACACCAGGGTAACGCCGGTGCCGCCGGAGGTGGTATCCAGGGTCGGGGTGCCGCCCACGTTGATGTAGACGGAATTGTCATTCTGGTCTACCACAACGCTGACCGGCATGGTCATTACCGGCTGGTTTTTGATTTCTTCGCCGCAGACAGCGCACTTGAAGGTGACGCTGGTGCATTCCCAGTCAATGGTAACGGGAGCGCCGGCAGAAATTTTGCCGGTTTCGCTGTCATAGAACAGCTGGGCGTTGCTGTAGTCAGCGGCCAGCTCGCCCTCGACCTTCTTCATTTCCCAGTTGAAGGTAGCAACAAAGTTGCCATCTGCATCCTTGGGCACGGCATGGTTCTGGCAGGGCAGGGCGGCAATGTCGTCGGTGCGGGTGGTGGGTTCCTTGTATTCCTTCTTAACCGGGCTCTTGTCAGCGGGCACGCTGGCAGAGTAAACGGTCTTGCCGGCAGCGCCGGGCTTTGCCTCGGTGGTATCCTTGGTTACGGTGCCTTCTACCTTCTGGTAGGCATCGTCCTTTTCACAGGTATACACAGCGGTGTAAGCCCAGCCGTCATCGGTCTTGGTCCAGTAACCATCGGGGGTTTCCTTCCAGGTATGGGTGTGGCCATGCTCCGGGTTGGTGTCATTCCAGTACCATTTCGGCTCGCCATAGGTATGGCCGTCTGCAGCGGCGCTGGCCGCAAAGGTATCGGAGTTTTCAGCAACGTAAGCCTGTGCGTAGCTGTCAGCCTGCTGCGCAATCACTTCATCATCGCTGTTGGTCATGGACTCCATCGCAGAGGTCATGCCGGAGCTGCCGGTAAAGGTAACGGCGGTCACAACGCCTGCGGCATTCGTCTCATAGCCCAGGTCGGTAACGGCGCTGGACAGATGATACGTTTTGATGGTGGCAGCCATCACCGATGCCATCTCGTCCTTGTTCAGGCCATAGGCTTCGGTGTTGATCTTGCCGGCTGCGGCGTTGGCGTACATGGCATCGGCCAGTGCATTTTCCAACGCTGCAAGGCTCATGCCCGCCTTGCTCTGTGCAGTCGCTTCCAGCTTGGCATCGTCCTGCTCCAGTTCATGCACTTCGCCCTGGGCAGCCAGCGTTTGGGCTGTCTGCTTGATCAGGTCTGCGGTGCTGGTGAACTTGGGCAGGGACTGCACAGCGCTGGCCGCGCTTGCTGCGCTAGCTGCAACAGACTGCGCTACCGAAGAATCAATCTTGGTAGTTTCGGCTGCTGCGGGAAGCGCCACGCTTTGGGCAACCATGGCTGCTGCCAGCACGGATGCACCAAAACGCTGAAGGTTTTTCTTCATAGTTTTATCCTCCCTTAAGTGTTACTACTTTCCCCTTTTGTGTGAAAAGTGGTACGGCAGATGTGCGGCACTTTGCAGGTGTTGATTGCAAAACGCCTGGTTGTGCTCCCCTCGGTCTGGCGATCCCTTGCCGGGCTGCGGCCTGCTTTTGGGGCTTTTGGCCCCGGCACAGCGGCTGACAAAACGTTGTACCGGCTGCATGCCTTGATCCCGCAAATGATAACCTTTCCGACACATCTAGGTATATACATTATATCACAGTTGCCAGAATTTGCATAGTTAATTAGAGCGGTTTCTATGTAAATTTTTGTCCTTGAATCAACTGAAACCTGCTTTTCGCACATTATTTGCGCTGCGGTGCGGTGACTCTTTGGCGGTACTTATTAACATTTTTGAATGGTTTATTCCTGTTTTTATCAAATGATTAAACATTTACCCCGATAATGTTCTTTGCAATCTCTTAATACAATCACCCAGTATTGTGACCGCGCATTTTTTGTCATTTCGGTTTGGCTTGTTGTTGAGAGATTTGGCAGAGATTGGAGGAAACTTGAAGAGAAAATTGGAGGTTGAGAATTGCCCATTATAAATTGTACTGTAGAGAGCGTTCCTGACCGTTCCGAAAACTTAGGGATAGATCAACCCTTGCCCCTTAACCGCGACCTGAAATACGCCTTTCCAAGGTAGGGCGGTGTGAGTGCCCCCTCCTGCTCCACTTTTTCAAAGTTCCGAATGGTGTCCTCTCCCCTATCTACAATTCCTGATGTTTTCATGATGCCTTCCTTGGTCTTCCACACCCGGCCTTTGCCCCCTCTCCGCCCCATAAGTCGTACACAACAAAAAGGCCCCTGCCTTAACAGCAGGAGCCTTGAAAGCTATATCACAAGCCGAAAATTACTTCTCGATCTTGGAAACAACGCCGGAACCAACAGTGTGGCCGCCTTCGCGGATAGCGAAACGCATGCCTTCTTCCATGGCAACCGGGGTGATCAGCTCAACGTGCATATCAACGTTGTCGCCGGGCATGCACATCTCAGTGCCTTCGGGCAGGGTGATGATGCCGGTAACATCGGTGGTACGGAAGTAGAACTGAGGACGATAGTTGTTGAAGAACGGGGTATGACGGCCGCCTTCTTCCTTCTTCAGGACGTAAACATGGCCATCGAAAGTGGTGTGGGGATGAACAGAGCCGGGAACAGCCAGAACCTGGCCACGCTCGATCTGGTCACGGTCAATACCACGCAGCAGAGCGCCGATGTTGTCGCCAGCCTGAGCGAACTCGAGGCTCTTGCGGAACATTTCCAGACCAGTGATGGTGGTGGTCAGCTTCTCTTCCTTCAGACCAACGATTTCCATCTGATCGCCGACATGAGCAGTACCACGCTCAACACGACCGGTAGCAACGGTGCCACGGCCGGAGATGGTCATAACGTCCTCAACGGGCATCAGGAACGGCTTATCAGCAGCACGGTCCGGGGTCGGGATGTAGCTGTCAACAGCGTCCATCAGCTCCCAAATGCACTTGTATTCCGGAGCATCGGGATCCTTGGAAGTGCTCTCCAGAGCCTTCAGAGCGGAACCACGGATGATCGGGGTGTTGTCGCCGTCGAAATCCTGGCTGTCCAGCAGTTCGCGAACTTCCATTTCGACCAGGTCGAGCAGCTCTTCGTCGTCAACCATATCGCACTTGTTCAGGAACACAACGATCTTGGGCACGCCAACCTGACGAGCCAGCAGGATGTGCTCACGGGTCTGCGGCATCGGGCCATCGGTTGCAGCAACAACCAGGATAGCGCCGTCCATCTGAGCAGCACCGGTGATCATGTTCTTGATGTAGTCAGCATGGCCCGGGCAGTCAACGTGGGCATAGTGACGCTTCGCGGTGTGGTACTCAACGTGAGCGGTGTTGATCGTGATACCACGAGCCTTCTCTTCAGGAGCCTTATCGATGCTGGAGTAATCCATGAAATCGGCGTCGCCCTTCAGAGCCAGAACCTTGGTGATAGCGGCAGTCAGAGTGGTCTTGCCGTGGTCAACGTGACCGATGGTACCGATGTTGACATGCTCCAAAGAGCGGTCAAATTTTTCCTTTTCAGCCATTGGAAGTATCCTCCTTTAATTCAAACAGATAAAATAGCCTGTTGTAAGGCTATCATACTAGATTTTTCAAGAAAAATCAAGTATTTTGCGCGAATTTGTGCAGAATCAGCCCTTATTGCGCTCGGTCATGATCTTATCTGCAACACTCTTGGGAACCTGCTGGTAATCAGCCGGCTCCATGGAGTACTGGCCACGGCCCTGGGTCTTGGAACGCAGGTCAGTAGCGTAACCGAACATCTCGGACAGAGGAACCATAGCGGTGACACGGGCAGTGCCATCGGTGGATTCCTGGTTCTGGATTGCGCCGCGGCGGCTGTTCAAGTCGCCAATGACGTTGCCCATATACTCGTCAGGAACAACAACGTCAACCTTCATGATGGGCTCCATAATGACGGGATCAGCCTTCTTCATAGCATCCTTGAATGCCATGGAGCCGGCGATGGAGAACGCCATTTCAGAGGAGTCAACTTCATGATAGGAGCCGTCCCACAGAGTGACCTTGACATCCACGACGGGATAGCCAGCCAGAATGCCGGACTTCATCGCGCCCTGGATACCGTTGTCAACAGCGGGGATGTATTCCTTCGGGATAGCGCCGCCAACAATACCGTTGACAAACTCATAACCCTTACCCGGGTTGGGCTCAATCTTGATCTTAACGTGACCATACTGGCCCTTACCACCGGACTGACGTGCGTACTTGGTTTCCTGGTTAGCATCCTTGCGGATGGTTTCACGGTAGGCAACCTGAGGTGCGCCAACGTTAGCTTCGACCTTAAACTCGCGGAGCAGACGGTCCACGATGATTTCCAGGTGGAGCTCGCCCATGCCGGCGATGATGGTCTGACCGGTTTCTTCATCGGTCCAGGTACGGAAAGTCGGGTCCTCTTCAGCCAGCTTAGACAGGGCAATACCCATCTTCTCGCTGCCAGCCTTGGTCTTGGGCTCGATGGCAACGCGGATAACCGGCTCGGGGAAGTTCATGGACTCGAGGATGATGGGATGCTTCTCATCGCACAGGGTATCACCAGTGGTGGTGTTCTTCAGACCAACAGCAGCGGCGATATCGCCAGCGTAGCAGATGTCGATATCCTTACGGTTGTTTGCATGCATCTGCAGGATACGGCCGATACGCTCGTCCTGATCCTTAACAGAGTTGTAAACAGTGGTGCCAGCCTCAACGGTACCAGAGTACACGCGGAAGAAGCACAGCTTACCGACATACGGGTCAGTCATAATCTTGAATGCCAGTGCAGAGAACGGCTGATCATCGGAAGAAGTGCGATCTTCTTCCTCGCCAGTCTCCGGGTTGGTGCCCTTGATGGCCGCAACGTCGGTCGGAGCAGGCATATAATCAACGATTGCATCCAACAGTTTCTGAACGCCACGGTTCTTGTAAGAAGAGCCGCAGACAACAGGAACGATCTCGTTGGAAATAGTAGCCTTACGCAGAGCAGCCTTGATTTCTCCCTTGGTCAGCTCTTCGCCTTCCAGGTACTTCATCATCAGCTCTTCGTCGGTCTCAGCAACAGCTTCGATCAGCTTGTCATGATATTCCTGAGCCTGTTCTTTCATGTCTTCAGGAATTTCCTCAACGCGCACATCATTGCCCATATCATCATAGTAGATATCGGCTTTCATGTCGATAAGATCGATGATGCCGCGGAAAGTGTCTTCCTGGCCGACAGGCAGCTGGATAGGCACACCGTTGGCATGCAGACGATCATGCATCATCTGTACGCAGCGGAAGAAGTCAGCACCCATGGTATCCATCTTGTTGACGTAAACCATGCGGGGAACCTTGTACTCGTCAGCCTGGCGCCAAACGGTTTCAGACTGAGGCTCAACGCCACCCTTTGCGGCCAGAACGGTAACAGAACCGTCCAGAACACGCAGAGAACGCTGAACTTCAACAGTAAAGTCAACGTGGCCCGGGGTGTCGATGATGTTGATACGATGACGGTTCTTTTTGAACAGAGCCGGATCGTGCTGGGTCTCGGTGTGGCTCCAGTAGCAGGTGGTTGCAGCGGAAGTGATGGTAATACCACGTTCCTGTTCCTGCTCCATCCAGTCCATCGTGGCAGCGCCGTCATGAACTTCGCCGATCTTATGGTTAATACCGGTGTAGTACAGAATGCGCTCGGTGGTGGTGGTCTTGCCTGCGTCGATGTGGGCCATGATACCGATATTTCGGGTCATTTGCAGGGATACGTCTCTCGGCGTTGCCATGGCTTAAACCTCCTCAGTAAGCAGATCAATAACGGTAATGCGCGAAAGCCTTGTTGGCTTCTGCCATCTTGTGGGTATCTTCGCGCTTCTTGACGGCGCCGCCAACGTTGTTGGTAGCGTCGATGATCTCGGCGGCCAGGCGAGCGGACATGGTCTTTTCACCACGGCTGCGGCTGTACAGAGTCAGCCAGCGCAGGCCGAGGGTCTCGCGGCGGGCGGGGCTGACCTCCAGGGGAACCTGGTAGGTGGAGCCGCCGACACGGCGAGCCTTAACTTCGAGGCTGGGCATGATGTTTTCCATGGCCTTCTCGAACATTTCGAGAGGATCGTTGCCGGTCTTCTCTTTGACAGTCTCAAAAGCTTCGTAAACGATCTTCTGAGCGACGCCCTTCTTGCCATCCAGCATGATGCTGTTGACCAGACGGGTGACGAGCTTGGAATTGTAAATAGGATCAGCCAGAACTTCGCGCTTTGCGATTTTACCTCTTCTGGGCATCTTTCTTCCCTCCTTCACATTAATGATATCATCGGTACTCGAAAGTTAAAGAAAACTCCCGTTATGCCACAAAAGGGTCAGCTGACCATTTTATGGCGAAAAGATGTTTCCTTACTTCTTGGCACCGGCCTTGGGACGCTTTGCGCCGTATTTGCTGCGAGCCTGGTTACGGTTTGCAACACCCTGAGTATCCAGAGTACCACGGATGATGTGGTAACGGACACCGGGCAGGTCCTTAACACGACCGCCACGGATCAGGACAACGCTGTGCTCCTGCAGGTTATGGCCGATACCAGGAATGTAGGAGGTGACCTCGATACCATTCGTCAGGCGGACACGGGCAACTTTACGCAGAGCAGAGTTGGGCTTTTTGGGGGTCATGGTACGAACAGCGGTGCAAACACCACGCTTCTGGGGGCTGTTCATGGTGGTGTACTGCTTCTTCTGGGAGTTGTAGCTCTTCTGAAGGGCAGGAGCAGTGCTCTTGGTTACCAGGACCTCACGGCCTTTGCGTACGAGCTGGTTAAAAGTAGGCATTTCTTTTCTCCTTTCTTGATTATTCCGCGCAGTTTTTTGCGGGGGTTGTGCTTCCATTTTGGCCGCACTTGACCCCTTAACTCACGCATTTATTATAATAGCGGATAAACCACGCTCTGTCAAGAGTATTCACAAAAAATATTTCAAATAATCGTGCAAGATGCTGATTTTCTGCACTGTGGGTTCTAATTTTGCACTTAAGGTGTCTCTGAAAACAAAGAAGACGACGGATATTTCGCAAACGCAAGCAGAATTTATGGCAAAGAGCCCTTGGAATCCTTTGCGGATTCCAAGGCTTTTTAACGCAAAATCCCGCTGTGTTTGCAGAAACAGACTAAATTTTCGAATTTTTCAGATACACCCCTAGGGCAATACCGCATAATTCTAAGTGCCGATACGGCGAGCGAGGTGCGGCAGATGCCAAGCCAAAAGCGCAGATAATACTGGATGTCTTATCGAGCATTTTGGCAACGCAGATGCCGTGCCGCAGCCGCCGGAGCGGCGCTTAAGCCGCAAGGCGGGAATTGTGCGGTGTTGCCCTAGGACTTTCCCCTGCTTATTTTGCAGCTTCCAGCTGTGCCACGCAGGCTTCGGCTTCGTCCAGAATGCGGCCGAACTTATCCAGGGCAGCATCCACCGGGGCGGGGGTGGTCAGGTCCACACCGGCATGGCGCAGCTCATCCAGCGGGTAAGCGCTGCCGCCCATGTGCAGGAACTCCAGGTACTTCTTAACAGCCGGTTCGCCGTTCTTCAGGATGCCCTCGGACAATGCCACGGCAGTGGAATAGCCGGTTGCATACTTATAAACATAGAACGGGCGGTAGAAGTGCGGGATGCGTGCCCACTCGTACTGTACTTCGTCATCCACAACCAGCTCCGGTCCAAAGTAGTCCACAATGAGCTTCTTGTACAGATTGTTCAGGGCGGCGGGGTTCAGGGCTTCGCCGCGCTCGGCCATGGCGTGGGCATCGCGCTCAAACTCGGCAAACATCGTCTGGCGGTAGACGGTTCCCTTGAAATTTTCAAGGTACTGATTCAGCAGGGCCAGGCGGGTTGCGGGATCCTGGTTCTTTTCTGCCAGCAGGTGCTCAATGAGCAGGTTCTCGTTGACGGTGGAAGCGACCTCTGCGACAAACAGGGTATAGTCGGCATACTGGGCAGGCTGGGTATGGCGGCTGAACCAGCTGTGCATGCTGTGGCCCATCTCATGCGCAATGGTGGAAACGCTGTCCAGCGTACCGGTAAAGTTGCACATGATATAGGGGTTGGAATCATAGCTGCCGCCGGAGTAAGCGCCGCCGCTCTTGCCCTTGTTGGGGAACACATCGATCCAGCGCTCGGCAAAGCCCTTGCGAACGATGGTGCCGTACTCTTCGCCCAGCGGTGCAACGGCATCCAGAACCATCTGCTTGGCCTGGTCATAGGTGTAATGGGCGCTGACGCCCTTGGTCAGCGGGGCATACACATCATAGTAGTGCAGCTCGTCCACACCCAGGATGCGCTTGCGCAGAGCAACATAGCGGTACATATCCGGCAGGTGCTTGCGCACAGTAGCCACCAGGTTATCATAGACCTGGCCGGGCACGTTCTCCCCTGCCATGGACATGGCGCGGGAAGATTCATAATGACGGACGGAGGCTTCGGCGGTAGCGGTCTTGACAGCGCCGGAGTAAGAGGCAGCCAGCGTGTTGATGTGCTGGCGGAAGCTCTTGTAGTAGCTTTCAAAGGCATTCTTGCGCAGCACGCGGTCATTGGAGGTTTGCAGCAGGATGTAGTTGGAAGCGGTCAGCTCCACATCGTTGCCCTCGCCATCCTTGACGGAATCGAACACCATGTCGGCGTCTGCCAGGTTATCGGCAACGTTTTTCGGGGTGCCGAATGCCTCACCGAAAGCAGCCAGCAGCTTTTCTTCCGGGGCGGTCAGGGTGTGAGGCTTTGCACGCAACAGGTCTTCCAGAGCAAAACGATAGGGGGCAACCTGCTCGTCAGCCATGATGGCATCCAGGGTTTCCTGCGGCAGTGCCAGGATTTCCGGCTGAGCATAGGCGATGGTACCGACAGCCTTTACATATTTGGCGGTAGCGCGGGCATCCATGCTCTGGGCGTCATCAGCACGGGTATCCTCGCTCAGACGCAGGCTGGTGTAGACAGCCAGGTTTTCCAGTTCACGGAACACGCCGATTTCTGCATCATAAAATTCACGAATGCTGGCAGCGTTGTTCAGCTTGCCCTCCCAGGCAGCCAAAGCTTCAATTTTGGGGTCAATGGCGGCAAAAGCCTTTTCCCATTCCGCATCGCTGGCGTACATTTTGGTCAGGTCCCACTGGTACTGCGGGTCCATCTCTTTGCGTTCTTTCAATGCTTCCGACATGGCGGATTCTCCTTTTCTATATGGTGTCTTTCTGAGCCAGTCAGGGAAGCGTTCTCCCCTGCCCTCCATGCAGGCACCATTCATCCTGCACAGACAAACCCAGTATAAAAGTATTATACACCAAATGTTAGAAAAAACAAATCCGTTTTTATTTAAGGCAATACCGCATAATTCCCGCCTTACGGCTTAAGCACCGCTCCGACGGCTGCGGCACGGCATCTGCGTTGCCAAAATGCTCGATAAGACATCCAGTATTATCTGCGCTTTTGGCCTAGCAGCTGCCGCACCTCGCTCGCCGTATCGGCACTTAGAATTATGCGGTGTTGCCTTAACAAAAAGCCTGCGCAGAAACAGTGTTTATGCACGATTTCTGCACAGGCTCATTTCTCTAACTTTCTTTATTTGTCATTTGCCCGGCTTTCCAGCAGGCTTCTTACTTCTCCTGCCAACGCTTCACTTTCATTTGTCGTAAAGATACAATCAGACTGGTCTTTCCCGATTCTGAAAAACACCTGATAGTCTTTATTTCCCTGAAACGTCAGCACATCCAGCATGGGCTCGCTCTCCCCTGCCTGATAAGTAACCCAGAAGCGCAGCCGCAGTGGATTGGGGGTGATTTTTCCCGCCTGTTCATTGGTCACACCATTGCGGCAGACAAGATATGCGGTTGTATTCCCCTGGTCGGAAGGCAGGTCCACCCGCTGCATATAAACACCATTTCCCATTGTTTCGCAGTGCTGCATCCATGCGGCAACTGTGGGGTATTGCTGCCATACATCTTGTGGTACGTTCCACATCGCTGTACTTTGGTAGTTTGCAGATGCCACAAAAGCAATGCACCATAAAAGTACCGCCAGCAGTGTTGCTGCCGCTAAATACAGGACCCGCCTTGCTGCTACTTTTGCAGCCGTTGCAGCGCCGCTTTTTCCCGCCGCTATAAAAAAGAGTCCGCTTATTGAAATGAACAGAAGTATCAACAATCCAATCGCCGCGCCAAGCCCAACAAATTGCAGAGCAAGCCATAGCAAAATTGCCATTACCGCAATCAGTACCCACGTTTGTTTTGCTGTCAGGCTTCCGGCCGTTTCTGCCTTTTCCTGTACATCTGGTTCTCTTGTTTCTGTCTTTTCTTCCAAAGCAGCCTCTTCCGGCGGGATACCCAACAGTTCTCGCAGCATAAACAGGTTGGCTGTGCCGGGCAGAGCTTTCCCCGTTTCCCTTAATTAAAGATATTGTTTGGTAAAAAAGAAAGGTCAGTCG
>OLPQ01001668.1_pt1 | contig 15056 bp, 12 predicted proteins | sample 1672451 | NCBI WGS metagenome assembly OLPQ01 (sample SAMEA3136687, study PRJEB25190) | human gut metagenome | biome: human gut; feature: human-associated habitat; material: faeces | place: Austria | collected 2013
GCGTCCTCGGTGGTGTTCTTCACGCGCTGCACGGCACGGCCGCCGAAGTACTCGTACACCTTGCCCTCGACGGGCAGCTCCTGCGTGCGCGCGGCGCGCACCACCAGCAGCGTGCGCACGTCGTTGCGCACGCGCCCCAGGATAAGCATCACCACGAACACGGCCACGCTGCCGATGGCCGCCGCCATGAACATGCCCACGCCGCAGCAGATGCCGCAGATGATGGCCCAGAAGATGTAGGTGGTGTCGCGCGGGTCCTTGATGGCCGTGCGGAAGCGCACGATGGACAGCGCGCCCACCATGCCGAGCGATAGCGCGATGTTGTTGCCGATGACCGTCATCACCGTGGCCGTGAGGATGGTGAGCGTGATGAGGTTGATGTTGAACTTCTGCGAGTAGATGGTGCCCGCGTGAGAGATCCAGTACGACACGAAGATGGCCAGGCCTATCACCACCGACACGCCCACGCGCAGCAGAAGGTCCTCCACCGTGGGCGCGCCTGTGGTTCCCTGGAACAGTTGGTACAGTTGCTCTTTCACGGTCTCTCCTCTTTAAAACTGGTACGCCATGCGCACGCTGCGGGCGAGGCAGTATTTGCTCACCGACAGCTCGCTCTTGTCCACCATGTTCAGCATCGACCGGATGTAGCTGAGCAAAAAGCCGTCGAACTTCACTTCCAGCACCACGTTGAACGGGTCGAACACCGGATACAGGGGCAGTTTGGGGTCGAACAGGCCCTGGTTCAGCTCCGTCGCGCGGATGTTGCGGTCGAACGTCACGCGCGTCTTGTTCTCCTTCGCGATGAACGCGGTGCGGTCGTACTCCACGATGGCTTTCGGCCGGTAGCCGTTGATGCTCATGAGCGCGTGGATCTCGGCTGCGAAGGGCTCAGGTCGGTCGAGCAGCCCGTCGAAATCGCGCCTCGGCCCGCATCAAGGGCAGCGAGCGTTTGCGCTGGTTCTCGCCTTGCTTCTGCTTGAGCTCCAAGAGCGCGAAATCGGCCGTGGGATCGTATACGCGCAGCCGCACCTTGCGGCGGGGATCGGTGCCGAACAGCTTTTCGGCGAAGTCACGGTCGTGCAGCGTGTCGAAGTAGAGCGAGCGCACCGGGTAGCCGTGCGAGCCGTTGTGCAGATCGCCGGGCACCACCTGCGACAGCAACCCCTCGAGCTGCTTCGCGCTCGCCATGTCGACGAGGAACTTCTTCTCTTTTCGGCTGACGTTCCTCACGTTAGCTCCCGTGCTGCTACCCCTTTTCCGAATGATTGACCAATTATACTCCTGGCTGACGTTATTCCTCGATTGCAGAACGCTTCAACTTGCGGATGAATCTCTCCCCTACCTCTATACACAACAAGCGCGGCGCCCCTACCTGGGACGCCGCGCTTGTTTACGAACGAGCACCTTTTCTCCGCAAACGGCTTTCAGCTGGGGCGCGGGGCACGGTGCCTTCTCCTTACAGCATGGGCACCGTGATGGTCACCGGCAGCGCGGCCATGACTACCAGGAAGCGCAGCAGGAAGCCGCCCACCAGCACGCCGGCGTCGGAGCCGAAGCTGATCCAGTGCGCCTTGCGGCTCTCCTCGAACTCCTTCGGGCTGAAGAACAGAAGCCACGTCTCCAGCGCCGTGGGCAGCACGAGGCCGATGAGCACGAGCCCGATCCAGAACAGCGGCGCGTATCCGCCGACCAGCAGCGACATCACCGAGTTCCAGCCGGCCGTGGAATTCGTGCACGTGATGAACATGAGCGCAGCGATCAGCACAAGCTCGATGACGGGCAGGCAGAAGTGGAACTTCTTGAGCACGCCCACGCGGTTGAACTCGTCAGCATGCCTGAAGATGCCGATGAGCAGCACCGACGCCGCGCCGGTAGACATGGCCGACACGAGGAACAAGATAGGCAGCAGCGCGTTGTTCCACAGCGGGAACGTCTTGCACACGCCCAGCAGGGCGCCCGTGTACATGGCCACGGCCACGCCGAACACCACGCCGGCGATGTCGAGCCACACCGGCACGCGCTTCTTCACGAAGTCGAGGACCACCACGACCAGCGATATCACCGTGAAGCCGCCGAGGAACACGACGCCCCAGGTCATGACCGATCCGAAGTTCGTCAGCAGCAGGGCGAAGCGCAGCGGGTTCATGAGGCCCGCCTTCGCATCGAACATCAGCAAGCACAGGCCGATGATCACCACGATAGGCGCCACCAGATGCCCGATCTTGCGCATCGACACGGCCTCGGGATGCCGCCACCCCAGAAAAGCCGAGGTCACGAACGCGCCGCCGCCGAGACCGGCGAGGAACAGATACCATGCGATGATGGCACCCCAAATAGGTTCAAACGTCATCGTTCATCACCTCACGTAAAATACTTTGGACTTGGTCAGGTCGCCTGCGATAGGCTGCGCGTTCGTCGCGACGATCTCCTTCGAGATGTCGCTGTCCGGGTCGTCCAGATCGCCGAACATACGCGCCCCCGTCAGGCAAGCCTCCACGCACGAGCACATCTTCGTGCCCGTCGTCTCGGCCGACACCGTGCAGAAGCGGCACTTGTCCACCGCGCCCGTCTCCTCGTTGCGCACGCGCACCTGGTAGGGGCACGCCGCCATGCAGTACAAACAGCCGATGCAGCGGCCGTGGTCCACGCCCACGATGCCGTCCGCGCCGATATAGGCGGCGCCGGTGGGGCACACCGCCACGCAGGGGGCGTCCTCGCAGTGCATGCACTGCAAAGGCACCGTCTCCACGCGCACGTTGGGATACGTTCCCACCTCGTGCTCCTCGTAACGGATGAAGTCCTCGGTGGGCAACAGGTTGTTCTGGCGCTGGCAGGCCACGCGGCAGGCGTAGCAGCCAACGCACTTCTTCGTGTTGATGAGCATTCCGTAACGGGCCATCAGCCTTCCACCTTCCTAACCTTCACCGCTACCTCCTGGCTCATGGTGGAGCCTACGCCAGGTTCCAAATGCAGCGGAACGAAATCCATCATGTTGAGACCAAAGCCCTGGGCCCGAGTGAGATAGGGCGATGTGCCGCCGTAATGGGTGGGCAGAAACAGCACACCGGGCTTCAAGCGCTCGGTCACCTTCACAGCTACCTGGCCCGAGCACTCGCTGGAGGAAAGCTCCACCGTATCGCCGTCGGCAATGCCCAGATCAGCGGCATCGGAGGCAGCCATCCAGAGTCGCTCAAGCTGATATTCCCGGGAGATGGCGTTCAGCGCCTCCAGATTCAGCGTCATGGTGTGGGAGTGGATACCCTGCTTGCCGCCGATGAGGAAGAACTCGCCCTCGGCCGGCTCCACCAGACGCGGCACGTAGCCGATAACCGGGTTCAAGCCCGCTTCCGCCACCTTCGCCGAGGCGAACTGGAACTTCTCCGTCGGAGTCTTGAACGTCGGCGTGCCGAATGCGAAGCCGGGGTCAGCCAATTCCACGATACCCGCCTCACGCACCGCATCGAGCGAGGTGCCCACGCTGGCCAGCTGCGCGTCGGCCAGCTCTTCCACCGTGAAGGGGAAGTACTGTCCCACGCCGCATGCCTCGGCTAGGGCGGTGAAGATCTCGTCGCAAGGGCGCGTTTCGGGATGGATGCGCTCGATGATGGGAGTGCGCAGAGCCACATAGTGTTTCTTGCCGCCGATGAACTCGGGCAGCTCCAGGCGCTCCAGCACCGTGCACTCGGGCAGCACGTAGTCCGACGCCAAAGCAGTCTCGCTCATTTGCACGTCGATAGTCACCACGAGCTTCGCCTGGGAAAGCGCCTCGCGCCACTTCGCCGGCTGGGCGTACCCCTGCACAGCGTTGGAGTTGTAGAAGAACACGCCCTGGATGGCGCCATCGGCGCAGCCGTTCAGCACGGCCAGGTTGGTGCCGGTGCCCGAGAGCGCCAGCGGGTACTCGGCGTCGCCCAAACGCTTGGCGGCCGGCTTGGGCACCTCGGGGAACTTCACCGGATCCACGTCGCTCGCCTTGGGCGAAGAGGTGATGAGCGCTCCGCCCTTCTGCCCCCAGCAGCCAAGAAGCGCATTCACGGCGCACACCGCGCGAGCCGTCTCGAAGGAGTTTTGATAGGCGCAGCCGAACGCTGCCCGCCAGGAAGGCTCGATAGCGCAGGCCGGTGCGGCGGCGGCTAGCGACTCGGCGATTTCCACGATGGTATCGGCCGGCACATCGCAGATGCCCTCGGCCCATTCCGGCGTGTACTCGGTCACTTGAGCAGCGAACTCCGGAAAGCCCACGGCGGACTGCTCAACGAACGCGTGATCGTACAGGTCGCGCGTCACCAGCACGTTCGCGATGCCGAGCAGGAACGCGATATCAGCGCCGGGCCTGATAGGCACCCAGTCAGTAGCAAAGACGCCGGTGTTGTTCAGGCGCGGATCCACGATGACCACCCGCGCCCCGCCCTCGGCCGCTCCGGCCAAGCTCTTCACCGAGGAGGGACGGATGCCATCGCCATAGCTGCGGCCGATGAACACCACCATTTTGGTGTTGGGGAAGTCCACCGAGAAGTTCTGGGCTCCCGTGGCTTCCTGAATACCGCTCTCTTTCGACAGATTGCAGGCAGCGGCATGGGTATACACGTTGGGTGAGCCGAGCGCGTTCATGAAGCGCTTGCTGTAGTACTTGCCCGAGGGGCGCGGATCTTGGATGATGGCCAGCGCCTCGGGGCCGGCCTCGGCGATGATCTCCTGCACCTTCGCGCCAATTTCGGACAGAGCGTCATCCCAGCTGATAGGGGCGAAGCTGCCGTCGGCGGCGCGCTTCATAGGCTGAGTCAGCCGGCCGTCGGAATAGGCCCACTGAGCCGCGCCGTGACCGCGACCGCAGAGCGTTCCCTTGGAATAGGGGTGCTCCTTCATGCCCTCGACGGTCCACAACCGCCCGTCGAGAGCGGTGGCGATCAGGCCGCACTTGCTGGAGCAGCCGTTGCACAGCGATGCGCCCTGAATCTTGACCGCGCCCGTGGCGGCGGCCTCGGCCTGCTCGGCCCGCCACGCGGCCACCGAGCAAGTGCCCACAGCAGCCAGCGCAGCGGTGGCGGCGGTACCCTTCAGGAAGGTTCGCCTGGTGGGATTGCAGTGCATTAAAGCCTCCTTCTCTTGCATGTCTGCTTTCTCCTTGTCTGGGGAAGTCCTCGGTTTTTACCGAAGGGACACGGATAGGTCTCGGACGGCCGCCGCGAGAGCTACCGCCAGCTCGCGCCCATGGGCCAGAGCGCGAGCCAGCTCGTCGGTACGAGCCGAGGGGGGGCGCCGACGAGAGCGCGGCCGCATGGGCGAGCAAGGTTTGCTCGTAAGCGTCCAGCCAGTCGAAATGCTCGGACAACAGCGCAAGAGCAGCCTCATGGTTTCCCGCATCGACGCACAGGGCCACCACCTCGGTCATGAGCGTCACATGGTCGGGCATGGCGCAAAACTCCATCGGCACCTCAAGTTCGAGAGCGCGATAAAGGGCCCGCATGTGCTGGGCGCTGTCACCGAGGAGCAGATGCCGGGCCGCACCAAACTCAGCCGAGACCCCTCTGCGGCGCTCCCGTCCATCGGCCCAAGGCTTATAAAGCGATTCGACGGGCACCGCTGCCGCGGGAGCGCCCAAGGTGAGCACCTCGTTCTCGAGTCGGCAGCGCACGGCGCCCACCGGCGTCGCGGGCGCTATCGCTAAATCGGCCGCTGTCGCACGGGCCGCCTCGTACGCCGCTTCATAGTCATCGCCCCATCGCGAGAACAGAGCTCCAATGGTGCTCAGGTAGGCTGCCTTGGCGCAGACGTTCACCCGTGCGTCATCGCGCACGACCTCTCTCTCCGATGTTTGCGTGGTCGCACGCGCAGCCCCGCCTCTTGTCTCTTGCATTTCGCACCTCCTTCCGTTGGCGCTCCATGCTAGAATCGTCGGCTATACGCCATATCATCAGTTTCTGATGATTTATCGAGACGCAAGTCAGTCATAATAGAGGACGCGACAGGGAAACGCCCAGTTCACACTGGCAATGGAGAAGGAGGAGCAGGGCCGTGACAGCAGTCCGCGATGCACCATCGGCCGCTATCGAGCCGCTTCCCCGCTTTCTGCACCTGTGCTATCTCGGCCTCGCGTTTTTCTGGGCCTGCAGCATGCTCACCTTCCGCAGCTCCATCCTGCTCACCGGCGCGGCGGACACGCCCCAGTACAATACGTTGATCGTCGTCGTATCGTTTTTGGCAAACATGACCGTGCTCTTAGGCGTGTCAGCCCTTGTAGAGCGGGCGCCGGAAAATCTGGCGAAACTCTCGCCGTGGCCCTTCTGCGGATGCATCCTTGTCGGCATCGCGGCTATCGGCGGCGCCGGCATATGGTTTGCCGGCCCAGCGCTTTCCGCATCGCTCGTGATCGGCTCGACGCTATGCGGCGTCGGCTTCGGCTACCTATGGGGGAGCTGGGCGGACGTGCTCGGACGCGTGCATCCCTCGCGTACGGCCCTGTATGCCCCGGCGTCGTTCTTGCTCACCACCATCATCTTTCTCGCCGTCGACTCCCTCGCGGCCCTCACTCCCTTTCCGCCCCTTGCGCTCATGGCTCCCCTGCCAATAGCCTCGGTTCTCTGCCTGAAGCGCTGCCGTACCGAGAGCAGCCAGCCGTCGGTCCTCCTCGCGCCCCACCGAACCGAGTCTCAGCGCTACCTGGCGGCTCTCGCCACCCTCGTGCCGCTCATCATCGCCGCCCTCGTTTTCTCCTGCCTGTTCGGCTTTATGTGGGAGACCGCCGTGCTCAGCGTGAACTCCGCGAGCACGGCCCATGAACTGCCCCTCGTGCTGAATTTCGTCGTTGCAGTGCTTCTTTTGGCCTTCACGGTTGCCTTGCAGCGGCGAGTAAACCTGTCGCTTGTCTACCAACTGCTTATCCCCATCGCCATCGTGCTGTTCGCGGCGCTGCCGTTTTTCTGGAATGTTCACCCCGTGGTGCTGAACGCAATCATGAGCGCCGTACATGGGGTCTTCGACGTGGTCATCTGGTACCTGGTAGCCACAGCTGCCTACGATTACGCCGTATCGGGCTTCGTTATAGGGGGCCTGGTGAGGGCGCTGTCCATTCTCGCACGGCTCGTGGGCATCGGCATCGGGTATCTGATCATGCTCCTCCCCGAAGTGGCTGGCTACGCTGTAGTGGGCGTGTGCATCGGAGCGGTGTATCTGCTCGTCATCCTGCTATGGTTTCTCTGGCACAACGCCAAACGCTCGGTTCCGGGCGAGGAGGCAGAAGGGAGAATGGCGATTGGCGAGGCGACCGGCGACGGCAACGCGAATCCGCATTCGAGCGTCTCAGATCCATCGTCGGTCTTAGCTGCCCCAACAGCCGTCAAGGCAACCGACAAAGCAGCTGCCGACCCTGCCAGCACCTCTCCCGTTGCGGAGTCCATCAGCACTTCTGCGACCGCCGAGATCGATGGGGCCGAAGCTATTAACAGCGAAGAGGTCGTCTTCGCGCTCCTCGCCGACGACTACGGCCTCACCCGTCGCGAGGCCGAGGTGCTCCCCTACCTCGCCCGCGGCCGCTCCGCAAAGGTCATCGCCGAAGCGCTCTTCGTCTCGGAATCCACCATCCGCACCCACACCCGCCGCATTTTGGAGAAGACCTGCCTGCATTCCAAGCAGGAACTCATCGATCTCGTTGAGAAGTATTAGAAGCCGGCGGAGGGGCGCGCCGCTTGGTGCACCAGCCGACGCGCACCACCAAGCCGTCTAAAGCCTTGGCGCGACACCACGCGCAACCAGAACCTGCGGCTCTACGAGCGCGGTCATGACCCGGCCGCCCGCATCGGGCGCATCACACTGGAAGAAGAGCGCCTAAAAGCACCATCGATCCGAAATGTGCAAAATGAGCCATTTCTCGTAGCTATTGGCGACAAATGCGAAAAGTTTTCCCTGTTCACGCCAAACGGTTCAAGCCCTCCCGGCACAAAATCCTACGAGAAGTACCCTGTTTTGTGCATTCGAGGCTTCCCCATAATCCGCGGGGACTACTCCCGTTGGTGTATCTGCGTGAGCCGGTCGTGATTAGGGGTTGCCGAGGTCTCGGGAACGTGCTGGGGCGTGATAGTGTGCACTCCAGCACATGACCGACCCCCTTTCAGAAGGAGATCACCAATGACCAACTTGAACACCACCCCGAACCCCTTCGGCAAGCATTCCTTCCGTGACAACGCCGTCGACTCCGCCGCGAACCAGACCTACGAGTTCGACATCGACGGCTCTGTGGCCGCCAGCGTCGAGAACACCGCCGCCGCCAAGCCGAAGTTCGGCCGCCGCTCCTTCCTCACCGGATTCGCCGGCGCCGCGCTCGCCTGCATGCTCGCGTTCGGCGTGCAGGGCGCCATCATCGACCCCGCCACCGCCGAGGCCACGGGCACCCCTTCCGCTACCCAGACTGTCATCAACACCAACGATGACGCAACCCTGGCTGAGGCCGTGGCCGCCAAGTGCCTGCCGTCCGTGGTATACGTGGAGACTTACGCCGATGCGGGCGGCCAGCTCCAGGGCTTGGGTACCGGCTCGGGCGTCGTGATGACCGAGGACGGCTACCTCATCACCAACAACCACGTGGTCGACGGCGGCAGCGCCTACAAGGTGACCATCGCCGGCAACACCTACGACGCCGAGCTGGTGGGCACCGACCCCTCCTCCGACGTGGCCGTGCTGAAGGCCAAGGACGCCAGCGGGCTCACCCCCATGGAGATCGGCGATTCGGACAACCTGACCGTCGGCGAGTGGGTCATGACCCTGGGCGCTCCCTTCGGGCTCGAGCAGTCGGTGGCCACGGGCATCGTGTCCGCCACGAGCCGCTCGCAGATCATGGACGCGAGCGAGTCGATGCAGTCCGGCGGCAGCGGCGAGACCACTATCTATCCGAACATGATTCAGACCGACGCGGCCATCAACCCGGGCAACTCCGGCGGCGCGCTCGTGGATGACGAGGGCAAGCTCATCGGCATCAACACGCTGATCACCTCGTACTCCGGCAACTACTCCGGCGTCGGGTTCGCCATTCCGGTGAACTACGCGGTGAACCTCGCCCAGCAGATCATCGCCGGCGAGACCCCGACCCACGCCCAGCTCGGCGTGAGCCTGTCCACGGTGAACGACCAGGCGGCTGCCAGCTACGGCCTCGCGGCCGAGTCCGGCGCCTACGTGGCCGCCGTCTCCCAGGGCTCCGGCGCCGAGGCGGCCGGCCTCCAGGAGGGCGACATCATCACGGCCCTGGACGGCGAGTCTGTGGAAGGTGCCTCCGACCTCATGCTGGCCGTGCGTGGGAAGAACCCCGGCGACACCGTGAAGCTGACGGTGAACCGCAACGGCCAGGAGCAGGAGATTTCCGTCACCCTGGGCGACGACGCCGCCAGCCAGAAAGCGGCTGCCGAGCAGAAGGCCCAGCAGGAGCAGCAGATGCCCGAGCAGGGTCAGGAAGACGGCTGGGGCTACGGCGACGGCGGTAACGACTATGGCTACGGCTGGGGCTACGGTGACGGCTACGGCCATGGTTACGGTGACGGCTACGGCAACGAGTACGGCTACGGCGATGGCTACGGCAACGGCCTGAACCTGGACGACCTGTTCGGCCAGCGCTAAGCCACAGCGGAGGCACGCTCGCCCGCACCTGAGCAGCCAACGACAGGGATCCACGATTCCCTTACTCCAGGGGCAGCCTCAAGGCTGCCCCTTTTCGTTGACAGGCGAACACCCGGTTGCTCGACATTGCGAACCTCTATACCAGAGAAAGCGGCCCAAAACCGAAGAAGTGCCCCGGCATAAACCAGGGGCACTTCCCCATTTCGACGTCTACCGTTCTTTCTAAAGCTCGTTCACCAGCAAAGGAAGAACCGTCTGAATGTCACCAACAATGCCATAGTCGCACTGATCGAATACGGCAGCATCGGCATCCTTGTTTATAGCAAAGATGGTTCCGGCTCGATCGCAACCGACCATATGCTGCATCTGGCCCGAAAGCCCTGCTGCAACATACACCTTAGGAGCAAGCATGAGCCCAGAGACACCGATGTACGTCTCCCGCGGCAGCCACTTCATATCCTCGGCCAAAGGACGCGTGCAGCCCAAACCAGCCTCCAGCTTGTCACAGAGCGCTCGGGCCATATCAAGATCGGACTCGAGTCCAAAACCTCTTCCGGCGGCAACGACGACATCGGCCTTCTGCAAGTCGACCCCGCTCTTCTCGATGGGCTCGCTCGATAGCACCTTAACTGTGGCACCCGGATCAACCCACGCAAAAGGTTCTTCCTGATTGGCGCCCGATGCTGCAACGCTATCGCCGAAAGCACCTGGCTGCATCAGATAGATGGCGGTCTTGCCGGGCTTTCGCTTTAGGATAGCGGCTCCTCCATAATACATGCTGGAGGCCACATCGCCGTCAAGCTCCATCACGTCGGCAATAGCGCTGGTGCCGCCGTGGAACGCAAGGGCGCCAGCAAGAATGCGCATATGACGCGTAGGCTCTACCAGCACCACATCCGGCCGTACATGATCGAAGATCGCATTGACCGTCGCCGTGGCGTTATCGAGCGAAAGCCCCTCCGGAACCGTCACGCGATAGATAAGATCAGCGCATGAGGGCGGCATCTCCATGTCGCCGAAAGCCACCAGGGCAACCTCATCGGCACCCATGGCCCTCGCACCGGCGCAAAGCTCTTCTGCCGCACCCGGACGCTCAGCTAAAACTAACACTTTCAACGTTTCTCCCCTTTCTAGAGCGCGGCTTTGAGGCTGGCAGCAAAACTCGCAATGGCGCCCTCGTCGCTGACGTGGCAGATCTGCTTCTTGCGCGGCGTCGGCTCAGGCACTTTGCACTCAACCCACTCGACCGTCTCTTCGGAAGCCACGTCCAACGGCGCTACGTGCATCGGCTTCTTTCCTGCTGCTAGAATGTCCTTCATGGACGGAGTCCGAGGAACGGCAACCGATGGCTGCACCGAGATGACGGCGGGCAGAGGCACCTCCACCGTCTCCACCACATCCTCGAGCACGCGCTCGACCACGATACAGCCGTCTCCTGCCTGCAAAAGAGTCGCGCCATTCACGCAGGGGACGTTAAGGGTCGCAGCAAGCTGCGCATCGACCTGCTTTGCGTAGAAATCATCGGATCCATCGCCGCAGATCACAACATCCCAGCCACCAACGTCTTGCAGGGCCAGCGAAAGCGCCTGCGCAGTCGCTCGCGCATCCGCATGCTCCAGAGCGTCGTTCGTGGCAAAGTAGAGCTCGTCAACGCCACGAGATAGAATGTTCTTCTTTACCTTCGACTCGTCAATAGACGCCGGGCCCACCGAAAGAACCTTTACCGTCGATCCTTCTTGGGAGGCAGCAAGCTGAGCCGCGGCCTCAATGGCATTCAGATCATACTCAGACACGACATTGCGAGCATGGCTGAAATCAAGAGCACCGTCATTGCCAGCACGAAGATCTTTGCTATCCGGCAGAATCTTAACTGCAACTACAATACGCATGTGCCCTCCTAGATACCCAACGCGCGCGTGCCGCCGCCATATTGGCCAGCCTCGCGAAGCACGTCCTTGGCGATGGTCTTCGTGAGAATCTCGCTCGAACCGGCACCGATGCGGCCGACACGGGCATCGCGCCACAAACGCTGCATACGATGGTCGGTGCAATAGCCCAGACCGCCAAGGATCTGGATGCCATCGTCGCAAATCTGCCAATTGCCTTCAGTGCAGAGCAGCTTGCAAATATTCGCATCGATGCGGATAGACTTGCCCTGGTCGTACTCCCAAGCAGTACGGAACACCATATTGCGCATGCTCTCAAGAATGATCTTGTCGCGGCACACCTTTTCCTGAATGAGCTGGAACTTGCCAATAGGCTGACCGAACTGAATGCGTGAATTGGCGTAGGCGCAAAGATCGGCGAACGCCGTCTCGGCCTGACCGAGGTACATGGCCGCGCAAAGAAGGCGCTCTGCCTCGAAGTGCTTCATAAGCTGGACCCAGCCGCCATGCTCCTTGCCATACAGATACTTATCGGGAATGAAGCAATCCTCCAGGAACGTCTCGCAAGTAGGCTCAAGCCATTGCCCGATGGTCGGCAAATCCACAATAGTCATGCCCGGCGTCGGGTTGGGAATCGCAAACAGCGTAACCGCCTTGTAAGGATCATCAATCTCGGGATCCTTTGCGGTGATGATGTTGTAATCGGAACAGCTGGCATAAGTGTTGTAGATCTTATGCCCGTTGATGACATAACCTCCGTCGACCTTCTTGTAGGACGTCTTGATGCCGGCGGCATCCGAACCGGCTCCCGGCTCTGTATTGCCGAAAGAGTGACGCTTCTCGCCGCTCATAAGACCCTCGAGCATCTCCGTGCGAATTTCCGGACTCGCCTTATCGGCGGCATTCATGATAGACAGGGGGCTATAGGTGCATCCGGCCCAGGAGTAGCGATACACAATGGAAGTGACCAGACACATCGTCACCATATCTGCAGGAACGCCGCCCAGCTCCTCCGGAACGCCGATGGCTCCGAATCCCGCCTCATAGAACTTCTTATTCGCCTCTACAGGGAATATCTTCTGCTCATCGCATTCCTTAATAAGGCTTTCAGGATACTCTCGATCCATGAACTCCACCAAGTTCTCGGCCAACAGCTCCTGCTCTTCAGTGAACGAAAAATCCATGTAATTATTCCGCCTTTCCAATCTTTCCCTCGGCATACATTGCCTCGATCTCTTCGTTCGAGTATCCGAGCTCTTCCAGAATGTCCTCATTGTCTTGACCCAGTTTCGGAGCGCCACGCCAAATCTGGCCAGGATTGTTCTTCACGGGGGGCAGCACGGCCACGCCCTTCAGTGTCTGCTCGCTCGCCTCGTCGTACCACTCGACAAAGTCGTTGCGCGCGATCACATGGGGATTGCTCATGAGCATCTCGTAGTTGTTGATGGGCGCGCATGCGACGCCGATAGCCTTCAGCTGCGTCTCAACCTCATCAGGCGTGCGCTCAAGGCAGAACGCCTTGATAGCCCCATCGAGGCGATCTCCTTGCGGCGTACCATTCAACGTCGGACGACCCTCAATGAAGTGCTCCTCGTCGTCAAGGCCGAGCAACGCGGCAATGGCTTTTGCCGCCGGACGACCGGACACCTGAACGACGCAGTAGTTGCCGTCCTTGCACTCGAATACATCGATGCCGGCGTAGGTGGCCTCTTTGTTGCCCGTGCGCTTCAACTGCTCGCCCGTCGTTGTGTACATAAGGGGCCCATAGCCCTGCACTCTCAGGCAGGACTCGTATTGCGAGACGTCGATCACATCGCCCTCGCCCGTCTTCTGGGCATGGTAGACGCCCATGAGCGCCGCCCACATCGCATAGAGACCTGTAAGATAGTCGCAGATGCCGGGCTTGCTCACCAGAGGAGCCGACGGCTCTTTCTCGCCGTTCAACGCCATAAGGCCCGAAAACGCCTGACCGATCACGTCCATGCTGGGACGCGGCACGTAATCCGGATCACCGAAATGACCGTAACCGGAAACGTGAACAACCACCAACTTCGGGTTCAGCTCGAGCACATGTTCGTCGGTGTAGCCCCACTTGTCATACATGCCGGGCTTCGAGGACTCGATCCACACGTCAGCCCACTGAAGCAATTTGTCGAACACATCCTTTGACTCGGGAACGTTCATAGCGAGATTTCGCTTATTGCGGTTCTCCTGAGCGAATGAGATTGCAAAGCCACGCGTCATCTCGGGTGACTTGCAGTTCTCGACATGAATGACATCCGCTCCGTGCTCCGCCATCAGAGACGTCGCGTGGGGCTCTGCGGTCACTTGCCCACAGCTGAGAACCTTGAGACCATTGAGCAGGCCGAACTGAGGTACATCATTTGCTTTTGCCATTTTCTCTCCTTTAATTGAACGGATAGGCCAATGCTTCTAAGCAGCAACCGCCTCTGCAATCGCCTCAGCCTCTTTGTAGGGCTTATCGGCTGCCTCCAAATGCTTGCGCGCTTTGCTGCTCATACCGATGGCGGCAAGAATGACGACCACCGTGAAGCAGCAGCCAGCAATGGCCAGCGGCAAAACGAAAGAGCCCGTTGCCCCGTACAGCCCCGCCGCAAACACCGGAGCGATCATGGCCGCCACGGACACAGAGGCATTGCACCAACCGGTGATGGTGGCGGACTTGTTCACGCCGAACAGAGGCGTAGCCACAACAGCGCCGAAGTACAGGTTGACCATGCCCGCGTTATAGAAGAAGGCAATGATCATGCCGCCGATAAGACCCATCTGCGACGTCAAACTGAAGAGGAACATGTTGGCCGCGCCCACAACGCAATAGATAATGAGCGTCTTGCGAGCGCTGATAACATCGGACAGCACGCCGAACAACGGCACCAGAATCATCTGAGAAATACTCACTATCGACACGCAATAGGAGATCTGCACAACGTCCAGGCCCATAGAACCCAGCACGAGCGACTGGTTGCTGTAATAGATGGTGCAGGCGAACTGCATGAGGAAGGGGCACACCAGCACGGCCCACAGAAGCGGCTGGCGCAGCAGCTTCGAGATGGGCATAGCCGTCTCGTACACCTTCGAATCCGCCCCAATCGTCCGGGTCTTTTTGCCCTCCTTCTCCTTCAGCACAATTTGCTGCATGCCATATTTCTCGGGAGCATCGCACACGAACAGCAGACCCAGCACCACAATAATGCCTGCGAGAACGAATCCGGCGATCAGCGAGTAAGTCTGGTACCCGAACATCGAGCTAAGCACGCCGGTAACCGTGGCCATAATCGCGTTAATCAGGCCCGATACCAAAGTTCCCATAGAGGAGATGGTCCCGCGCCCAGAGGCAAACCAGTTGGTAACGTTAATCTGATGAGTCATCGCACCGCAGAACTTGTTGCCGATGCCAAACAAAAATGCCATGACGTAGACGAGCATGAGATTGGTGGAATACCCCATGGTCACCAGCAGCGCGCCCTGGAGAATTCCGCCAATGACATAGACGTACTTCGTCTTGAGCACCTTGAGCAGAGACCCAATGAAAAGCGATGCCACCAG
>OLPQ01001676.1_pt1 | contig 15017 bp, 19 predicted proteins | sample 1672451 | NCBI WGS metagenome assembly OLPQ01 (sample SAMEA3136687, study PRJEB25190) | human gut metagenome | biome: human gut; feature: human-associated habitat; material: faeces | place: Austria | collected 2013
TTTCCGGGGTTTTTGAACCATTTTGATATAGTCTGAGCAGTCGATTATCGCTTGCATAACTCCGAACGCCTATTTTTCGGCTTTTTTGATGCATTTGTAAGTTACGTGGCAGTTACCGCTACTTTCTTTCCCGTTTCCTTAATACTACATCATGCACACACAATAAAGCAACTAATTCCGGCAGCTTTTAATTTTTTCTCTGTCTTCTCTGCGTTTTTGCGATCTGTATAAGCTCCCGCCTGTACTTTGTAAAGCCCGTTAATCATTCTTACAAATACGTCCTTATGCCCGGTCTTTTTGATTTTCTCCGCCATAAGGTCAGCTCCTTCTTTTCTCCTATATGCTCCCGCCTGGACTCTGTAATACTTCTTGTCCTCTGCTCCCAGGTCGTCGGTATTTGTATTCTTCGTATCGTAGTTGTACAGTTCGTATGTTTCGATAAGCTCAATAAGTTTCTTTGCGTATTCCGGGTCTGATGCATACCCAGCAGCAGCTACCGCGTTACAAGCTTCTTTGTAATCTGTTTCCCCGATTACCTTCGCATATCTCTTATACTTCTTTAAAAATGCGCTGTGGTCTTTTACGGAATCTTCCCAGGTGTCATAGGCTCTAAACTCTGCTTCTACCTGTACTTTCTTTCCATCTTCGTATTCCGTTGTTTTTCTTGTTAAAGTCTTACCCTTCCAGTCCTTTGTAGCCTTAATTCCAAAAAGTGCATTACCTGTCTTTGTCAGCTCTGATTTTCCCCAGGCGCTTTCTAAAATTGCCTGTGCTGTCGTTAAGCTTGCCGCTACTCCGCTGTTCTTCATATCGGCGGACGCAATAGCGCCCACCACTTCAATAAAATTCTTCTGTTCTGCGTTCATGTTCCTTATCCCCCTACACTGCCTGTAAGCTCGATACAGCTACCCAGCTTGTAATATCCTTAAGTCGTGCTTCCTGTACTCCGTTGTTTACCTGGATTTTATCTACTGTATGTTTCTTCCCGCCGCGCTGAGCTGCCGGAACTGTCTTACCGCGTGCCGATGATAAGCCACCGTATACCGCGCCGTCTTTAATTGTCACGGTACTTCCTACTGTAATACCTTTGCTTCCCTGGTTTCCGCTGTTCCCGCTTTTCTTAAGCCCGAACTGCTCCGCGATTGCTGTAGCCACTGCTGCCGCGACCTGGTCTTTTTTCGCTGTATAAATCTGCATATCGTCTTTGTCGTCGATAAAGCATACTTCCAGTAATGCCGAAGACGTACCGCTTGCTTTTGCTCTCGCGATCACACGCCAGTTTGTCCGCTTTACGCCCCTGTTCTTAAGTCCCAGCGCTGCGATTTTCTCTACAATCTTTGTTTCTACACCTACTGTCTTCTCTGCTGTTGTTACATAGATTTCCGTACCTGTAGTCTTCCCATTCCCGGCAAGGTCATTTACACAAGAATTAAAATGTACTTCCAGTACATAGTCATAATCTCCAAATTTTACCTGGCAGCAACCTTTACCCAGGTCTTTAAAAGCGTTCCTGTTCGTCGGGTATAAGTCAACTTGTGCATAGTTCCCCAGTGTTTCCTTAATCTTCTGTACCATTACTACGGTTTCTGTTGCTTCTACTCCAAATTTTGAGCTTGCGCCCGGGTCGCCGTCCCCGTGTCCACTGATAAGTAAAATTTTCATACAATCACGCTCCCGTTACAATCTTTCTCATAATATCGTCTTCCGTGTCTTCTTCCGTAACTGTTACTGTATTGTAAACGTAATCATATAAACTAGAATTATTTTCCAGCATTTTTCTAAATTCTGCTAACGCCTGGTCTAATAATTTGTCGTACTGTTCTTCCGTGATAAACAGTGTTACGATCGGGAATCTTTCTACCAGCCATTCCCATACCATAGAACGCTTAATACGTCCCGTTTTGCTTTTCAATTCTTTTTCTGCTTCTGTTACCATGTAAAGCAGCGCTACTTTTACTTTTTCAAGCTGCTGCTTTGGTGTCAGCTTCATAAATCTAAGGATTGCATACACGGTAAGCAGTCCCAGGATAAGAAGAATAAAAAAGTATACCCAGTTTTCAAGAATCATTTTTACAGTTTCCATAGTTTCGCACCTCTAAAAATTCTGTATTTCTGTCGGTTCTAACGCTTCGTCTATGATCGTATCTGTTTTATCTTTCATCTTTTGTATAACTCTTTCTTTTGTTTCCTCTGCCTGGTTTTCTTCTCCCAGTTCAATAAGCTTTTTTATCATTCCAAGCTGTATTTTAATACCATTTTCAAGCTGTACCGCTTTAAGATACCATACCACAGCGGCAGCAAATACGCCGCCAGCCGTCGGAATGATATAGATAAACACATCTGTAGGCTTTTCGTTCCAAGCGAACACTAAAGCCACTAAGCAAGCGCATACAAATAGTATGCCCGTCCACATTACAACCTTTTTCTTAAATTCTCGCTTATTCTTTTTCCTGTTCATGCTTCTGCCAGCCTTCCAGGTCTTTTATACGGTTATTTTCTACTGCTATTTTTTCAAATGCTACTTTAGAATCCGCTTCTAATTTGTACACTCTTTCCGCTACGTTGTTGTGTTTATCTAATTTCTTTTCAATATAATCTAATCTAGTGCGCATAATTCCGTATATTGTACCGATAGATACGCCATAGACTACAAGCTGTATCAACAGCCCTATCCAAAATTCATTACCCAAAATACTAACCTTCCTATACAGAAGACATTTCTATTAAGTCTTCCTTCCCCGCTTCTATGTCCTGTATCATCGTTAGTATAATGTTGTCTTCTTCCTCTATCGCTCTGTATTGTTCCAATTCTAACAGAAGCCTTTTATTTACTTCTGTCAAATCTGTAATTACGCTGGCTTGTACTTCAATCATTTGTAAAAGATAATTATTCATTTATTTTATCCCTTATCTGCTGTTTTTCTTCTTCTGTAAGGTTTTCGTAGCTCTCTAAAATCTCTTCCAGGTCTTCGCCACGCTGTACCTTTATTTTTACACCGCGTACAATAATTTTAAGTTTTGCACCTGTCAGCATTAAATAGCACCCCCTAAGATATCCGCCATAGTTTCTACAAGCTCGTCGGTTGTCTCTACCAGTCCGTCGGTTGTCTCTTTGAGATCGTCGTACTTTTCTTCTGCTGTTTTCTTTCCCGCTTTCTCCGCTGCAATTCTCCGGGCTTCTTCAATCCATTTAGCCAGGCTTCCGTTAATGCGCGCTTCCAGTTTTGCAGTTTCACGGGTGCAAAACTCAATCAATGTAAAACGGTAGTGTTTCGGTTTCTCTTCCGTTTCTTCTACCGTCTCTACATCCGTCTTAAGCTGTACACGCACACGCCCCGCCTGTCTCTCGACTATAGCCGCACCTGTCAGTACTTCCTCTTCTGTCTCTACGCCTTCTCTGATTCTTACCGCTTCCATTGCTTATCTTCTCCTTTGCGCTTTTTACGGTATCCTTAAAATACTTTACTTTCAGTCCGTAAGAGTCTGTATTTTTTATCCAGCCATAATAGCTTATAATACTTCTCGCATCGTGTCCGTTAAGTATCTGCTTCTTTCGTACCTTCCGTATTCTTCGAGTTATTCTTAAGCATATACTGGAACGTAAGGTAGTACAGTCCCGGTAGAATCTATAGCCTATAAAGTCTATTGGTCTGTTTCCCAGTTTCCCTTTATCATTTGTCGCGTGCACTTGTAATTTACTCTTTATGTGTAAGCCTATTCGTGATAGCGCATCACGGATACAGGCTACATACTGCCGTAGCTTCTTTTTATTACTACTAAATAATAACATATCGTCCATGTACCTAAAATAGTATTTTATCTTGAAAATATGTTTTATTACAAAGTCTACTGGTGTCAGCATGATATTAGCGAACCAGTGACCGAACGGCGTACCTATTGGTATTCCTCTTTTCCCGGCTGCTGTCTCTTTTACCCAGTAAATATCTATACACATAAACAGTAATTCAAGTAACCTTTTGTCTTTAAACATTTTGATAAGTCGGAACTTCAAAAAGCAATGTAAAATATTGTCGTAGCATTTCTTAATATCCAGGGCTTCCCAGTACTTTGTATGTTTTACATTCTTATACGTCTTTCCTTTCCTGTTCTTCCTGGCTATCGCTCTTTCAATCTTCCTTTTGCAATACGTCCCGCCTTTTCCCTTTATACTTGCGCACGAATACATATACATCCTTCTTGTCAGAATAGGCTCAATGATCTGTAATACTGCCCGTTGTACAATCTTATCAATCATACAGGGCTTAGCGATCATTCGTTTTTTATGCCGCACACCGTCGTATATTTCTTTTCTTCTCAGCTTCCGCGGCTTATATCTGCCTTCTATCAGAAGTGCCTGTATTATTTTCGTGTATTTGTCGATATCCCCTAAATACTTTTCTTTCTGCTGCTTTGCATTTGTCTTTTCGTTTTTCTTTGATTTTGTTGCGTTTGGGCTACTGCATACTGCCTTAATCGCCGTTTTAATGTTTTCATATTCGTAGATTTTTTCGTAGATTCCACCAACTCTTTTAGGTAGTATCTCTTGTTTCTTTAACTTTGATTTCTTATTTACTGGCTTATCCATATACTACCCTTTCTTAAATGCTTATTCGGAATACGTCCAAAGACGTACCGCCCTGTAAATAGCGGCTTCCGGGTTTCCCCTAATAGTTCCTTGCCAGTCGCTTATTTTTACCAGTCCTTCGCCGTGTCGGTTACTCTGGTAAGGTCACAGCTTGCGCCGTGTTTAGATAGTGTGCAATAATTCATATTTTCCATTATAAGCATTAAGAAGCACCCCGCCGATGTTCCAGTTCGCGTTACCGCTGCCGTTGTTCGCGTTCACGTAAGGCAAGCCCGCGTTAGCTCCGTTGTTCGCGTTACCGAAGACATACAAGACGTACCAGGCGGCTTACACACTAAATCCCTTTTATGTATTTTCTCTATCCTTTCATGTTCTATCTCCTTCCCGCCGTTTCTTTTGGGTAGTATATCATTTCATTTTGCAAATTCAATACTTTCCCCCTTTCCTTCCATTTTCCTGGAAATCTTTAGGTATTAGGGGGCTGCCCGCCCCCGTTACACCCCCGGTCTTACTGGCGCTTTTTAAGAAGCACCCCGCCGATGCCCCAGTACGCGAGACCGCTGCCGCTGTCCGCGTGCACGTAAGGCAAGCCCGCGAGAGCCCCGTTGCTCGCGCCACCGAAGACATACAAGACGTACCAGGCGGCATTGTTGTTACTCCATAAGTACGCCCCGTTTCCTTTTCCAACAGAAGAACCGCCCAGCTTTTCGCACCACATTTCTAACGGGTGTTCCGGGTCAAATCCTTCTAAAAGCTGCCAGCCGGACGTTGTAGGAAATGCAAAGCTTAACGCTTTATAATTCGGGTCTGTATCTCCTACATTATCTTTCGTCGCTGTGTTGTCGTAGCATACATATAGCGTCCCCTGGTATCGGTTCACATTATCCACAAAAGCATACTGCCCGTTATGCTCATGCCCTAAAAGTAACATAGCGTGCTTACCGTCATTCGCTAAGCATCCGTCTTTCATCCCCAGGCTATCGGTTGTTCCCGATATATTAGCGCAATGACTAATAATATTACCTACTGCAATATTTACCGGGTCGCCGTCAAAATAGATCGCTTTCCCTGTTACGCTTCCGTTGCTGTAGTCTTCCACTCTTGTAATTAGTCTCTGCTTCGCTACCTGTGATCCGCCCAGGCTTGTACCGATTTCCACAGCATTTCCTACCAGGTATTCGTTGGCTGCTGTCGCAAGTGCGATAACAATACGGTTTGTACTCTGTTCCGCTACTAAAGCCTTGTCCTGGTCTGTGTATCTCAAATAGTAATAGCCCTTGCATACTTTTTCTTGAGTATTAAGACTCGCGTATTTCACAAGAACCAGCATACTATACGCCCAGTAGCTTGTACTATCCATGCTGTAGTATCCTTCTCCGGCTGCTTTTGATCGTGCACGTACCGTAGCTCTATTTATTCTGCAATCCGGGTGCTTTCCGCTCATGGATACGTGCTTACTTCCCATAAGCGAAGACGGGTAGCGTCCCCACTCCCACGGCTTTATATATACCGCTCCGTCAAATGCTCCGGCGGAAATCTGTACATATTCGTATGTATCGTCTCGCCAGCGTTTGAGATAATATCCCGGATACTCTGTAAGTACCATGTACTTCGTTGGGTCGTACCCCGGTTCTCCGATATACGCTATTGTTTCCCCTGTATCCAGGTCACAGCATTTAGATACAATCCCCGCCCACGGCATTACATAAGAAAAGTCGTCTTTCCCTACTTTTGTCCCTATGGTCGGGTTTGCTTCCATGCCTACGCTTGCGTCTGTACGTTCCCAGGTGTCACTTACATTTGCTGTATTCCACACCCTTTTTACCCCGTAAATCGGCGCGCCTACCTGGGTATGGATTCCGGCAGCTCTTAAGAGTGCGTTTGTTTCTTCCTTCGTGTATCCCTTAATATTTTGTGTGGCTTCTACTCCGGCAGCTTCTATTTGCGCGATTGCTTCCGCCTTTGTATCTGCAATCCCTTTTACTACGTCTTCTGCCTTGCTCGCCGCTGTCTCTGCCCTAGAAGTATAACCCGGTATCTGTTTCATAGCTGATTCTGCTGTTTTAACTGCTTCATTAGCTGTATTTAATGCAGTATTCGCTACTTCCTTTGCAAGTCCCACCGTTCTTAATGCATCTGTAAGGCTTTCGTATTCGTTGCTGCTTTTAATATCGTCTTCGTTTACCGCCCCGTCGTCTACATTCAAATAGAATTTAGCTGTACTTAATACACCGCCGTCAGTTCCGTACAGTACTACGTCTACAATAGCTGTACCCTTGCAAGTTGTCATTTGCCCGCTTATGTCGATTACGATTGTATTATTATCTTTCGTAGCATTTTTAGTAACCTGTTTTCCATCCGCCTTTCTACAGCGAACTTCTACGGTATTTACCCCAGTAAGGCTATAGTCCTCTCCATTGTCTTTAATTTCCGCAATTACCCGGCGTTCTGTATCGCCCATCTTTGCGAATACAACTTTATAGGAATCTCTTAAGCCTACATCTAACGTAAGTCGTGTGATCTGTTTATTCATTCTTTAACAGTTCCCCTTTGTACTGTTCAAATTCCATAGCTGCTACTGTAGCATTTCCCGCGCGTACATTTGCTAAGACACTTTCAAGAATCAGCACCGTAATACTTGAATGTAAGCCGTAATTTCTTTCCGCCATAATAACCGCTGTATTTATATCTTTTTTCGCTTTTTCAATAGTAACGCTAAGCGGCTCGGCTACTCTCTTAACTGCTTCCTCTTTTGTCTCTACGTGGTTTTCTTCCTCAACCTCTACTATTTTTCTCATGTTCTTAACGGCTTCTTCTTTTGTTTCTGTGTGTCTTTCTGTCTTTACTTCTTCTTTGCTCATACTACTTCTTTTTCCTCTTCCACTTTCATTTCGCCCGCTTCTGTATTGAAAAGTCTTACCGTGGTTTTTTCTATTACCGGGCTTTCTTCTTCTTTCGGCTTTTCCGCTTCATTAACCTTTAAGTATCTATCTTCTTCCATATTTTCTCCTAACTTCTCGGGGCGCTTGTTATGCCGCCATTTCTTACAGTTATTGATGAACTCCACCACGTAATAGTGCCATCACTATTCGCCTGTATCTTTGTTATTATCGGAATTTCCCCCGTCCAACCGCTATAGCCGTCGTATGATGTGTTTCTTAGATCGGCGTTATACAAATTCCAACCATGTGCGTACACATTACAACCAAAATGTAAGCCCTTTTCTGTATAAATGCTATTCGCTCTCGAATAGCATAAAATCGTATCGTAACTTGTCGCGCTGCTACTTTCTTCTTGCGCCCACGCCATATACTTCCCCTGGTATTCCAAATCAAACGTAAGTCCTTTATGCGCACTATTGTTCTTCCACTCATTTGTACCTATTCGCCCTACAAAATAATTATCCCTATAGAATGAATTTCCCGACTGGTTAAATACTGCTCGTTTGCCTTTTGTTGTTACTTCTCCATTGTAAATAGCGATCTGTCCGGCTGAAATTTGCACATACTTAGAACTATTATTAAATGCAACCAGCACATTATTGTAATATTGCGTCACATAACTTCCCATATCCCCTTTTTCTACTTTGCTCGTTATGTTATTTGCATTTACTTTTATAGCACTTCTAAGTTCGTCTTCTATGCCTTCCGCTCTTTTTACCTCTGCTTCGATAGCGCCATTTGCTACTGTAAATTGTGCTTCTGCATGATCTTCGTATTTACCCAGTACTTCCACATCTTTAATATAAACCGTCGTGTTATCCACATAGTTATACACATAAAGGTACTTTGTCCCCGCTGCGCTTATAGTTATCTCCGTTTCGTACTGCTTAAATACTTCGTCGTCCAGCTCTCCGGCTTTTGTATAATAACTTGTTCCACCAAGCGAAACTCTAATTCTTGCTTTGCTTATGCTTCTTAAGTTCGCCCCAGCTTTGAACCTTACCGTATATGTTCCAGCTTTCAGTTTCCAGCTTTGGCGCATGTAAATGTTAGACGTTCCCCTTGTAATACTTGCTACATTCCCTAAGTATTCATCGTTTATAGCTTTAATATTATTGTTATCACTTAAGTCCCATCCGTCTAAGTTTCCACTTTCAAAAGTTCCATTTTCTACATAGTTATGTTTCAGTTCGTTTACTGCTTTTTTTGCATATGTTTTTACTGATTCTGCCGACTGATCTATAGCCGTATTCATGCTAACCTGTGTTACATATTTCTTAAGCTTTTCGTCCGTGTCGGCTTTTGCATCTGTCAAAGCCTTATTTGCCTTTGTGTCCGCGTAGTTTTTCGCATTTGTTCCCACTGTATCGGCGTAGCTGTTCGCCCCTGTGCCTACCTTATCTGCATACCCTTTTGCGTTTGTTTCTGCTTCGCTTGCCAGGTTTCCCGCCGTATTATCTACATACTGGAAGGTTGCGTACTCTCTACTAGCTTCGCTTTTAATAGACTCTGCCGTTTGGCTTATGGCAGTCTTCATAGAATCCGTTGTAACATATTCTTTTAATTTTTCATCAGTTACTTTATAATCATTTCTAATAACCATTTCTGATATGATTTTAGAATAATCATTAATTATTTTATTAAGCTCTCCAAATAAACTAGCAAACTCACCTCGAATCATAACTAATTCCCCGAAATCTTTATCTAAGCATTCATCTCCCAAGATTTCATAGCATTCATCTAATTCTCTAGTAATAATTGCTTTTAATTTTGTTTTATTTATAATATCCTCATAATTAAAATTGCAAAAATGTCTCCATGTCGTTTCTTCATTACCCGTTCCCCACTCAAACACTAAAGGCTCCTCAAGCTTTTTTTTTATTTCATCATAATTAACTGGCTCTTTCTTTTCACTATTATAATGTATTTGTAATTCATTAATCAAATTACAAAATATAGAATCAGTATTTATTTCAGCATTTATTCCTCTCTTTTCCATTTCTGATTTTATTTTTTTTAAAGCATTATTATAACCTGAAATATTTTCTTCATCTGGTGTTGGTGCATTAAATGCCCATTTTATATTTTCAGCCAATACCTGTATTTGAATCTTAACTTCTGTTTCTTCATCTTCATGGTATATTTCGTACGATTCTTGATTTTTATCTTTATTTATACTACTTTCTTTTATACGACTTTCTTTTTGTTTTTTTCTATTGCCAAATATCTTTTTTACTTGTTCTAAAAAATTCATATAATACCTCCTAAAGTTTTTAAATTTTTTTATACATTTTTTTAATTTATATGAAATATTTTCTCTATGAATTTAATTATCTTTTCAAAAAAACTTTCTTTTTTTACTTCAATTGGTAGATTGTTACAATTTGTATTATCTTTTTCCATCTTGTTTATTGTTTTTTTGGTCTTGAAAATATCACTATTATATTTTACACGTTTTTCTTCTTCGATTTTTTCTCTATCATATCTTTCTTTAGCCAATATTCTCTCTTTTTGATATGGTGTAGCCCAATAATCTCTGAATATATTAGCTAATATTGCTTTTGTTTCCTCTAATAACTCCTGCTTTTCAAAGCTCTTATTTATATCAATAGAAAAATTATAAGTCTTGTCCATTTTAGAATTAAACGTATCAATCATTGTTTGAGGTATTTTTTTAACACTTCCTTTAGGTACATATTTTAATATTTCTACTACTTCTTTATAGGCTCTAGGATAATTATTTCCCATCTATACTTACTCCTTCTCTTTGTTTTTCTGTGCTTTTTTCTAACTTTTCATTAATTACGGATTTTGTTTTCATTTGAACATACATATCCATTATTCATTAGCTTTGCAACCTGTTCTCCATGCCCTATAGCATATTCTTTTTTATCATCAATTACATTTATCAACATTATACCATAACTTTTAATGTTTGCAAATTAAAAGAACACCTACTTATTTGTAGATGTTCTTAATTTTATTATCACATTTATTCTTCAATTATTTTTAGATAATTTCTCTTCCCATAAATAGCCCTATAAACGATAACTTGCTTATATTCTTCATCAATATCGTATAAAACAACATAATTATCAACAGGCAGTTTTCTATAAACCTCATTATTATGTTTTATATGAACTTCCACACATTTATATGGATTTTTCTCTAACGAAAATATTTCCTGTTCAATTTTATTCATTAGATTATTTGCAGCTATTCTATTACATAAATTATTGAATATATAATCATAGATTTCTTCTAATTCCTCTCTTGCTATATCAGTTACTATAACTTCGTAACTATTAATACCCATATTTCTCTCTCAGACCGTTGAAAACTGTTCTTGCACTATGAACTTTACCTTCCTTATATTGTTTTTTACTTTTTTCAAGTTTATTTAAAAATATTTCTTTTTCATATTGTTCTAAACTAATTACTATTAAATCTTTCTTATTATCTCTTTTTATAATCATAGGTTCTATATCATCAACTTTACTAACTGCATTTTCAAATTCTTTTACAGTAATTTCTCTTTGCATATAAATCACGACCTTTCTATTATTTATATTTTACCATATCTTATTAATTACAACAATATAATTATTATAGTTTTACTCATGTACTCAAACTATTTTTGCAAATTGAAATGAATTTAAATTGTTTTCTTTTAAAAATTCCCTCACTTTTTGGCTTGGTTGTTTGTTGCCATTATGTTATCATAGCGTTATCTATACATCTAGAAACATATGTTGCAAGTCTTACACCTTTTTTATAATTAAAACTATCTATTCCCTTTATTAAGCCTATTGTTCCTATTGATATTAAGTCATCTAAGTCTGTATTGTTATTGCTATATTTTTTGCATACATGAGCTACAAGTCTTAAATTTCGCTCTATTAATATAGTTCTTGCCTCTTTATCTCCGTTTTCTAACATTTGTAAATACATCTTTTCTTCTTCTGCATTTAATGGCTCTGGAAATAAACTATTTTTAGATATGTATCCAATCACAAAAAGTGAGGTTTGTAAAAATGTTAAAAATCCCGAGATAGAAAATACTAACATACATTTACCTCCATATTTCTTTCCTATATTTTAAATATATGTTAATATTTTTGTTTGTGTGCCTGGACTTTTGAATTTTATTCTGTCTTACTCATTATTACTAAACAATGCAATATTATTGCAAATACTCCGCCGACTATAGACCCAATCATTAAACCTGCCAAAAACATATTTTCACCTTCTTTTTATTTATTATTATCCTTTTTATTTTTTGTATTCTTTTTTCTTAATATTTGTGTATTTAAAATTGTTCCAGCTATTGAAATTCCTAATAAATAATTGCTTGTGTCTATTTGACCTGTTCTTGGTAATGTTTCTTTTTTGTCTTGCTCAATTTTTTTGTTCTTAAATGTAATTGTTTTTATTTCATTTTCCTCTAGCTTTATTCTTATAGGCTCTTCTGATAATATATAATCTTTTGCTGTTTCAACTTCTTTTATTGTATACTTTGTGTCTATTGGTAAATTTTCAATTTTTGCCTCGCCGTTTTCATCTGTTATTAATGAAGATATTAATTCATTTTGCTCATTGTATATTTCGAACTTTACACCTTTTAATTTTATTTCATTGTTTTTCGAGTCAACCTTTATTATTTTTATTGAACCTTTTTTCTTTTCGTTTTCTATTTTTACATTTTTTATTTCGTCATATTCTAATTTTATATTTGTTTCATTTGGTGATAATATATAATTTTTATTTGTTTCTATTTCTTTAATTGATATATTCCCAGGTTTTAAATTAGATACACTTATTTTTCCATTTTCATCTGTTTCATATATTCCTATTTCTTCTCCGCTTTCATATTTAATTAAAAACTTTACACCCTTTATAGGGTATTTAGTGTCTTTATCTATTTTTTCTATTTGAATTCCACATTTATTGGCATTAATATTTATATTAGAGCTTGCTTGTACATCATCGCTATACATATCACAACATAGCATATAGTTTTGATAGTTTCCAACATTACATTCAGCATAATATATTGGGTAATTTTTGCACTTTCCTACAATTTTTATATTGCCATCTATACTATTTGTTATTTTATCTTTTGGAATCATTAATTTAAAACTTTCATTTCCATTAAATTCTGTTTTATTAGTACCAGTTTTATCTGCTATATATGTTCCTTCTGGGAACCCTGTAATTTCAGAAACATTATATTGACTGCATTCTACTTTTGAATTTACTTTAAAAATTGCAGAATAATAACCATCTTTATTTAAATCTTTTGATAACTCACTTTGTTTTGATATTTGTAATATATTATTATTTTTTATTGTTTCGCTTCCATTGTAGCCAATATCAATTAATTTACATATTGCATCAATTACTTTTGTACCTCTTCTTTGTATATCTTCTAAACTTTCATTTTCGACTTTTGTTGTTCCAGCTCTATATTGTTGTCTTATTTCTTCAATTGAATTACCTCTAAGAATTGCATATGATGCCATTTTTGTTGCCAGGTATGCATCATCTTCTGTTTCAACTCCCATTTGACTTGGTGTTTTATATGGATATCCATTTGTATATACACGCCATAATTTTTCATTTGATAATAGCTCTTTTAATTTTACATCATATCCTGCATACTCACCTTTAATCCAACCTATTCCTTTTAAATCTGGATCTATACAATATGCTATTCTTTTTACTCCATTGCTATCTGTATAATATGTTATACTATATGTAACATATATCCATTCAGACCCATTCCATTTTTGTATTGAATAAAAACCTTTGTTATCTCTTTGTAAATACTGTATTTCGCCTGCTGTTGCAGCTTCTGTTTTTTTCATTTGTGTAGATATTTGAAATATAGCCAATACCAATAATACTATACTAAACAACATTTTCCTTACTTTTTTCATAAATAAACTCATTCCTTCTTTCTTCTATTTATATATTTGGATTTCGTAAACATCTATTTACGACATTACTTTTTTATAATTTCTTCAAAAATTCTTTTGTAATTAAAATGCTCTTTAGTATATTATTTTAATAAAAATTAAACTTTTTCTGATGCTTGTACACATAATCTTAAATTTTTCTTATCTTTTACACAGGTTATTAATGTTAAAATATTTTTATTTGATTTTTCTAAAACAGACAAATCATTTTCAGATATTTGATTTATTTCAGTTACAATATAAACTCTTGTCCCTAATTTAGTTTGATAAATGATTTCATCATTAATTTGTAATTTATTTATCTTTTCAAAATAATGTGCATATGTCCCCCTGTTATGAGAAGCAAGAACAACATTTCCATTCCAATAACTACTATCACAAAAATGTCCAACAGATTCTTTTAATACATCTTGTGTTACACCTTCTTTAATTGGTGCTTCAACATTTATTACTGGAATTTTTATTTTTCCTAAAACATTATTATCACTAGATATTTTTTCAATTGAAAAAGCCTCACACTCCTCAATTTGTTTTTGCTCGTCACTTTTATTAATAGCATCACTATTAATAATATTTTCGTTTACAATACTATCTGCTTCTTTTATTAGATTTGATTGAATAATGGAATTTTTATTTTTTAAATATAAAAAAATGAATAAACAACATACTACAATAACACTAATAATAACACTGAACAAAGACTTCAATGTTTTTCGTTTCAATAAGTCACCTCCTATTACATTTTTTTAAATTTCTTTGGAAATTTTTTAGAATTAAATTTTTTGAATAAAATTTTATTATGTACTAATTTTAATATCAAATTCATACAAAGTCAATCTTTTTTCATCTGCAAATTTCTACATAATTCGACAAGTTGTCAATGGGGACGGTTCTTTTTGACATCACACACTAATCTCAGTCACAGATTGATAACACCCATCACCATTTCCATTTACGATTTTCTTTTTTAAACTTAACTAGCAACCTTTTTCAGAACTACCATATTATATCGCCTAATTTAGTTAAAACATTTGCACCATCTTTTATTAACTCGTTAGTTCCTGCAGAGTTTGCTAAGTTAATATTTCCTGGTATTGCCCATACTTCTTTGCCTTGGTTTATTGCATAGTTGGCTGTTATTAATGACCCACTTTTGGCACCTGCTTCTACAACAATTACAGCATCTGAAATACCACTTATTATTCTATTTCTTCTTGGAAAATTTGTTTTTTCTGGTTTTGTTCCAACTATATATTCGGATATTATAAGTCCATCATTTTTTAAAATTTCATGATATAATTTTTCGTTTTCTTTTGGATATATTTTATCTATTCCGCATCCTATAACTGCTATTGTTTTTCCCTTGGCTTTTAATGCCCCTATATGTGAATATGAATCTATTCCTTTTGCCAGACCACTAACAATATTGACATTTCGTTTAGCTAATTCATATGAAAAATAATACGAATTCTTTTTTCCATATATTGATGCCATTCTTGAGCCAACAATTGC
>OLPQ01001683.1_pt1 | contig 14945 bp, 12 predicted proteins | sample 1672451 | NCBI WGS metagenome assembly OLPQ01 (sample SAMEA3136687, study PRJEB25190) | human gut metagenome | biome: human gut; feature: human-associated habitat; material: faeces | place: Austria | collected 2013
GGCACCCTGATAGCCGCTTTCGCCTTGACCGCGTTTGCCGCCTGCGCGCTTACCGGCTGCGGAGCGAGCCTGGATCGCGAAGTGACCGTGCAGGACATAACGTTCAAGGTTCCGAAGACATGGCTGGAAAGCCCGAGCGGCAACGGCACGAGCGGGACGGTCGTGTTCACAGAGGATAACGAGGACTTGGACGAGGATGAGACGGGCAACAGCCTGACCATCAGCTACAAGAAGCTCGCCGCCACGCCGGCGGCCGCCGTTGTCGAGGAAGCCGTCGAGGAGGATGCGGAGGCCGCCGGACAAGAGGGCGCGGTCATAGGGGAAGAGGGCGCCAAGCCGGCCGAGAAGGCCGAAAGCACCCAGCCCGTCGTCCGCACGGCGGCCGAGGCCATCGCGGCCAAGCAGGCCGATCTGGAGAAGAAGTACGGGATCACCGCGTGGAGCATCGACAAGGAGAAGTCGAAGGTGATCGACGGTGCCCAGGTCACCGTGTACGAGTACAGCTTCGTCAAGGATATCGAGGGCCAGAAGCGCAAATACGAGAGCAAGACGGCCTACATCGTCACCACCGACACGATCTACGAGATCGCGGTCGTGGGCGATAAGGCGGACATCAACGGCGTCGTGGACAGCATCGAGCTGTAAGCGCCAAGGAGGAGAGCAACGTATCTGAGAAAACACCGGTAGGAAGGTACGCCCATTATGGATGATTCTATTGTTGTCAAACCGCAAACGCTCTCGAAGGGCCGTTTGTGGACAGCTCTCGTCGCGATATTGTTGGGACAGTTTGTGGTCGCCATCGACCTCACCGTCCTCAACATCGCGCTGCCCGAGCTGACCCGGGACCTTAGTCCCTCGTCCGACCAGCTTCTCTGGATCGTCGACGTGTACTCGCTTGTCTTGGCGGGCTTCCTGGTTGCCACCAGCTCGCTGTCAGATAGGTTCGGCAGGAAGAAGATGCTCCTCGCCGGCTTCCTGATCTTCGGCATAGGCTCGGTACTGGTCGTGTTCATCAACGACGCAAGCCAGCTCATCGCCATCCGCGCCTTCCTGGGCATCGGCGGCGCGATGATCATGCCTATCACCATATCCATGATCCGAAGCATCTTCACGGATTCGAAAGAGCGCGCGATAGCCGTGGCCGCATGGTCGGCCATCAGCGCCATCGGCATGGCAGCCGGTCCGCTCATCGGCGGCTTCCTGCTCGAGCTGATCGAGCCGCCCGCAGGCACGCTCGTGCCGTCCGGCGAGGGCAGCATCCCGCACTTTGCCGTTTACGTTGACGACCTCGACAAGACCGCGGCTGACCTCAAGGCGGCAGGCGTTATCAGCTTCACCGCACCGGAGAAGAAGGTGCTGCCGAATACCTTCGGCGGCCTGCAGAACTGGTTCTTTACCGGTCCGTCCGGCGAGCAGATCGAGCTGCTGCAGATGCTGTAAAAATGAAATACCCTCATCGACTGATGAGGGTATTTTCTTATCCAAATATTCTTGACCAAAATCCTTGTTCGGATGATTTCTTCGCTTCCTTTTCCGCTTGTTTTTGTGCCTTTTCTGCAGCTTTTTGTGCTTTTTGCTCCGCTTGCTCTGCATCTTCCAACTGTTTAACCAGTTCTTCGCGAATATTGTCCCACTTTTCTTCAATATCACTGCTCCAACCAGCGGTATATTGGATAGACTGCACTTTAATACGTGCTGCATCGAAATCTTTATTAGCTATCTCTGTCTGTACTTCTTCTACTAACTGCTGTAATTGTACTTCCTCTTTCCGCGACTCTCTCTTATCACACGCAAATGTAATTATTAAAAACAGAACAATACATAACATTAACGTTATAACTAATTTATTATCCATGCCTTCTCTTTTTATCTTTTGTGCTATTTTATACTTCTCGTGCTCTAACTGCTTATCTGCCATCCTCTCATCATGTTCCATCTCTTTTATCCGTGTTTTAGCACGATATGCTGCCTTGCTTTGTCCATTTAACAGTATTTTATATCCACAATACTTACAATAAAACGTATCTAAGCCATTTTCTATCTCCAGCGCCGCATTACAGTTAGGACACTTCAAAATCTTCATCTCCGCCATATTATTCACCTCTCACTCCCCTGTTTAACCTGAGTATAGCACTTTCTCCCCCAATAATCTACAACTTTCTCTAAAGCTATGCGACAAAAAAGCTCCCAACCTCACGGTTGGGAGCTTTCGTAAACCTAAAGCGAGTTTATCGCGCGGGATTAATAGTGGCGAGCCTCGAACAGGTGATCCTCGATTGCCTTGCGTGCAGCCTGAACTTCCGGCTTGGTGGAAACTTCAGCTACGCCTACACGCCACCAGTTCTCGTAACCTGCGGACATGGTCTTCGGCAGAACCTTCATGTCGATCAGGGTGGAAACGGTCTGCTTCTTAGCATCCTCGATTGCAGCCTTCAGCTCGTCAAGAGTCTTAACGGTGTAGGTCTTGCAGCCGTAAGCAGCGCCGATTGCAGCGTAATCCACCTGGATTACCTTGCCCTTGTGGATACCGTTGGTAACGCCCGGCTCGAGCATATTCTTCTCGGTGCAGATGGACGCATTGCCCTGACCTACCTCGAGGTTGTTGATGCAGCCGAAGGAAGCGTTATCGAACAGCATTACGTTGATCTTGTGGCCCGTCTGAACCGAAGTGATCAGCTCAGAGTGCAGCATGTCGAAGGAACCGTCGCCGCACATAGCGTAAACTTCCTGATCCGGGCAAGCGATCTTAGCGCCCAGAGCGGAGGCAACCTCGTAACCCATGCAGGAGTAACCGTACTCCATGTGGTAGGTGTTCTCCTTGCGTGCACGCCACAGACCCTGCATGTCGCCCGGCAGAGAGCCTGCTGCTGCACATACGATAGCGTTGTCATCGATGAGATGGTTGATGGTGCCCAGAACAGTGGTCTGGCACAGCTTGCAGCCGGTGTCCTCGATGTACTTCTCAACGCACTCGCGGTTAGCGTCGTTAATCTCCGGGGTGAAGTGCTCCTTGTCGGTGTACTCAACAGCGTCCAGACGCTCAACCTCGGTCCACCACTCCTTACGCAGAGCAGCAACTTCCTCAGCGTAAGCCTTGTCGGTGTGGTAGCCGATCTTAGCCAGCTCCTCGCCGATAGCAGTCAGAGCCTCGTTTGCGTCAGCAACGACCGGAGTAGCATCCATCTTGTAAGCCTGGAACTCAGACGGGTTGATGTTGACGAACTTAGCGTCGGTGCGGTACAGCCACTTGGAAGCGGTGGTGAAGTCAGTGTAACGGGTGCCAACGCCGATTACAACGTCAGCCTCGTGCGCCAGCTTGTTTGCAGCGATGCCGCCGGTGGTGCCCAGACCGCCGAGGTTCAGCTCGTGATCCCAAACAACAGCGGACTTGCCGGCCTGGGTCTCGCCGAATGCGATGCCGAAGTCCTCAGCGAACTTCTTGAATACCTTGTGTGCCTCAGCGTAACGAACGCCGCCGCCGCAGATCAGGAGCGGCTTCTTTGCGTTCTTGATGACCTCAACAGCCTTGTCCAGAGCATACTTGGTAACCGGACGGCGGTCAACGCGCCATACGCGCTTCTTGAAGAAGTCAACCGGGTAATCGTATGCTTCAGCCTGAACGTCCTGCGGCAGAGAAATTGCAACAGCACCGGTGTTAGCGGTATCGGTCAGAACGCGCATAGCGGAGATCATGTCGGTCATAACCTGCTCCGGACGGTTGATGCGGCCCCAGTACTTGGTAACAGCCTGGAAAGCATCATGAGCGGAGATGGACAGGTTCTGCGGCTGCTCCATCTGCTGGAGAACCGGGTCCGGCTGACGGGAAGCGTAGATGTCGCCCGGCAGGATCAGAACCGGAATGTTGTTAGCAGTAGCGGTTGCAGCAGCGGTAACCATGTTGCACGCGCCGGGGCCTACGGAAGAGGTGCAGGCGAAGATGGACTTGCGGCGCATCTGCTTTGCATAGCCGACTGCAGCCAGAGCCATGCCCTGCTCGTTCTTGCCCTGGTAAACGATCATGTCCTTGAGCTCCTGCTCAACGCCGTTAGCGAAGCCTACAACGTTGCCGTGGCCCGGCAGCATGAAGATGCCCTTAACGAACTTGTGCTCCTGCTCGTTGCCATCCATATCAATGTAGCTGATATACTGGTTCTCGAGGAAGCGAACGAGTGCCTGAGACGCAGTCAGACGAACGGTTTCCATATGAATCATGTTGGAAATCCTCCTAAATAGAATACAAATAATGATGAATCAAAGCCAGTCTCCAACAAGCCCTGACTCAGCCCCTCCCTCTCCAAAAGGAGGAGCAAGGGAACCATAGGTTCCCAAACGCACGAGACAGGTCTCGTGCCTGCCGCGCGCACGCGGCAGCTGCAGTTCCTTATCAAAGTCCAGCTCCGCCGGACTTTGATACCACTGCCTCGGGACACCGTGTCCCGAGCCTCGTTCGCTGTGCGAACGAGAGGGGGTTATCCGAAAAAGTTTCCTTGGGAACTTTTTCGGTATCTAAGGGAGCGAACACGCGCCTTAAAATAAACGCGAAGCGTTTGCGCGTGCGAGTTTCAGACGGCCGCTTGTGATTTTCGAACAAGCGGTGTAAAAACAGCCGGTGGCTGTTTTTACAGTCTGTTTCCCGGAGTCCCCCTTAGAAGCAAGGCAACTTAGTTGCCGCTCGGGCAGTGCCAGATATGATCGTTGGCATCGTCCTCGAGCAGCCACAGGTGCTCCTCGTCGTCGATGCGGGTCTTGTCCCACGGATTGCCCGGCAGATGACGGATGCCCCATGCGTAGCAGCAGGAGTAGCCCGGTGCGGTTACCTGAGAGTGCATCTTATCGGTGATGATAGCCAGACCGTTGTGATGGGTCTCGTAAATCTCGCCGTTGCCCCAGCCTGCGCCGAAGCCCATCGGCTTGTCGAAGCGGTAGAAGTAGCACTCCGGCTGCGGATGATGATGCGGCGGGTAAGAGGACCACTTGCCCGGCAGGTTGACAACTTCGCCCAGAACCATGTTGGAGTACGGTGCGTTGTCAAGGTCGAAGCAGGTGCGTACATCGCGCTTGATGCAGCCCATCAGCTCGCCCTTGTTGCCGCGTGCCCAGGTATCGGTGTCTTCCGGCTTGTACATCTTGCTCGGGAAGGTCTTTTCGTTCAAAGTCTTCTGGATGTAGATGTTGCACGGACCGTGTGCGATGATCTCGAACTTTACGCCCTTGCAAACGTGCAGGCAGGACGGGTTATAGTCGAACGGATTCGGACGGTCTACGTCGTAGGACTCATTCTCCCACTTGATGGTGCACTTGCCGTCGAATACCAGTGCTGCAACTTCCTTCTCAGGCTCCTCACAGCTCCAGGTGTCGCCGTCTTCCATCACGAGGAGAGCAACGTCCATCATGGCATCCTTGCCGATGCCCTCGTCAAGACGGATGTACTCGTTGTATCCGCGCTTGACCTGCTTATCCATGTACATAGGAATTCCCTCCAAAAAATAATTTTTTGGTGCGGTGACCGGTATATCCCACCCGATCACGCAGATTCAGCTGTGCAAAACAGCCTATCTGTTATCATTATACCACGCCATAACAGCCAGTTTCAACCACTCATTGAACGGATTCGGCGCGGTGCGGAAAGGCTTTGGCATTCAGCACAAAAATCCAAGCAGATTTTCTCGCAAATGATACAACAAAAATACGATTGGATTCCCTCGCACTCTTGCCTTCCTTTCCTTTTTCATCTATAATTATAGCAGATATTCAAAGGATTGCTTGCAATTTCTTCAGCAGTAATAACACGATTTTAAGGTATGCACGCAGCGCGTGCATCAGAAAGGATTTTCGCCATGGATGCAGCCCGCCGAGAAAAAAAAGAGCACGGCACACTGGCGTTCCCGTTCCAGATCTATCCCGCGCTGGACGGCAGCGAGGCCGATGACAGCGATTTTATCCCCTATCACTGGCACCCGGAGCTGGAAATCATCACGGTGGACGCGGGCCACGTTTCGCTCACCATCGCCGACCACACCTACGAGGGCACGCACGGCGATGTGTTCTTCGCCGCCGGTGAGGAATTGCACGAAATTCGTGCCGCCGGACGGGAAAATCAGTTCCGCTCGTTCGTGTTTGCGGCGGATTTCCTGCAGTTTTCCCGCGCCGACCAGAGCGAATTCGCGCTGCTGTCGCCGCTCGCCGAGGGACGGCTGCGATTCGGCACCTGCATTCGCGCCGGCGAACCCGGGCAGAACGAAATCCGTACGCTGCTCGCACAGATCGTCCGCGCGTGGCAGGTGCAGGCGCCCGGCTGTCAGCTGGCCGTGAAAGCCGCGCTGCTGATGATGGATATGGATAACCTCAAGCATATCAACGACACATTCGGTCATGACTGGGGCGACCGATATATCAATCTGGCGGGTCAGTGCTTTGCACAGACGCTGCCCCAGAATACCATTTGCGCCCGTATGTCGGGAGATGAATTCATTGTGCTGTTCTATGGCTACGACAGACGGGACGAAATCCGTCAGGTGCTGAACAGGCTTTCCAAAGCAATGAAGGAGCGCACGGCGCTTCTGCCAAACGGCGACACCATGCGCATCAGCATTTCCGGCGGTATCGCGTGGTATCCGGAGAACGGCAGGGATCTGGCTACGCTTAAAAAGTATGCGGATTTTGCCATGTATCAGGTGAAGCATGAGTCCAAGGGCGAAATGGGTGAATTTGATATCGGTGCCTATAATCAGGAGGTCTACGCAGCACAGCTGCGCAGGGAATTCCTGCAGATGCTGCGTGAGAACAGCGCAGGCTACCATTTCCAGCCGATCTTCTCGGCGCATACCGGCAGGGTAGAGGCGTATGAGGCGCTGATGCGTGTGAAAATGCAGCTTCTGAATTCGCCGCTGACCGTGATGAAGTTGGCGCGCGAGATGGACAAGCTGTACGAGGTTGAGCGGCTGACCGCCTTCAAGGCGACATCCACGTTTGTGATGATGCAGAACAGGGGGCAGCTGCATAGGAACACCAAACTGTTTCTCAACTCGATTGCCAGCAGCAGCCTGACGGATGAGGATGTTGCGGAATTTAAGGCGCAGTTTGCCGAGCTGCTGAATAATCTGGTCATCGAGATCACCGAGGAAGAGGAGATCGACCGCGAGGCGCTGGAGCGCAAGCGCAGAGCAATGGGCGATCAGGGCGCGCTCGCGCTGGATGACTGGGGCAGCGGCTACAGCAACAGCAACAGTCTGCTCGAGCTGTCGCCGGACTATATCAAGGTGGATATCACCATTATCTGCGATATTGATACCGATGCGGATAAGCAGCAGCTGGTCAAGGATATTGTGGAATACGCACACGGGCGCGGCATGAAGATCGTTGCCGAGGGCATCGAGACCGAAGCCGAGCTGCGCAAGGTTATTGAACTGGGCGTTGATCTGCTGCAGGGATATTTTCTGGCGAAGCCGGCGGCGTCTCCGAGTGAGATCGCGCCGCAGGCGCTGAGCGTGATTCGGTGGATGAATCGGTGAGCGAGAGAAGCTGCGGTTTCTATCCGCAATGCCCGATGATGCAACCGGAACGAAAAAATCTTTACAATATGAAAAGTTTCCTCTTGACAAAAGAGCCGATATAGGATAGAATAATCACGTTCGATGTAAAGGTAAAACACTTTACACTTCGCAGGGAGGATCACCATGAAGGCAACACCGCTTGAAATGAGCCTGCTGTTTGACTTCTACGGCGAGACCCTCACCGAGAAGCAGCGCGAGCTGTTTGATCTGTATTACAATGAAGATCTTTCGCTTTCCGAGATCGCCGAGCACGCCGGCATCACCCGTCAGGGTGTGCGCGACAGCATCAAGCGAGCGGAGCACGCCCTTCATGAGATGGAGGACAAGCTCGGTCTGGTGGCCCGATACGGCGACACCGAGCGGTGCGCAGAGGAACTTCAGCACGAGGTTGAGCAGCTGCATGAATTGAACGCCGCACAACTGCACAGTGCCGAGGCGGACGAGATCGTTTCCCGCATGACGGCACTGCTCGAACAGCTCAGGCAGGAGGCTTAACATGGCATTTGAAGGGCTTACCGAAAAAATTTCATCTGCTTTTAAGCACCTGCGCAGCAAGGGAAGGCTGACCGAGTCCGATATCAAGGACGCAATGAAGGAAATCCGCATGGCACTGCTCGAGGCGGACGTCAACTTCAAGGTCGCAAAGGACTTCATCAAGACTGTTACCGAAAAGGCAACGGACGCGGAGATCCTCGAAAGCCTGTCTCCGACCCAGCAGGTCATCAAGATCGTAAACGAGGAGCTGGTTTCGCTCTTGGGCGGCCAGACCACTCGTTTGACCATATCGCCGAACCCGCCCACCATCGTGATGATGGCCGGTCTGCAGGGCGCCGGCAAAACCACCAACTGCGCAAAGCTGGCCGCTCTGCTTCGCAAGCAGCAGCAGCGCCGACCGCTGCTCGTAGCCTGTGACGTTTACCGTCCGGCGGCTATCGAACAGTTAAAGGTAGTTGGCAAGCAGCTTAACATCCCCGTTTTTGACGAAGGTCAGGGCGATCCGGTCGAGATCGCAAAGCACGGCATCGACTTTGCCCGTAAGAACGGTTATGATCTGGTTTTCCTCGATACCGCAGGCCGCCTGCACATCGACGAAAAGCTGATGGACGAGCTGAAAAACATCAAAGCAACGGTCAAGCCCACCGAGATCATCCTTGTGGTGGACGCAATGACCGGTCAGGACGCCGTAACGGTCGCACAGACCTTTGACGAAGCTCTCGGCATCGACGGCGTGCTCATGTCCAAGATGGACGGCGACGCACGCGGCGGCGCGGCGCTTTCGGTCAAGGCCGTTACCGGCAAGCCGATCAAGTTCATCGGCACGGGCGAGAAGCTCGGCGATATCGAGCCGTTCCACCCGGACCGTATGGCAAGCCGCATCCTCGGCATGGGCGATGTGCTGACGCTGATCGAAAAGGCGCAGGAGTCCTTCGATCAGAAGCAGGCAGCCGAAACCGCCAAGAAGATGATGGCTGGCAAGCTGACGCTGACCGATTTTTACGATCAGCTGCAGAAAATGAAAAACATGGGCTCGATGGAGGAAATGCTCGGCATGCTGCCGGGTGTGGACGCAAAAGCCCTCGCCGGTGCAAAGATCGACGAAAAGCAGATGGCGCATACCGAAGCCATCATCCAGTCTATGACCCCGAAGGAGAGAGATAATCCCTCCATCATCAACTACTCCCGCAAGAAGCGCATTGCAAACGGCTGCGGACTGTCGGTCGAGCAGGTCAACAAGCTGCTCAAGCAGTTTGAAGCCATGCAGAAGATGACCAAGCAGCTTACCAGCATGGCACGCAGCAAGGGCAAAAAGCGCCGCGGCTTCCCGGGACTGGGCAACTTCAAGCTGCCGTTTTAATCGCTATTCGTTTGTAAAGTAAATTTACAATAGATAAATTTCTATAACAGGAGGTGAAATTTCAATGGTAAAGATCAGACTGCGTCGCATGGGCGCTAAGAAGACTCCGTTCTACCGCATCGTTGTCGCTGATTCCCGTTACCCGCGTGACGGTCGTTTCATCGAGGAGATCGGCACTTACAATCCGCTGGCAGAGCCGGCTGTTGTCAACGTAAACGCTGACCGCGCTCAGGAGTGGATCAAGAACGGCGCTCAGCCGACCGATACCGTTCGCGGTATCCTGAAGAAGGCCGGTGTGCTGAATTGAGTGAGGTCGTCGAAATGAAAGAGTTACTGACTTATATAGTCGAAAATCTGGTTTCCGATCCGGCTGCGATTGCCATTACTGAGGAGATCGACGGCGATAACATTACCTACTCGCTGCGTGTAGCACCGGGAGATATGGGTCGCGTTATCGGTCGCCACGGCCGCATCGCAAAGGAAATCCGCACACTCATGAAAGCGGCAGGCAATCGCGAGAACAAGCGCGTCACAGTTGATATTCTCGACTGAGCCTGCGCGGATCGCGCCGAAGTGTTAATCACTTCAACTTGAATGAAGAGCCGGTGCCGTCAGGCGCTGGCTTTTTCCGAAAATCGCCGCAGCGCGGCGATTTTTTGTTTTATCTGCACCGATTCAGCGGGGTGTACGAACTGCGTAAGCGTGTTCGCCCCTAACGGGCGGGAGGTTTTTCGCTGAACCTCAGCGGGGGATTCGCCGCCGCTGCGGCGGGAACGTTGCGGCACCCGCCGCGGGGGCAAAAAGGAAGGGACACCTGCGGTTTCCCTTCCTCTTTGAACTCCTGCCTTTCCCTTGTTAGATAGTCTGGCGAAAATCGGAGAGCGGTGACCGCTTCGAAAAAGGGGGAACGGCAGAGGATTTTTCTACCGTAGGGGAGCACAGTGTGCTCCCATTTCGTTACCTCTACGCAGTGCCGGATTCCTTGCTGCTACACAGGTGGTTCAATCAACGCAGGAGTGTTGCGCAACTTTTTCGCACGTTGTAACGCACGGCACCTACGAAGATAAATGGTATTAAATATCTAAATTCGCAGGTGCTGTCTATTATATAACGTGCCAACGAATTGTGCGGCACTATTATCCCCCAGGGGACCTTCTCTTGCCCTACGGGCAATTCACCTTGTGCCGCACCCAGCGTAGACTAACCGCATGTGTAGCAGTACGAAAACAGCTTGAGCGGCTAAGAAAAAGAAATGGGCGGACCCAAAGGTCCGCCCTGCGGAAGAGGAACCGTACGCTCGTTCCTTTATAGTCTCAGTTCTGAACAGCCGCCGTGCTATCCCAAAAGGGAAATGGGAGATTCACAAGAGGGTAAAAACCGTAGGTTGTTATCCTCTTGTGCCCTCAGCGGGAAGCGTTCATCTGCCATGCGAAATGGTCGCAATGCAGCAATTCCTCCGCTCTGTGCGAGCACGGCTCATCCAGATACTCACGGTACAACGCCTGAACCGCCGGATTTTCGTGCGAAAAACGCAGCGGTGCATTCTGATCGAGTCGGAACAAAACCTTGCCGCGGTCGGCGGCCTTTTCGCGGTCGGTGCCGTCCACCGGCTGACCGCCGCCGCCTGCACAGCCGCCCGGACATGCCATGATCTCCACAAACTCATAGTGTACCTCACGGCGCTGCAGCGAGTGCAGAAGCTGACGTGCGTTGCCCAGTCCGCTTGCTACCGCGCAGCGCACAGTCCGGCCTGCCAGCTCGAACGTCGCTTCGCGCCACGGCAGCGGAGAAATCGTGCCGTCGTCACGCACCTCGCGGAATGCATCCGGCGACGGATTTTCGCCGGTGGTGAGGAAGTACGCCGAACGCAGCGCGGCCTCCATAACGCCGCCGGTCGCGCCGAAAATAACGCCTGCGCCGGTGCCGTCGCCCAGCGGAGAATCAAACGCGGATTCCGCGATGTTTTCCACATCGAGGTGCTCGGCACGCGCCATGCGCGCCAGCTCTCGGGTGGTGATGACCAGATCGACATCGCTGCCGTGACCGGCCGAATCCATGCTCGGCAGCTCGCGCTCGGCCTTTTTTGCGATGCACGGCATGATGGAGATGCTGTAAATTTTGTCCGCATCCACGCCGAGGTTGTGTGCCAGCCAGGTCTTGCCGACCGCGCCGAACATCTGCTGCGGCGACTTAGCGGTGGACAGACGGCCGGTCATTTCCGGGAACTGCGACTTCAAAAAGCGCACCCAGCCCGGGCAGCACGAGGTAAACATCGGCTGATTGTCCAGATCGCCCGCCTGAAGACGCTGGAGCAGCTCGGTGCCCTCTTCCATGATGGTCAGATCGGCGGAAAACGTGGTGTCGAACACATAATCTGCGCCCAGCTTGCGCAGAACGGACACCAGCTGACCGACGGTTGCCTTGCCGGTCGGCATGCCGAAGGCTTCGCCCCATGCAGCACGCACGGCCGGAGCAATCTGCACAATGGTCACGCGGTCCGGATCGCCAAGCGCAGCATATGCCTTCTGCGTGTCATCGCGTTCGCGCAGAGCGCCGGTCGGACAGTGCGTGATGCACTGTCCGCACAGCGAGCAGTCCGCCTGCTTGATCACGCGGTTTCCCGAAACATCAATGGTGGTGCGCGCACCCGAGCCGCTGATATCCCAGACGGACAGCGACTGCACCTTGTCGCATACCTGAATGCAGCGCATGCACTTGATGCACTTGTTTACATCGCGGTAGAGCGGGAACGTGGTCGTCCAGTCTGCCTTTTTGCCGCGTGCAAGGTCGGTGGGGTAGGAAACACCCAGAATGCCCATATCGTTTGCAATCTTCTGCAGCTGGCAGGTGCCCGAGCGGATACAGGTCGCGCACTTGTTGTCGTGCTGCGAGAGAATAAGCTCCATATTGACGCGGCGCGCCTCGAGTGCACGCGGAGAATTGGTGCGGATGACCATGCCTTCACGCACAACGTTGTTGCACGAGGGAACCAGCTTGCCCTCGCCCTCGACCTCGACACAGCAGACGCGGCAGGCGGAGATTTCGTTCAGCTCTTTTAGGTAGCACAGGCTGGGGATTTCGATATCGACAGAGGCGGCGGCATCCAGAATGGTGGTGCCTTCCGGTACAGTCACCGGGATAGAATTGATCGTCAGATTTACCATTTGTTCGTTCGACCTCCCTTGAAAATACCGTAGCCGAAGTGGTCGCAGCGCAGACAGCGGGAGGTCTCCTGATGAACCTCCTGCTCGGTCATGCCGCACTTTACCAGATCAAAGTTGCCGACGCACTCCTCGGCGGGTCTGCTGCGCAGCTCGATGCGGCCGCAGGCCGGCATGTTGGTCAGATGCGGTGCCGGAATCTCAACATCGCTCTTGATAACGTGACGGAAGCCGAGGTGTGCGTCAATGTTGGCCGCAGCCACCTTGCCGGCGGCTACCGCGCGGATAACGGTCGCCGGACCGGTAACGGCATCGCCGCCCGCGAATACATGCGGGGTGTTCGGCACAAATGCGTCGGATTCGGCCTGAATCTTGCCGCGCACGACCGGAGCGATCTGCTCGAACGGCTTTGCGTCGATGGACTGGCCGATGGCTACGATAACGACATCGCACGGTGTGCGGAGCAGCGGCTGATCGGCATCGTAGGGACGCGGACGACCGTCCTTGCCGTAGGCGCCGATGACCTGCGGACGCGTCCACAGAGCGGTAACGCGGCCTGTTTCATCGGTCTCAATGTGATCGGGCGCCTGCAGCGAGAGAATCTGGCAGCCTTCACTCTGTGCTTCCTCGATCTCCTCTGCGAGTGCGGTCATATCGGTCACGCGCCGGCGGTAGACGCACGTTACTGCGGAGGCACCGAGACGGATTGCGGTTCGGGTTGCATCCATCGACACGTTGCCGCCGCCGATGACGCAGACGCGCTTGCCCTTGAAGTCCGGCACGCGGCCCTCGCCGATGTCGCGGAGCAGCTGCACCGCGGAGTGTACGCCGACTGCGTCCTCGCCGGGAATGCCAATCTTCTTGTCGTTATGCGCACCGATGGAGATGTAAACCGCATCGTACTGGTTCTCAATCTCAGCGAACGAAATATCGCGGCCGATGGAAACGCCGGTATGCACCTCAATGCCGGTGGACAGGATGAAGTCGATGTCCGCATCCAGCTTGTCCTGCGGCAGACGATAATCCGGAATGCCGTAGCGCAGCATGCCGCCGAGCTTGGGACGCTGGTCATAGACTACGACCTGGTGACCCATCAGCGACAGAAAATACGCCGCCGACAGACCGCCCGGTCCGCCGCCGATGATGCCGATGCGCTTGCCGGTCGAAGGTGCGGAATCCGGCGGCGTGGTGTTGTCCGCGTGGTCGCACGCGAAACGCTTGATGCCGCAGATGTTGACCGCATCGTCCACCATGCTGCGGCGGCAGTGTGCCTCGCACGGGTGCTCGCAGACATAGCCGCATACGGTCGGGAAGGGGTTGTCCTTGCGGATCAGGCGCACGGCGTCATTGTAACGGCCGGCACGCACGAGTGCAATGTAGCCCGGAATATCCACTCCGGCCGGGCACAGTGCCACACACGGCACCGGATGATCCCAGCCGAACAGGCAGCGGCCGCTCTCCACATGGGAGAGGTAGTCATCGCGAAAGCCCTGCACGCCCTGCAGAACCATGCGGGCAGCCTCATAGCCGATGGCGCAGTCCGCCGTATCCTGAATAACACGGGCGGTTTTCTCGATCAGGTCAATGGTCTCCGGTGTTGCGGTGGAGTCCAGCACCTGCTCGAGCAGAGTGGTCAACTGCCCCAGACCGATGCGGCACGGAACACATTTGCCGCAGGTCTGTGCATGGCACAGACGCAGGAACGACAGCGACATATCCACCGGACACAGACCCGGAGGACTGGCGCTGATGCGCCGCTCGATATCGCGGTACAAGCCGGCAATGACGGTCTCAGCCTTGCCCGGCGTTTCAATGGATAAACGACTCAAAAAAGTCCCCTCCCTTTCTTGTAGAAACATATTAAAATAATAGAACTTTTTGGCAGATAAGTCAATCGTAACTCAGCGATTTTGGAGAAAATACCAATAAAAAGCTGCTTATAGTGGCGGCTGGAGAACGGATATGCTATACTGACAGAAAAAGAGAAGGAGAGCGAAGCTATGCGCATCATCAATTTCGGTTCGCTGAATATAGATAAGGTATATCAGGTGGAGCAGTTTGTACGGCCGGGACAGACCATCACCGCGAAGGACTATGCCGTGGCTGCGGGCGGCAAGGGGCTCAACCAGTCACTGGCAGCGGCTCGAGCGGGCGCAGAGGTGCTGCACGCGGGCGCGATCGGCGCGGAAGGCCGCTTTATGGCCGATCTGCTGCGGGAATCCGGTGCGGATACCTCGCTGCTGCGCGAGGTGGACGGGCCGTCCGGACATGCCGTTATCGAGATAAGCGCCGCCGGTCAGAACCGGATTGAACTGCACCCCATTTGTTAGACAGTATGGTATACTATCTAACAAGTGGGGTGTTTTGCTATGCCAA
>OLPQ01001687.1_pt1 | contig 14925 bp, 16 predicted proteins | sample 1672451 | NCBI WGS metagenome assembly OLPQ01 (sample SAMEA3136687, study PRJEB25190) | human gut metagenome | biome: human gut; feature: human-associated habitat; material: faeces | place: Austria | collected 2013
AAAAATCCCTATGACTTTTAAAGGTTGATTTATCCCTATCCAATTTTATATATTCCTTTTTTTGTGTTATACTACTTGTGTTTTTTAAAAGGTGATTGTGATGAAAAGAAGAAGATTAATTTCAATTTTGACAGTATTGTTAGTTTTTATAGGATTATTATTTGTGAAAGTGGCAGAGTGGGTACCACTTAATTTTGGTAATATTCCATTTGAACAAGTATTATTTCATTTAATGGTTCCTATGGAAGGAACGGATACTTCCTTTGTAGACAGTTTTATTGAGTATTGTTTACCTTTTCCTGCCAAAGTAGCAGGGGCTTTGATGGTAATATTTATAATCGCAAATTGGAATATTAAATCGGATATAAAGAATGGTGTGTTTAAACATAGACGAAATAATGTGTTGATGATTATCACTACAGTATGTTGTTTATTTGTTTATGGATTTGGAATAACGGATTGTATATATGCAGTTGGTATTGATCAATATTGGTATAATGTCATGCATCCTACAAAAATCTATGAAAATTATTATGTGGATCCTGCAAGTGTAAATTATACGTTTCCAGAACAAAAACGAAATTTAGTTTATATCTTTATGGAATCTATGGAAACAACTTATGAAGACAAAGAGCATGGTGGAGCTTTTGATGAATCGAGAATTCCAGAACTTACAGAATTAGCGGATAATAATCTTACTTTCACAAATGGAAATAATGATAATAATGGGTTTCTAGTACCGGCAATGTCAGGATGGACTTGTGCAGCTATGGTAGGACAGTCAAGCGGTGTTCCATTAAATACGCCGGCTGGCGCAAATGGCTATTTGTCAGATACATCGTTTTTGCCGGGTGCCTATACTTTAGGTGATATTTTAGAGGCAAATGGATATCAGAATGAGTTATTACTTGGTTCAAAAGCTGAGTTTGGTGGTAGAAAATACTATTATAAATTGCATGGCAATTATAATATTGTGGATTATACGTATGCTCAAAAAGAAGGGTGGATCCCAGAAGATTATTATGTCTGGTGGGGTTATGAAGATTTGAAGTTGTTTGAATATGCCAAAAATGAATTAACAAGACTTTCTGAAACGGGACAACCATTTAACTTTAATATGTTAACAGCCGATACGCACTTCGTTGGTGGATTGTATTGTAGTGAATGTCAAGATTTATATGATGGGGATCAATATTCAAATGTTATTCGTTGTTCAAGTAAACATGTCACAGAATTAGTGCAGTGGATTCAAGAACAGCCTTGGTATGAAAATACGACCATAGTACTAGCTGGAGATCATAAGAGTATGGATCAAGATTGGTTTCAGGAAATAGAATCGAGCGGATACGTCAGAAAAGGATACTATACAATTATCAATTCGGCAGCTACACCTTCAAATCAAAATTCAAGATCTATTTCAACATATGATTTGTTTCCGACAACATTAGCTAGTTTAGGAGTAACATTTAATTCGGTCCGTTTAGGTTTAGGAACAAATTTATTTACAGATACACCAACCTTAGTTGAAATCATGGGGTTTGATAAATTGAATAAAAAGTTAAGTCAACATTCAAATTATTATGATAAATATATTTTGTACGGGAAGGGGAAAGATTAATGGCGAGAAAGAAAGTACTTCTATTGATCAATCCAAATTCTGGTAAGAAAAATTCGAAGGGTCAATTGTTAGATGTGTTGAATGAATTTTCATCTCATAATTATCAAATGGAAGTATATGTATCTCAGAAACAGATGGATATATGTTACTACATTGAAGAGCATGGTGAAGAGTTTGACATAGTAGCTGTATTTGGTGGGGATGGTACATTAAATGAGGCTACAAATGGATTGATGAAGTTAAAGAAGAAACCTATCATATCCTACTTTCCTACGGGTACAATGAATGATTTTGGAACTAACTTTGGATTAACGAATGACATGAAGAATTGTGCAGAGATTGCATGTAAAGAAAATGTAGAGTCTTTTGATGTGGGTAAGATGAACTCTCGTTATTTTAATTATGTGGCTGGTTTTGGGGCTTTTTGTAATGTGAGCTATGAAACAAAGCAGGAATTAAAGAAACAATTGGGGAATATGGCTTATATTATTAAGGCTTTGCATGAAATACCTAACTTGCATCCGTATCATGTAAAGATGAATATGGATGGCAAGGAGTTCGAAAAAGACTTGATGTTTGGATTGATTATTAATGGGAATCGTGTTGCTGGATTTGAAATGGTTGAGCAAGATGATAATACATTTAAGGATGGTGTATTTGATATTATCTTAGTCGAACATACACCTAATCTATTAGAGTTATATAATTATCCTTTAGGAGTATTGCATCCTGAATTAAACATGAAGTATGTAGAGAGATATAGGGCTAAATCCATTACGATTGAATCCCCTGAAAATTTGGCTTGGACGTTAGATGGTGAAGAAGGAGAGTCAACATTAGTTGCTCATATAGACAATTATCCAAGAGCTTTACAAATATATGCAGAAAAAGAAAATGGTAATTAGAGATCAGAGTTAAGTTGTTATTTAACTCTTTTTTGTATTCTGTGTATAGCATATACCTAGAAAATAAAATCTGCTGCGAAGGTTGCAAGCAAAGTGGATAACCACAAGCCAAATCCTATGCAAAATCAGTTAAAAAGCTACAATTTAAACTTAATAAACTCACTAACAGAAGGATTTCAATCACTATAGATGAACAACTCATGAAGAACAAATCAATCGTAGGATGGGCCAACTACTATAAGATTCATTACTGGATGAATATAGCACAAGTAATGGTTGTACATGTAAGATTTAGATGAGAATGTGCATATGGAAATAATGGAAGAAAGTGAATACAAAGAAGAAGTCATTTGAATGTTTTGGCTATTGGCAAGTGCTAAACTCCTGAGTATCTAATGTTAATTGACATTATTTGGGTATATAGGATAAAATTTTAAGGTATGTTTATCATGGATATGTCTACTATAAAGTAATATGTAATAAAAATGATACATCTAAATGATATTAAAGGTAGCAGGATTTCCGCATTTTTTGATTGATTTGACCATCTTACACACGTTTTGGGTAGGGGGAAGTGTATCTAAAATTCATATTTCATTGCTTATTAAGTTTTGTAAAATTCTAAATAAGCTTTTTTTATGTTTATAGGAAGAATGTAAATGGATGGATTAAACATATTGATTTTTATCATTCTTGATTTAATGGTTTTACTGATTTTTGGTACATTAAAGGGTGTATTAAAAAGAGGTCATTATCAAGAATTTGTAAAGACATTAAAATATGCACTAATTGTTTGCTTGTTAGCTGTTCTATATTTATTTACAGTTTAAAAAAGGTGTTTTCTTTTCTAGATTTATTTTATTCTTAACCATTGGAATTTATTTTATATTGACTTATATAGTAAGAGAACTATGGAAGAGTCATATTAAAAAGGGCGTTAATAGTGGTAAAAGAAGAAAACTATTAATTGGTAGTTCTAGTAACATTGCTGATAAAGCGATTAATAATGTTTCTGTAGTAGCAAATGATGAAACAGTTGGTATGTATTCATGTAAAGAATGGGTAGATGAAGTATTGATTGTTTTACCTAAAGAAATAGCGTATCCAAATACATTGATTGACAATTAACATTGGCTGGTATTACAGTCCATATGAATTTAGCTAAGGTAGTAAATTCACCTGGTAAGAAACAGTTTGTTGAAAAGATTGGTAAGAAATTTAAAATGTATAAATTCCGCAGTAAGTACGTAGATGAGGAAGAAAGAAAAGCTGATTTAATGAAACACAATAAACTAGGGGATGGAAAGATGTTTAAGCTTGATTTTGATCCTCGATTTATTGGAAATACAGTAATGCCTGATGGATTACATAAAACCGGTATTGGTGAATTCATTCGCTAAACGGGTTTAGATGAATTTCCACAATTATTTGATGTATTAAAAGGGGATATGTCTATAGTAGGAACTAGACCTCCTTTAATTTCAGAAACAAATCTATATGAATACCATTGCTTTTCAAGACTGGCTATAAAACCTGGCATTACAGGAATGTGGCAATTTAGTGGAAGAAGTGAAATTATAGAATTTGATGATGTAGTGAAACTTGATAAATATTATATTGAGAATTGAAATCTTAGGTTAGATATCAAGATTCTATTAAAACAGTATTAGTTGGAGTTTGTAAGAAAGATGCTGTATAATAATAAAACGATATATTGTAATTTTATATATTAAGGAAATTTAATAGAAATGAGGTTAATAATGCAACATGTATTTTTAGTAGGCGCTAAATCTCTAGGCGCATATGGTGGGTATGAGACATTTATTAATAAACTAACGGAATATCATGCAGAAAATAAGAATTTAAAGTACCATGTAGCGGTTAAAGCAAATGGGCAGGGAGCCTCTATTCCGGATGGAGTTATAGTTAAAAAGGGTAGATATGTATATCATAATGCGGACTGTTTTCAGATTAAAATTCCAGAAAAAATTGGCCCAGCGCAAGCTATTTATTATGATTGTGCAGCACTTAAAAAAAGTATTGAAATTATTAAAGAAGAAAATATTAAAAATCCTATTGTTTATATTATGACATGTAGGATTGGTCCTTTTTTTGGTTATTATGTTAAGCAAATAAAAAAAATTGGAGGAAAGATTTATTTAAATCCTGATGGACATGAATGGATGAGAGCAAAATGGAGCAAACTGGTTAGAGCATATTGGAAATATAGTGAAAAAAAGATGGTTTTAGCTTCTGATTTAATTGTATGTGATAGTCAAAACATTGAAAAATACATCAAAGACATGTATGGAGTAAAGAATACCACTTATATTGCATATGGCGCTGAAACAGAACCTAGTATGTGTAGTAAAGAAAAATTAGATAATTGGTTGCAAGAAAAAGGATTAAAACGAAATAACTATTATTTGATTGTTGGGCGTTTTGTTCCAGAGAATAATTACGAAATTATGATTACGGAATATATGAAGAGTCATACATCTAAAGATTTTGCAATTATCACAAATGCTAATCCACAACTAAAAAAGGAATTGCAGGATAAACTTAAATTTGAAGATGATAATAGAATTAAATTTGTAGGAACTGTTTATGATCAGGAACTTTTGAAAAAAATTAGAGAAGAAGCTTTTGGGTATTTTCATGGACATGAAGTAGGTGGTACTAATCCAAGTTTACTCGAAGCATTAGGGTCAACCAAATTGAACTTACTCTTAGACGTTGGATTTAATAAAGAAGTTGGACAAGACGCTGCTTTATATTGGAATAAAAATCCTGGAAATCTTTCTTCATTAATTGATAAAGTTGATGAATTATCAAATGATTATATTCAAATGTTAGGTAGTAAAGCAAAAAAAAGAATTAGGGATGCATATAGTTGGGATTATATTTGCAATCGATATGTTGATATATTTATAAATGGTAATGGTAGGTAAAATAATGGATTTAATTAGTGTTATAGTTCCTGTATATAATGTTGAAAATTATATAGACGAATGTGTAAATAGTTTAATAAATCAAACTTATGTTGATATTGAAATAATATTAGTCGATGATGGGTCCACGGATAATAGTGGAATTTTATGTGATAATTTTGCAAAAATTGATTCACGTATAAAATCTTTACACAAATCTAATGGTGGATTATCAGATGCTAGAAATTATGGAATAAATCATTCTTCAGGTAAATACATAATGTTTGTAGATTCAGATGATGTAGTTGATAAAAATATAGTATATGAACTACATGAACATCTTAAGTATAATTTAGATTCTGATTTGGTGGTTTCACAATTAACTCATTTTTATGATGGCAAAGATCCGAATTACTTTCATAGTTTAAATACAAAATTAATGACAAATGAAGAAGCTATCGAAGATTTTTTATATCAAAAAGTAATACCAACTTCTGCATGTGGTAAATTATATAAAAAAGATATTCTAACAGATATTAGATTTGTAAAAGATCAACGGTTTGAAGATAATGAATTTGTTTTTAAAATTTTGTTAAATTCTAATAATATAATTTTTAGTGAATCAAAATTATATGCTTACAGACACAGAGAAAACAGCATTACTACGACAAAATTTGATGAAAAAGAATTTGATATTATTATGATAGGCAAAAAAATACTAGAATATTCGGAATCGTTAAATGAACAAATAAGGTTAGCTGCAAAAACGTATCAATGTACAAATTGTTTACGCTTATATTTGACAGCTACAGATGACTATATTAATGATTATAGATTTGTTTATTGTAAGAATTATATAAAAGATTGTTTCAGTGAAATTTTTTTGCGTTCAAAAGCTAGAAAAAAAATGAAAATATGTTTATTTTTATGGAAAATTAATACACCTAGAAAATTATTGGTTTTAATTAGAAGAAAAAATAGTAGATGGAAATAATTTGCATTTAATAAAATATATAAATTTAAAAGTTTATAGAATGGAGAATTTAATGACACGGTTAAAGTTTAGATATATAGAATTTTATTTAGAAGCTGCTTTCTTTTGCTTAGTATTTTCTCAATCAATTGCATTTATTTCTACACCAATTCAAAAAATTTTTGAATATATGGGCATATTGTTTTTGATTATCAGCTTGATACATAACGAATTGAAAAGTCATTTTATTACATCGGATAAGATCTACTTTTTTGTTATTTTGATTGGTCTGAATATAGGCTTAATAACTCAAAATATGTCTTTAGGAATAAAATTAAAAGCCTTAATTCCTTCACTTGTATTTACAATGATTTTTACTATGTCTAATGGAATTGTTGAAAATTCAAGAAAACTTAGAAGAATTTCTTATTCGATAATATTTGCATTAGTTTTAGCACTATTGTTTGCGCTTATTTTTCATGTTTCTTTATTTGAAGCAAATGGCTTAGGGGGAAAGTTTTATATTGGTTTTAATGGTGGGATACTATATAAAAATTATTATTCGTCAACCGTTTTATCAGCTTTTATTGGACTTTACTTGTCATTGAAGTATAGCAATACTAAAACTAAAATTGATTATTTTTTATGTGCATTTCTAATTATATTATTGTTTCTATCAAGTTCAAATGGCACATATTTGATATTGATTTCTTTTTTTGGAATAGAGATTTTAGGGAAAATCACATATAAAATAAAAGAACCACTTAGAAAACGTTTTTTAATCATGTTGACATTATTTTGTGGGTTTGTTTTTTTGGTTTTATTCGTAACAATTGCATTAAAAAATCAAAATTATCTGTATAGATTAAATGGTCTATTTAATTATATTAATGTTTATGGTAAAAAACCCTTCTATATTATTTTTGGAAATGGAGAATTAGCATATGCGCCTGGAATGACTTATGTTGAAAATATTATCTCAAAAATAGGATATGATGGATCATTAGAATTATCATGGCTTGGAATATTAATAAAGAATGGTTTATTTGGAGTAATAACATATATTTATATATTTATTAATCTAATAAAAAATTCTTTGAAAAAGAAAAAAAAGAATTCTAGAATTATCATACTTGCAATTATAGTTGCACTAATAGTATCTTCACTTGTGGAGACATATATACAAAATTTGCATGTAATATTTGGTATATTTATGTTTATTTTAGCTTTTAATGCAGGTATATTTCCTGAACAAAATTGATTTTACGTTTTAAATATATAAATAGAAAGGTTAATTTTATGAAATTAAGTATAGTTATCCCAGCATATAATTGTGAGAAAACTATTTCAAAATGTTTAGATTCATTAATAACTTTTAAAGAAGAAGATTATGAAATTATAGTTATTAACGATGGATCAACAGATAATACTCAAAAAATATTAAAAACATTTGAACAAAAATATAAATCAATTCAATCCTATAACATCAATAACTGTGGGGTGAGTAACGCAAGAAATTTGGGCATTGAATTATCAAAAGGAGATTATATTACTTTTGTTGATAGTGATGATTATGTGAGTCACGATTATGTAAGAACGATACTTAATAAAACTGAAAGTAATAAGGATATTTATTTTTTCAAAGCGCAAGTAATTGGTTTAAATGCTAGTGTAGAAAAAAATAATAGTATTTTTATTTCAAATTGTTCTGATTTAATGGCTGTAAAGGATAGTATTATTAATGGAAAGTCAAACGTACCTTGGGATAAAGTTTTTAAAAGAAGTCTGATTGTTGATCATCAAGTGAAATTTAGAACTGATATGTCTCTGGGAGAAGATTGGTTTTTTACAATGGACTATTTTACTTTTTGTAAATCATTCGAAATTATTTATAATACTCTTTATTTTTATTGCGTACAAGAAAATAGTCTTTCTACAAAAAAAATGACGGTAAATATGCTTAACAATCAATTTATGCTAATGGAAAAAATTTTGGATTTTTCGAATTATAACTATAATTCGAAAAGGATGGTTTTGCAACTTATGCTTAATTCTTGTTCTAAAGCATTGAGAGCTGGAATTGATAAATCCTATTTATTCAAAAAAATTGAAGAGAATAAATGGTATGACGATATTATAAAGTGTAAATATAATGATAAAAAAAGTAATTTAAGATTAATTGTTTTAAAACTAAGAATGACAATGTTTATTAAGTTGATATTTGGTAATAAATAATCATAATTTTTTTTATTTTTTATTGGACATTAGGGGAGGAAAAAGAATGAATTATAACGTTATTATTCCAACAGGATATATGGGATCTGGATCATCAGCAATTACTGATTTATTAAGTGAGGTTGACGGATATTCGTGTTTAAACGGTAACTATGAATATGTTTTTATGCATTGTCCGAATGGGTTATTTGATTTGGAGGACAAATTATTAAAAGGAAATAATGTTGTAAGAAGTGATGAAGCTTTACATTCTTTTTATAACTGTATGAAAAATTTATATGCAAATAAACATTATTGGGTTGCGGATTATAAAACTAAAATTGGATCTGATTTTATTGATTGGATTAATACTTTAATCAATTCTCTTATAAATGATAGAATCACAGATTCATATTGGTATTACCAAGAAAATCCCAATTTAGAAATTAATTTAAAAAAATTAATTTCTAAATTATTAAGTATTGTCACTAATAAAAAAATAAAATTAAAGCCTGGCTTAACATATAACGAAATGTGGGTTTCTTATCCTTCGAATGAAGATTTTTATGCATCTGCAAAGATCTTTTTGGATAAATTTTTTTGTGAAATGGGAATAAAACGAAATCATATAATTTTAGATCAGTTTTTATTGCCGCATAATATATATCGAGCACCTAATTATTTTAATGAAAATTATAAAATAATTGTTGTAGAGAGAGATCCTCGTGATGTGTTTATTTTAAATAAATATTATTGGAGAGATTCTAATTGTCCAGTGCCATACTCATTTGATGTAAAAAAATTTTGTGAAAATTATAAAAAAATGAGGGATATGGAAATCATTAATACGAATAGTAATGTTAAAAGAATACATTTTGAAGATTTAGTTTATAACTATGATAATGAGGTTGAAAATATTTTTAGATTTCTTGGGATTTCAAAAGAAAAGCACTTAAAGCCTTTTACAAAATTAAATCCTAAAAAATCAATTCTCAATACGCAATTGTTTGAACAAAATATAAATTATAAAGAAGAATCAGAATATATAAAGAAAGAGCTAAGTGAATATATTTATGATTTTCCATATCCAGTTAATGAAAGATTGTCTAAGAAAGATTTAATTTTATAACTGAATAGCTATGAAATGTAAATAAAATTATTTATATAAATTATTGTGGGAGGTACATTTATTGATGGGACAAAAAAATAAGAAGACTTTATTAATTAATTTGGGTGCTAGCTTGATAGTATTTTTAGTACAACTTATTATAAGCTTTTGGGTAACTCCTTACGTTGTAGGAAAATTAGGTGAAAGTGCATACGGATTTATTACGCTTGCATTAAATTTCACAGAATACGCTACATTATTAACGGTTGCAATTAATTCAATGGCTAGTAGATTTATATCAATATCTTATAATCAAAATAATGTTGAAGAAGCCAATGAATATTTTTCATCTGTTTTTTGGTTCAACATTATTTTATCAAGTATAATTTTGGTATTATCAATATTCTTAGTTGCCAATATAAATCATATTATTAATATTCCTTCGTCTCAAATAAATGATGTTAAAATCACATTTGCCCTAACTTTTTTTAATTTAATAGTTTCATTTATATCAACATGTTATGCAGCAACACCTTTTGTAACTAATAGAATGGATTATAACGCTTATGTACAAATTGTATCAAAATTTGTACGACTTGTGTTGACTATACTATTATTCTTATTATGTGTTCCTCGCATTTATTATGTTGGATTAGCGAATTTAATAGCAACTTTAATAGCTTTACTCATATATATGTATATTAAAAATGTCTTAACCCCAGAGTTTTCAATTAGATTATGTTATTTTAGTTTTAAGAAGTTAATCATTATTGCTAAATCTGGCGTTTGGATGCTTTTATCTAATTTAAGTAGTTTGTTATTAAACGGTATGGATTTATTGATAGCAAATTTATTAATAAGCCCAGATGCTATGGGTAGACTTTCAGTCTCGAAACAGTTACCTATGGCAGTTAGTAGTTTACTTGGCTATTTATCTAGTATTTTTACTGCATCATTAACTCAATTAGTAGCTTTAGGTAAAAAGTCAGAATTAGTTGAAGAGATTAAATTTACTGTTAGAATTTTAGGTACATTTTTAACAGTGCCATTTGCGGGCATTATTATATATGGTATTAGTTTTTTATATTTATGGCTACCTGAAGGAGTTTATACTTATGCAGAAATCATAGAGATTTATATTCTAATGATGTTAACGTTATCAAATATTATAGTTAATGCGTATATGTATAGTTTACATTCATTATATATTGCGATTAACAAAGTTAAAATGTATTCTATTGTTATCTTTGTATGCAGTGTAATAAGTGTATTTACAACAATAATACTTACAAAATTTAGTGGTTTAGGAGTATATGCGATAGCTGGTACTAGTACAATCATATTGAGCTTAATTAATTTGTTTTGGGTTCCAATGTATGCAGAAAAAGTATTAAATATTAAAACTTTTAGCTTTATGAAGACAATAATGAAAAATTATATTGCTTTAATTATGACATGTATAATTTTTAAAATTTTAAGCAATTTTTTAGTTCTAAATAATTGGACTTATTTTCTGTTATCATGCATGTTATCTGCGTTAATTGGATATGTTTTTGTGTTTAACTTTATTCTGAAGAAAGAAGAAAGAAAAAGAGTAAAGGAAGTAATTTCGAAAAAATTAGGAGTTGGTATTTAATGAAAATTGCGATGGTATTTGATCGATTATTATGGGGTGGCATCGAACGAGTAGGTGTAATTTATGCAAATATGATGGTTAAAAATGGGTTTGATGTTGACATCATTATTCTTGAAGAAAATCCAGAGAGTATAATCGAAGAATTTGATCATAGGTGTAATATAATAATAAAACCTTTTAATAATAAGTATAATAGTGAAAACTTTTGGCCATGGGTAATCGAAAATGATTATCATGGTTTAGAAACTGTTGCTTTTTCTTTGAAGTACTTGGCGTTAAAATTATTAACTCCCGTATTAAAAATTAAAAAAAAGATTAGGTCAAAAGAATATGATATTGCAATAGCGTTTTCTGGTCATATTAACGATTTATCGTATGTTGCAAATAAATATGTAGATGCAAAGAAAACGGTTGGCTGGATTCATGGAGCACAATACTCATATAATATGATATCTCCTGGTTTTTTTAGATTATATAAAAAATTTTCTAATTTGATATGTATTTCTGATATGTGTGATGTCGAGTGTGAAAAATGGAATAAAAAATTTAATATTAATAAAAAAAAGATATATAATCCATGCAGTATTGATACTAAATCTTATGATCAACATGTAGTTAATGAATTGAAAGATACATATGGTGATTTCTGTTTGATGGTAGGTAGAGTAGATCAAGATAAAAATCAAGAATTAATTATTGACGCTTTTTATGAAATAAAGAATACATTTAAACTAAATAAAAAATTTGTAATAGTTGGTGATGGTCCAAAAATGCAATTTCTAAAAGATAAAATAAAAAAACTTAATTTAGAAGACACGGTATATTGCGTTGGAACAAGAAATGATGTTCAAAATTTTTATAAGGCAGCACATATTTACACACATGCAGCACCAGTTGAAGGTTTTGGAATGGTATATGTTGAAGCTATGAGCTTTGGTTTACCAGTAATTACTACTGATTCAATTCCTGGATCTCGAGAAATCTTTGGTAATAATGAATATGGTATTATAATACAGGAGAATAATTCACGACAGATGGCTGAAGCAATCGTAAAATTATATTCTGATGACACTCTATATGAATCTTTAGCATTAAAAGGATTGTCTCGATGCAAAATGTTTGATGAAAAGAATATAGAAAAACAATTGATAGAACATCTGCAATATATAGTTAAGTCATAAATATAAGTTTGATTATGAAATATCGCATATGAAGGAAATATGGTGCGCGTGTAGCGCAACATCGGGGTATCAAAATTTCTGATTCGTCCAAAAGACGTCAACGTGTAAAGCTCAATTCTTTCGAATCTGAATTTACCAGATGAAGAATTCGATTTAAATGTTACTAAAATATTGACTTGCAAACAAATGAAACGAAAACTAATAAGTAGAAATATACTTTAAAGTGGCTCTATTTTAATGGATTGGGGGCTCCGCCACCATGGAATATTCAATGCATAAAAAATCCGTAAATAAAGCATTTTATGTTTATTTATATGATTTATTTTCGAAAGCTTTTTTCTGCTCCATCTTCAAGCCTTCAAAAAGCCATCTCAACTGCTGCTTCGTTATTGTAACTATTCCATCATCATGAACCGTAAACTTAAAATGGCCCTTTTCTAGTCTTTTATACAAAAGCCAGAATCCATTTCCGTCCCAGTACAGACACTTTATTTTATTCCTGTGTTGTTGCAGAATATGAATAACGCATCTTGAAACGGACTTATCTGGTACAGATCTTTAATGATAGATACATATCCATCAATTCCTTTTCTCAGATCCATAACATTCTTTACAATATAAATCTCTGGAATATCATTAAAACTAATCATAATGCCAAACATATTTTTATGATTCTTTGTATATCATTGTCCGGAGCAGATTCATTAAATTCAAAACTTATTCTATTTAATTTAAAACTAATGCACCTAGTGTTTGCAGATTCAATATCATCGTTCACTTCAACTGCTACAAGAGAAGGTGCTTCAACAGCCTTTTTATATCTACTTCTTGAATTGTAGAATGCTTTGTCAGATATACTATGAAGCTTACAATACTGAGAAATACTCAATTCACTAGATTCTTGTTCTGCGAACATATGCATCCATTCCACTTTTGAAGTACCTGGCATAAAAATACGACCTCCTTGTGGCTCTATTTTATGCTTACGAAATTAAGTGCTAAAATGCGTAAAGCATCGATGTGGTTAAAATACATTAGACATCATAAGGTAAAAGAGATTATCTGTACTATAAACAGGTCTTTTAATGGCAACATCAATATTATGGTGGTGATAATTGTTTATGTAGATTTCGATGGCATATTATAAGAATGTTGTTTAAAGTTTTGCGCAGTAGAGGCAATAGAAGAAGATTAACATGGGACACTTATTTCAATAAGAGACTAAAAGAAAATCTAATTTTTGATCCGAAAATCTATATTAAGTTGTATTCTGATGTAGCATATTGAATATGTACTGGGAGCCGTATTCGTGAAAACTGCACGTACGATTCTTAGAGGAGTTTATCTCCAATTGTTTAATATAAGTGAAGAAGGAGGTAAATTTACTTATGAATAGAATAGTTGAAAAAGACAATATACAAATAAAGAAACTTTTACATAGAAATATCTCTTATGATTTATTACGAATTCAAGCAGCAATATTAGTTGTACTTTTACACGTTTCAGCAATAGGTTGGAATATGATTTCTCCATGCAAATCTCAATGGATGATAATAAATTTATATAACAGTATGACTCGTGGAGCATTCCCAATATTTTTTATGTTAAGTGGAGCTTTTTTGCTAAATAAAGATATCGATATAAAAGATTTGTATAATAAAAAAATTATTCCGTTAAGTCTAGTATGGCTTATCTGGTCATTCATATATACATTAGATACAATCGGATTAAATAAACTTTTTACTTTGAATTATATAGAAATATTAACATCTATTGTAAATAGTTATTATCATTTATGGTTTATACCAACTTTGATTGGATTATATGTTTTGCAACCAATATTAAGAGGGATAGTTGTCTATAGAGATGGAGAATTCTTAAAATATTTGTTGTATGTATTTCTAGTTTTTGGCGTTTTTAGAACAACGATTCTTGTCTTTACTCAAAATTCATTATTAATAAATTTAACAAATTTGATTCCTATGGAATTGATGGGTTATTCATGCTATATGATGATTGGATACTATTTTGCTAATATTAACGTAAATGAATATAATCCAAAAATTATGCTTTTAATATTTGTTGTTTCATCTTTTTTGTGTGCGTTAGCGGGTCAGATACAATCGCTACATACTGGTATTGCTTGTGAAACATTACATAGTTGTTTTTCGATTACATCTTTTTTTGAAGCTATTTCTTTGTTTTTGCTTTTCAAAAATGTTGACTGGAACGTTTCAATTAAATCTAAAAGAGCTATATATATTCTTTCAGAATTGACGTTTGGTGTTTATTTAATACATCCTTTTATAATACATTAGAAAATTAAAACACCAATGTTGATATAAAAACACCAATTGAAG
>OLPQ01001699.1_pt1 | contig 14807 bp, 10 predicted proteins | sample 1672451 | NCBI WGS metagenome assembly OLPQ01 (sample SAMEA3136687, study PRJEB25190) | human gut metagenome | biome: human gut; feature: human-associated habitat; material: faeces | place: Austria | collected 2013
CAGCCATAAGGAGCCTCTGTCGGGCATCCGAATCCATCGAGCGCACGGGCGCTTTTTGGTGCCGCGATGCGGTCCCGGTGCCGGCGGGCTGTTTGGTGTCTCGCTGGTCCTCGGCTTTGCCTGCGGGATCGCTCGACTACCAAACAGCCCGCCGGCACCGGGACCACTTCGTCCAAAAATCACCCGTAGAGGGCGCATTTATCTGAAGAATTGAATCCCGTGTCTTGCGGCGCTCGCTGGCGTTGCCAAAGCATCGGCTGCTACATGCCTTGGGCGCTAGTGACCGTCGCCCTTACATCTGTAACGAGTTGCTTACGCATCTCCAGGGCTCGCCGTACTATCATGAATCAGATTGAAGAGAGATGATGATAGGGAGCGCCTTTTTATGATTGAGCTGCTCAGGCGTTTTGGTGGTAAGTTTCGCCGGTATATGGTGATTGGCCCTGCGTGTAAGTTGATCGAAGTGATTTTTGACCTGCTTACGCCGCTCGTGATTGCCCAGATGATCGATAAGGGTATTGGCGCACGCGATGCCAACGCCGTCGTCCACTACGGTATGGTGCTCGCCGCCATGGCTGTGATCGGCATCTCGTTTACGCTCGTCTGCCAAAAGATGGCGGCGCTCACCTCGCAGGGCATGGGCACCGACATCCGCGGCGCACTCTACCAGCACATCAATAAGCTGAGCTATGCCGAGCTCGACCGCTTTGGCACGCCGTCGCTCATTACGCGCATCACCAACGATGTCAACCAGGTGCAGCTTGCCGTGGCGCTGGGCGTGCGCATGCTCATTCGCTGGCCCTTCTTGGCGGTGGGCTCTATGTGCGCGGCCCTTGCCATCGACCTTAAGCTCGGCGTGATCTTTTTGGTTTGCACGCCCGCCATCGGCTTGGTGTTTTGGTTTGTCTTGGCGCGCTGCATTCCGTATTACAAGCAGCTGCAGGCAAAGCTCGACCGCATCGCACTCATTTGCCGCGAGGGGCTTTCGGGCGCCCGCGTGGTCCGCGCCTTTGTACGCGAGGATCACGAGCGCGAGCGCTTTGCCCTAGCCGCCGATGAGCAGGCGCATGTTGCCATCGCGGTGGGCAAGCTCTCGTCGATCCTTAACCCCGTCACGTTTTTGATGATGAACCTGGGCGTGTGCGCCATCCTGTGGGTGGGCGGCATCCAGGTCAACGTGGGCGAGCTTACGCAGGGCCAGGTCATGGCGTTTGTGAACTACATGACGCAGACGCTCACCTCCATCGTGTACGTCGCCAACCTGGTTGTGGTTTTTACCAAGGCGAGCGCGAGCGCTTCGCGTATCAACGAGGTGCTCAATTGTGAGCCGAGTATCACCGACGAGGGCAACCAGCCGGTCGCGCTGCCCAAGCCGAGCGAACCGGCGGGCGGCGCTGTTCCGGTCCCTGCGCTGAGCTTTGACCATGCGAGCTTTTCGTTTGGCGCGGGCGCTGCCAACGCCGTCAACGATGTGACCCTGGAGCTGCCGGCGGGCAAAACGCTCGGCATTATCGGTGGCACGGGTAGCGGCAAGTCCACGCTCGTCTCGCTTATCCCGCGCCTGTACGATGCGGGCGTGGGCAACGTGTACGTGATGGGTGCCGACGTGCGCGCTTGGCCGCTCGACCAGTTGCGCCATGTGGTTGCGACCGTTCCGCAACGTGCATCGCTGGTGAGCGGCACTATCCGCAGCAACCTGACCTGGCGCGACGAGGCGGCAACCGACGAGGAGCTGTGGGCGGCGCTCGATATGGCGCAGGCCAGCGAGTTTGTGCGCAACAAGCCGCAGGGCCTCGATGCCCCGGTCGAGGCGGGCGGCAAGAACTTTAGCGGTGGCCAGCGCCAGCGCCTGACCATCGCACGTGCCCTGGTGGGCTCTCCGCAGATCCTGATCATGGATGACTCCGCCTCGGCGCTCGACTTTAAGACCGACGCGGCGCTTCGCCGTGCCATTCGCGAACGAAGCGTGTGCGGTACCGCCGAGGGCGGGCTGCCGCTGACGACTGTCATCGTGAGCCAACGTGTCTCGACTGTTCGCGATGCGGACATGATCTGCGTACTCGACCATGGCGCGGTCGCGGGCCTGGGCACGCACGATGAGCTGTATGCAAGCTGCCAGCTCTACCGCGAGATTTGCCAGTCGCAGCTTCGCCGCGAGGAGCTCGAGGGTCAGCAGGGGAGTACGGCGCCCACGCCCGCTCCAAGCCCCGCGTCCGCCCCAGGCGCCCCGACCGCCCCCGCATCCGTCTGCGCAAAGGAGGGCTGCTAAATGAATCCCTACACTTCCTCCGGTTCGGTCGCCACGATGACGGCCAACGTGTCCGGCAACGATAACCTCAGTGACTTGGGTGACGGCCCGCGTCAGCCCGGCGATCCCGAGCGCTATCCCGTGGGTGCGGTGACCCGCCGCCTGCTGGGCTATGTTCGTCCGCACCGCATTTCGTTTGTAGCGTCGTTTGTGAGTGCCGCCGCTTCGGTGATCTTGCAGCTCTACACGCCCATCCTCGTCGGCGAGGGCATCGACCTGATCGTCGCCGCCGGGCAGGTGGACTTCGACGCGCTGCTGCCGCTTGTCACCAAGCTCGCGATTGTCGTCGTAGGTGCTGCGGCTTTCCAGTGGCTGCAGGGCTACTGCGTCAACCGCCTGTCCTACGAGACGGTGCGCGACATGCGCGTGGAGGCGAGCGACAAGCTCAGCCGCATGCCGCTCAGCTTTATCGACAGCCATGCCCACGGCGACCTCATGAGCCGCGTGGTCAACGACGTCGATCAGGTGGGCGATGGCCTGCTGCAGGGCTTTACCCAGCTTTTCACCGGCGTTATCACCATTGTGGGTACGCTCGCGTTTATGCTCTCCATCAACCTGACCATGACGCTCGTGGTGGTGCTCGTCACGCCGCTTTCCATTTTTGCAGCCGGTGCTATTGCCAAGCTCTCAAACAAAAGCTTTACGGCACAGCAGCGCATTCAAGGGCAGCTCGGTGGTCATATCGAGGAGTATGTGGGCGAGCAAAAGCTGGTTGATGCGTTTGCCTACGGCCCGAACGCCCAAGCGCGCTTTGACGCGCTCAACGCCGAGCTCTACACCGCGGGCGAGCGCGCGCAGTTTATGGGTTCGCTCTCCAACCCCGGCACGCGCTTTATCAATAACATCATCTATGCCGTGGTCGCTGTGATCGGCTGCGTGGGCGTGATCACGGGCGTGCTCGCGGCGCTTACGGTGGGCGGCGTGCAGATCTTTCTGTCCTATGCTAACCAGTACACCAAGCCGTTCAACGAGGTCACCAACGTTATTACGTAGATCCAGGCGGCGTATGCCTCGGCGCGCCGCATGTTTGCGCTGCTCGATGCGCGCGAGCAGGAGCCCGACGCGTCGGACGCTATAGAGCTTGCCGCACCGCAGGGCGAGGTCGCCTTTGAGCATGTGGACTTTAGCTACGTGTCCGACCGCAAGCTGCTGCAGGATATCTGCATCGAGGCCAAGCCCGGCATGCGCTTTGCCCTGGTCGGCCCTACGGGCTGTGGCAAGACAACGCTCATCAATTTGCTGCTGCGTTTTTATGATATCGATGCCGGCCGCATTGCGGTCGATGGCCGTTCCTCGCGTGACTACACGCGCGCAAGCCTGCGCCGTGCCTTTGGCATGGTGTTGCAGGATACGTGGCTGTTCGAGGGCACGGTGGCAGATAACATCGCCTACGGCTGTCCCGATGCCACGCGCGAGCAGGTTATCGAAGCTGCCAAGCGCGCGCATGCGCACAAGTTTATCGTGCAGCTGCCGCAGGGCTACGACACGGTGATTGGCGAGGACGGCGGCACGTTTAGCCAGGGTCAAAAACAGCTGCTGTGCATCGCGCGCGTCATGCTCACCGACCCGGCGATCTTGTTGCTGGACGAGGCGACCTCGAGCATCGATACCCGCACCGAGCTGCAGGTGCAGGCCGCATTCGACGAGCTCATGGCCGGTCGCACAAGCTTTGTGGTGGCGCACCGCCTGAGCACCATTCGCAACGCCGACTGCATTTTGGTGATGCGCGACGGCGAGATTATCGAGCGCGGCACACACGACGAGCTGCTGGCGGCAGACGGCTTCTATGCCGATCTTTACCGCAGCCAGTTTGCCCAGTAGGGGCCACCGATTAGCGGCCGGTGGTTTACATCTGTCATGTTGGTACTAAGATATTCATCTAATAAATTGCATTAGTGGCTTTAGTTTTGGGGGAAACGAGGCAACGTGACTATGACGTGCTCTTTGGTGGTTAACAGCAAGAGCGGCAATACCAGGATGGTTTCGGGCGCGATCAAGCGCGCTCTGCAGGCTGCGGGTGTTGAGTTTGTCCATGCCGCGGCGTTGAGCGACGATGCGGATGCAGATCAGGTTGCGCTCGAGGCGCAGGGCGCCTGCGCGGCCGACACGGTGCTCGTCGGTTTTTGGTGTGACAAGGGCGCGTGCACGCCTTCGGTCGCGGCGTTGCTCTCCACCTTGCACGGCAAGCGCGTCTTTTTGTTTGGCACCTGCGGTTTTGGCGCCGACCAGAGCTATTATCAGCAGATTATCGATCGCGTGACCTCCAATTTGGCCAATGATGCCGAGCTTGTAGGTTGGGCGATGTGCCAGGGCAAGATGGGCCCTGCGGTCAAGCAGCGCTACGAGGCCATGCTCGAGCAAGATTCCGACAACGCCCGCGCTAAGATGCTGCTCGACAACTGGGTTGCCGCGAAGGACCATCCGACCAAGGAAGATCTGGACAACATAGCGGCAGCCGCCAAGAAGGCCGTGCTGGGCGAGTAGGTCTATCGCTGCCGCGCGTGCGAAATAATACAGAAGCGAAAGCCTCGAAATCCTCGAGGCTTTTTTCTTGACACTCGCGGGAGCAACCGTGGCAAGCGTGTGGGGCGACATTTTCCATCACCCCGATGACGAGGCCGTCCTGGAAGACACGCTCAATGCGTCCGCTGGATGTATTGAGCGTGGGACGGGCTTTCCAGATGGGCAGGGTTTCGGAAAGTGCGTCCCGGAATCGGCGCTCAGACTGGGATACACTTTCCGCTTTACGCCTTGTCCGGAAACTGTGTCCCGGAATTAAGGCTTGGAATGGGATGCACTTTCCGGTTGAGAGCCTTAGCGGAAAGTGCGACCCGGAATTTACTCTTGAAGTAGGATGCGCTTTCCCAACAGGCCCTCAAGCGGAAACTACATCCCACTCCGGACGTGAATTCTGGGACACGGTTTCCGGATGCAAAAAAGGCCACAAGACGTGGCCTTCGGCTTATATATGTTCAGCGGATACCCCCATGACAAGCCGTGCTCCAACAACAAGGCGTCTGTCCGGGCGGAGGCATATAAGGTTCATCGCGAGTTCCGCACGCAAAGGAGGCCACTTAATGTGGCCTCCGTCTTGCGCAGGACTGTCCGAGCAGGGAACCTTATATGCCTCCGCCCGGACAGACGTTTCAGTTATGAACTTACAGCTAGTCGCTACTTGATCTTGGTCGTACCCGGTGCCAGGTTGGGGTCGGTCTCGTTGGCCTCGGTCTGGAGGTGCTCGGTGTACACGTTCTTGCCGTCGCGGAACATCTCGTAGTACTGCATCTTGGCGTAATCCTCGCGCGCCTTGGTGGCCGCTGCGGCGACGGCGTCGTCGCCGGTGACGTTGGAGGAGAGCGCCCAGCGCAGGCTAGCGTCCTCGTAGCCCACCGAGTTGATGGCGGGCAGCGACTTGCGCAGCGTCATGTGCGCTTTCTGGTAGTCGGTCAGTGGTGCGCCGATCAGCTGCATCAGCTGGGTGGACAGGTAGTTGATGGACAGGTCGTCGACCTCGCTCGTCTGGTCGCAACCGGCAACGTCGTAGTTGGCCCAGATGATGTAGTCGGTCTGCCACAGGCGCTCCTGATGCGTAGCGTCGTCCTCGCCGGTAAACCACTTATCGTTGAACTTGGACGGGAAGAACGGCTGATGGTCGCCCCAGAACACCACGACCACCTTGCGGTCGAGATTGCGCAGGGCATTGAGGAAGTAGCGCAGCGCCTGGTCGGACTGCTCGATGCACGAGACGTACTCGTCGACATCGGAGAGTGTGCCGTCCTCGATGGTCTTGGCGTCCAGATCGGTCGTGTCGATGTTCAGGTGCATCTGCTTATCTGCCGGCAGCAGGCCCGTATCGTAGCCCGAGTGGTTCTGCATGGTCACGTCAAAGATGAACTGCGGGTCGGCGTTCTGGTTGAGCAGCTCAAGGATTTTGTCGTAGGTTGCCTGGTCGGTCACCATGCCGCGCAAGGTTTCGGCTCCCTGGAAGTCGTTGATAGACAGGAACTGGTCAAAGCCAAAGTCCTTGTAGACGTTCTCGCGGTTCCAGTTGGTTGCGTGGTTGGGGTGCATGGCCGTCGTGGAATATCCGAGCGACTTGAACTGCTCTGCCAGGTTTCCGGTCGTTTCCATGTTGTAGATGGTGTAGGGGTACACGCCCGAGCCCAGGTTGGCCATGGAGTTGCCGGTCATAAACTCAAACTCGGTATTGGCGGTGCCGCCGCCGTAGGCGCTCACGTAGAGCTTGCCGCGGCTGAGGCAGTCGGACAGGTTCTTAAAGTACTGCGGGCCCTCGTAGCCGGCGTGCATCTCCTGATAGATCGAAAGATCCGAGAAGGTCTCGTTCATAATGGCGATGACCGTGGGCTTCTCGCTATCGAACTGCTCTTGGGCGGCGGTACGGGCGTCGCTTGTGGCGGCATCGGACTTGTCATAGGCCTTGGCATACTTTTTGAGCGTTGCCTTGGCGTCGTCGGCGGAGTAGTTGGCGGGTTTGGGCGGCTTGATGGACTGTGCCGCACTAATAAAGGCAGGCAGATAACCCTCGCGCCAGTAGCTCTCGAGCGGGCGCCAGGTGTAGACGGTGATGCCGAGGGTGTTGTAGTAGTCGATAAGCGTGACATGCGCGGTCACGCCGCCCAGGCACAGCACCGCCACGAGCAGGTTGGTGAGCAGCATGCGCTTGGCGTTGGCGGCGCCCTTCTGACGGTGCGGTGCTACCAGGCCGGCGTACTCGCATAGCAGCATGGCGATGGCGGTAAAGCCCATGGACAGCACGCAGAACAGCGAGATCGAGTAGGTGTAGCCGTTGCCGGCGACCGCGGCGGCGGTGGAGATGGCCGAAAGGTCGCCCGGCTGGATGGGCATGGATTTAAACGTGATGACGAAGAACTCGGCAATGCCCAGGATAAAGAGGGCGAAGGCCAGGGCGGCGGGAGCTGCGCCGCGGCGCTGGAACAGGAAGAACAGGCCGACCATGAGCGTGGTGATGATGGCCCACTCGAGCAGTATGCACAGGGGGTAGACCCAGGTAAAGTCGTGGTTGGACGAGACCTCCATGCCCAGCAGCGCAAAGACGCCGGCGAGCAGCAGGCACAGCACGGCGGCGACGAGCGGTTTGCCCACAAAGGCGCCGCGCAGACGGGCGAGCTTGCCGGTGGGGGCGGGGGCGTCGGGCGCGGCGAACGCAAAGACGCGCGGGGCGATGCGGTCGCGTGCGATGCTGGCCCAGGCGCAGCCGGTGAGGATGGCGTTGGTCAGGATGAGCATCACAAAGGCGAGCGGCTCGTTTTGGGCGACGAGGCTCATGGCGCCCCAAATGGTCAAAAAGAGCTGGAACAGGCCGAAGGCGACGCTCCAGGCAAGAGCGCCCTTGGCAACGGTGCCCGACTGCGCGCGAATGGCTTTGGCCTCGCGCAAGACAAGGAAGACGGTCGCCGCAAGACCGACGAGCGAGATGGCGGCTGCGAACATGCTGAGACTCCTCACAAACTTAAAACTACGAAAGCGGGGGTTTACCCGATTGTTACCAAGATATGCGCTGCGATTGGTGGCTGCGCACAACAACCAGCCATATTAGCGCGCATGTGTGGCGGTGTGGCGCAATGTAGTGGCGACCTGCGCGATAATGGACGGGAATTACACGGAAACGTAAAGACTTCTTAAAGAAATGGCGAGGTTAAGGCGATGAACGAGCAGGTTTGTATGACGAGTGCGGGCGACGTGGGCGCTGGCATGGGCGCGGGCGGCTATCCGGTCGAGACCACGGGCAACGCGGTGCTGGACATTTTGGAGCACCGTTCGTCCACGCGCGCTTTTGCGCGCGATGACAACGACCGTCCCGTAGCGGTGACCGACGAGCAGCGGGCGGCGATTCTGCATGCGGCGAGCCGCGCGCCGTCGGCAGGCGCCATGATGATGTATTCCATCGTGAGTATCCGCGAGCAGACAACGCTCGATCGCCTGGCCGACCTGTGCGACCACCAGCCCATGATCGCCAAGGCGCCCTGGGCACTTATATTTGTGGTCGACTATGCCAAGTGGATCGATCTGTTTGAGCACGTGGGTTGCTTTGAGCCCGAGTTTGTCGAGCGCACGGGCAAGGCGCCCCGCCGCGCGCCGGGTTTAGGCGACTTTGCCATCGCGGCGCAGGATGCCGTGATCGCTGCCCAAAACGCCGTGGTCGCCGCCGAGGCCCTGGGGCTGGGGAGCTGCTATATCGGCGATGTCGTCGAGAACGCCGAGGAAGTTGCTGCGCTGCTGGACTTGCCGCCCTATACCATGCCGCTGTCGATGCTCATCATCGGCACGCCCCGCAAGGAGCGCCCGGCGATTGCGCATCCCGTGGTGAACCTGGTGCACGAGGAGCGCTATCGCCGCGCCGATGCCGCGACCATGGATGCGCAGGTGGCCGAGATGGACGCGATGTTCCGTCCGCATGCCCGCGAGGTGGGGGAGCGCGTCGTGGATATCTACACCCGCAAGCACACGAGCCCCTTTATGGCCGAGATGAGCCGATCCATGGAGTGGTGGTTCAAAAACTGGCTCGGAAAATGACGAATGTGACAAAGGGACAGTCCCTTTGTCACATTCCATATCGCCGCGGTGGCCTAAAGGCCGTATAAATGTTTATCTAGCTGGGAAAACAGTGCATTAAAACATGGGACGATTATCTATAATCCCCTCGAACGTTAAAGTTGGGAGGAAACCGGCTTATGGAACAAAAGGCCAAGGAGGCAGCCTCGCACGCTGCGATTCCTGTGAGCATCTCGGCGATGCTCGTCACGCTGGGCGTGGTGTATGGCGATATCGGCACCAGCCCCATGTATGTAACCAAGGCGCTCGTTGCCGGCAACGGCGGCATCGGAAGCGTCACGGAGGAGTTCGTGCTCGGCGCACTCTCCCTTGTCGTGTGGACGGTCACGCTGCTGACGACCGTCAAGTACGTGCTCATCTCGCTGCGCGCCGACAACCATGGCGAGGGTGGCATCTTTGCTCTGTACAGCCTGGTTAAGCGCTGCGGCAAATGGCTCATCATCCCCGCCATGCTGGGCGGCGCGGCACTGCTCGCCGATGGCATCCTCACGCCTGCCGTTACCGTGACTACGGCTATCGAAGGCCTGCGCACCATTCCGGCAGTCCATGCCGTGCTGGGCGACGATCAGGCCCGCGTCGTGGCCATCACGCTTGCCATCATCATTGCGCTCTTCTTGGTGCAGCGCATCGGCACGGCCAAGATCGGCCACGCCTTTGGCCCCATCATGACGCTGTGGTTCCTGTTCCTGGGCGGCACGGGTCTGTTCTTTGTCTTCCAGCACCCCGCCGTGCTGCTGTGCCTCAACCCGGTGCGCGGCATCGCCTTTTTGTTGAGCCCCAACAACCATGCGGGCATCATGATTCTGGGCAGCTGCTTCCTCGCCACCACCGGTGCCGAGGCGCTGTACTCCGACATGGGCCACGTGGGCCGTGGCAACATCTACGCAACCTGGCCGTTCGTTAAGTGCTGCTTGCTGCTGTCCTACATGGGCCAGGGCGCGTGGCTTATCAACAATGCCGGCAACCCGGAGCTCATGGGTATCGCCGACCTCAACCCCTTCTACCAGATGCTCACCCCGGGCCTGCGTCCCTTTGCCGTCGGCCTTTCCACCGTCGCGGCCATCATTGCCTCGCAGGCGCTCATCACCGGCGCTTTCTCGTTGGTGTCCGAGGCCAGCCGCCTGGACCTCATGCCGCACATGCAGGTCTTCTACCCTGCCGAGACCAAGGGCCAGCTCTATATTCCCATGGTCAACAACGTCATGCTTGTGGGCTGCGTCATCGTGGTGCTGCTGTTCCAGAGCTCGGCGCACATGGAGGCCGCCTACGGCTTGGCGATCACCCTGACCATGATGTGCACGACGCTGCTGCTCTTCTTCTACTTGCATGTTGATCGCGGCCTTAAGGTCGTCCCGTATATCTTCGTTGTGTTCTTTCTTATGCTCGAGGGCTTCTTCTTTGTGAGTTCGCTCACCAAATTTTTCCACGGTGGCTATTTCACTATTCTTATGGCCATGCTCATCATGGGCGTTATGCTGTGCTGGTACAACGGCACGGCGGTCGAGCGGCGTCAGTTTACGCTGCTGCCGCTGCGCAGCTATCTGCCGCAGCTCAAGCGCCTGCGCGACGACGATCGCTATGAGCTTATGAGCGACAACATCGTGTACCTGACCAAGGACACCAATACCGACTACATCGACCGCGATATCGTCTACTCGATTCTGGACAAGCATCCCAAGCGCGCCCGCGCCTGGTGGTTCGTGAACGTCGAGACCATGGACGAACCGCATACCTTTGCCTATTCGGTCGAGACGTTTGGCACCGACTATGTTTTTCGCGTGCATCTGTACCTGGGCTACAAGGTTAACCAGCGCGTGAACGCCTACCTGCGCCAGGTTGTTCAGGATCTGGCCGCCACTGGCGAGCTGCCGCCGCAGATGCATGACTACTCGGTCTACAAGGATCCGGGCAACATCGGCACGTTTAAGTTCGTCATGATCCGCAAGCTCCTGGCGCCCGAGAGTGACGTGGAGCCGAGCGAGCGCACGGCCATCACGCTCAAGTACATCATCCGTCGCTTTGCCGGTACGCCGGCGCGCTGGTATGGCCTGGAGAACTCTAACGTGAGCTTTGAGTATGTGCCGCTGTTCACCAAGTTCAAGGCTGTGAACAAGATGCAGCGCCTGGCCCCCAACGAGCGCCCGTAGTCGCCGACAGGTTGCATGGAGTTGGCCTTCGATGGACAGGAGTGCGCGCCCTGCTCGCGCACGTGCTGTTTGTCTAACGACCGCAGACTGCAAAGGCTATACACTTAGAACCACCACAAGGGAAACCACCACAAAGGTGCCGTCCCCTCTGTGGTGGTTTTTGTTTTTAAGAGAGGGGCGGGGTGCCGATGGACGTCCGTGCGGACGGCGATATTGCCGATAGCTTTTGGTGGCGGCGCACAACGCTGACACGTCGCAGCCCTCTGTATGACGCCTGCGTATCGGCGGGGCTGCTGGTCGCGGCGACGATTGTGGGTGCGCTGCTCGACCATCCTGGTCTCGCGCCGAGCATCATGATCGTCTATGTGTTCGCCGTGCAGCTGTGCGCATTCTTTACCTGGAGCCGCCTGTATTGCTTGCTGAGCTCGGCTGCCGCCGTAGCGCTCTACAACTTCTTGTTTGTCGACCCGCGCTGCTCGCTATCGTTTATCGACCGCGTCTATCCCGGCATGTTCTTCATCATGTTTGTGGTCTCGCTTGTGTCGAGCTCGATTGCGTTGGCCCTGCGCCGCGCCTTGGCACAGACTGCCGCCAGCGACCGTCGCACGCATATGGTGCTCGAGACCAACCGCATGCTGCAGCGGTGTTCCGATCAGCAGCAGATTGTGCATGCCATGGCAACGCAGCTGGCGCGTCTTTCGGGCTGTCCGGTCGTGTGGTACAGCGCCGACGCCGACGATGATGACTTGCTGCCGCGTGCGACGTACACGGCCGTGGGTGACGCCGCGCCGGTGCACCAGCTGACGCCCCAGATGCCGCCGCGGCTCTCGGCGTCCGCCTATGTGGGAACGCCGCTCGATGCCACCTATGGCAGCTCGGCGTTTTATGGCATCTACCTGACGGTTTGCACGGGCGACGGCTTCGTGCGCTCGGGCGACCCCACCTCGGTGGTGGGCGTGCTGGCTATCGTTGCCGAGCCCGACGTGCTGACGCACGAGGAACGGACACTTGCCGACGCCATCGTGAGCGAAGGCGAGCTGGCACTCGATCGCGCCCGCGCCATGGAGGCCCGCGAGGAGGCGGCGGTGCTCGCCAAAAACGAACAGCTTCGCGCCAATCTGCTGCGCTCCATCTCGCACGATCTGCGCACGCCGCTTACCAGCATTTCGGGCAATGCCGACGTGCTACTCGACCAGGGTTCGACCGGCACGGCCGTGCTCGATAGCCAGACGCGCCGCGGCATGCTCCTTTCCATTCGTTCGGATGCGCAATGGCTCAACGCCACCGTCGAGAATTTGCTCGCCATCACAAAGCTCGAGGGCGGCGGCATGCATCTGTCGACCACGCTCGAGCTCATGGACGATATCGTCGAGGAGGCGCTGCGCCACGTGAATCCGGCTGTACGCGAGCACGATCTTAAGGTGGTGCCGTGCGACGAGCCGGCGCTCGTCAACGTCGATGCGCGCCTGATGGTGCAGCTGGTGGTGAACCTGGTGAACAACGCTATTGCCTATACGCCGTCGGGCTCGCATATCGTGATCTCGATTATGGCGAACGATGGACAGGTGGCATGTTCCGTCGCCGATGACGGTCCCGGTATTGCGCCCGAGGAGCAGGGCCGGATCTTTGAATCGTTCTACACTGTTAACCATGGCTTGGCTGATAGCCATCGCAGCGTGGGCTTGGGACTTTCGCTCTGTCGGTCCATTATGTTGGCGCATGGCGGTAGCATAGAGGTTGCCGCGGCGGACCCGCACGGCTCGGTCTTTACGATTGGGCTTCCCGCCGCCGACGTTTCGTTTGATAAGGAGTAACGCTGTGTCGAACTCTGCCATGAAACCGCTCATCTTGGTCGTTGAGGACGACCCCGCCGTCCGCAACCTTATCGTTGCCGCGCTCGAGGCGCACGGCTTGGGCCATATGGCCGTGGAGACCGCCCATGCCGCCATCGCCGCCGCCTCATCGCAGGCACCGAGTATTGTGCTGCTCGATCTGGGCCTGCCCGATATGGACGGCGTCAAGGTGGTGGAGTCGGTGCGCGCATGGTCGGGCATGCCGATCATTGTGGTCTCGGCGCGCAGCGAGGATGCGGACAAGATTCGCGCACTCGATGCCGGTGCCGACGACTACCTGACCAAGCCGTTTTCGGTCGAGGAGCTGCTCGCGCGCATTCGCACGACGCTCAGGCGCCTTTCGTATGCGCAAACGGGCGGCGTTGCCTCCGAGGGCTCGTTCGATACCGGTGAGCTGCATATCGATTTTGATGCCGGCATCGCCACGATGGATGGCGAGGAGCTGCATCTGACGCCGATCGAGTACAAGCTCTTGTGCCTGCTGGCGCACAACGCCGACAAGGTGCTGACGCACCAGTTTATCCTGCACGAGATTTGGGGCACGGCAACTAAGAGCGACCTGGCGAGCCTTCGTGTCTTTATGGGCACGTTGCGTAAGAAGATCGAGTCCGATCCGGCGCATCCGCGCTATATCCAGACGCACGTGGGTATCGGCTATCGCCTGGTCACCCAAGGCTAGATCGCCAACCACCATCCCAATATAAGTTGCGGTGAAATACGGTTTAAATTTGCCTAATTCCAGGCAAAACAGTCCGCATTCCACCGCAACTTGGTTTATTTGCCCTTGGGCTTGCTGGCGTAGAACTTCTTCTTTTTGGGCTTGCCGGCGCAGGCAGGCTTGCCGTCGCCGCGCGACCCTCGGTCTCCGGCCTGCGCGTGCGCGGGCGCCGTTGCGCGGGGCTTGCGGGCCTCGGGGTTGCGCAGCTCTTCGGTTCGCCCTGCAATCTCCTCGGCGCTAAAGCCGACTTCGGCCATGGCGTCCTCGATGGGCAGGCGGCGCACGATATAGCAATGGTGCACCTTCTGGTTGCGCGCAAAGTCCTCGGGGATGGTCTGCGCCGTAATGTCCTCTAGCACGACGCCCGCGCGCGCGAGCTTGCGCGTCTCGGGGCGGAAGCCGCGCAGGTTGCAGCTAAAGATGGCGTGGCCGCCCTGTGCGAGCAGGCGCGATACGCCGGCCAAAAGCTCAACATGGTCGCGCTGGACGTCCCAGGTGCGGCGGCCCATCTTTGATGAGTTCGAAAACGTGGGCGGATCGACAAAAATCAGGTCCCAGCGGTTGCGCGTCTGGCGCTGGACGCGAATCCAGGCAAGCACGTCGTCACGCACAAAATGATGCTGCGGACCAACAAAGCCGTTCTGGCGCATATTGCGCTCGGCCCAGTCCAGGTAGGTGTTGGAGAGGTCGACCGTCACGGTTTCCTCGACGCCGCCGTCTGCCGCATAGCAGGTAGCGGTGCCGGTATAGGCGAACAGGTTGAGAAAGCGCCGCGCCTGCTTGGCGTGCTCGCGCACCAGGTTGCGGGTGACGCGGTGATCCAAGAAGATGCCGACGTCCAGGTAGTCGTCAAAGTTGACGGCAAAGGTAAGGCCGCCCTCCTCGATGAGCGGCAGACGACGGCGTGCGATATTGGCGCGCTCGCCCGAGCCGCCCTTGCCAGCGCCTTGCTTGCCGTACTGCGAGCCGCCGCGCGAACGCATGCGGGCCTTGGCGTGCACGTGCTCGGCGGGAACATCTAGGATGCGCGGCGCGATGGCCAGAATGTCGAGCATGCGGGCCTGGGCAAGCGCGGGATCGATGGTCTTGGGCGCGGCGTATTCGGCGATGACGAGCCAGCGGCCCGGCGTCTGCGGGCAGCCCTCGTATAGATCGATGGCGGCGGAGTAATCGGGTAGGTCGGCATC
>OLPQ01001702.1_pt1 | contig 14783 bp, 13 predicted proteins | sample 1672451 | NCBI WGS metagenome assembly OLPQ01 (sample SAMEA3136687, study PRJEB25190) | human gut metagenome | biome: human gut; feature: human-associated habitat; material: faeces | place: Austria | collected 2013
GGGCGATGTAGCCGTAGCCGCGGTAGTCCTTCAGGCGGGTGGTGATGACGGGGCCGTCCTCACCCTCGGCGCCGTTGATGTCGGCGATCTGGTCAGCAACCTCCAGAGAGTAGGAAGGATCGGAGATGTCGATGGTGCCGGCCTGAACGCCGGTGATCTTATCGGCCTCCTGGGTCTCCTTCATGTTGACGTGGGCGACCTTGGGTGCGCCGTCATAGTAGGAGGGGTTGGCATCCAGATAGACAACGCCGTCGCTGTACTTGGAGAAGGTGAACATACCGGCACCCATGGGAGCGCTGGTCTTGGCACGGACGCTGCTCAGGTCGCCCTTGGCAAAGCCGAAGGAGTTGTTGTCGTAGTCGTACAGGCTCTCATCGCCGTAGTAGTGCAGCGGGGCGATGGGCATCTGCAGCTGGTAGATCATGGTGGTGGACAGCTCGGTGGTGGTCAGCGTCATGCTGTAGTCACCGGTCTTGACGATACCGGCCACAGAAGCAACGGCGTCACCGACGTTGACACCGGTGGTGGAGTAGGCGTAGACGTCCTCGGGGATCAGGTCAGACAGGGCGGTACCGGCAGTCTCGGCCTCCATGGCAGAGAAGTTCCAGTCGTAGTTCGCGCCGATCAGCTCGAACATATCCTTCGCGGTTGCGCCTGCGGGCAGCTCGCCAAGGTTCCAGGCGGCGGCGGCACCGGCAGCATCGTTAGCGTCGGCGGCAGCGCCGTTCTCAACGCACTTGTCGATGATCTCCTGGGCAAACTTCACACCGCCGTCGTTGACAGCGTCCCAGAAAGCCTTCTGCTGCTCGGCAGTGAATTTCGTGTTGTCGGTGTTGTCCTCGCCGGCCTCAGCGATCAACTTGGACAGCGTGGTCATGGAGCTGCGGTACTCGTCCAGACCAACGATGGGGGTAGAGTACATGGTTACAGAACCATCATACGTAGGATCGAGGAAAACATACATCGAGAAGATGACGTCGTCGATGGTGACAGGCTCACCGTCGGAGAACTTCAGGTCCTCGCGCAGCTTGATGTCATAGGTAACGGTGCCGTCGGCGTTCTCGGTGACAACGCAGTCGGCAGGACCGTGGTAGGTGTAGTCAGTGCCGTTGTACTCGCGGGTCTCGCCCTCGATGCCGTTCAGGACCATCTCACCCTTACGGTCAGCGCCCAGCAGGGCGATCTGGGTCAGGTCGATGACATCCTGGTCAGCGGCAGAAGCAGCAAAGAAGGGGCTGAACTTGCTCTCAAAGCCGGTCTCGGCCAGAACGAGCGTACCGTCGGAAGCGGCAGTGGTGGATGCCTCGGCAGTGGCCGTGCTGTTGCTCTCACTGGACGCAGTCGCAGCGGAAGAAGCAGCACCGCCGCAGCCTGCCAGCATGCCGACGCTGAGAGCGGCAGCAGATGCCAGTGCAATGGCTTGCTTTGTGTTTTTCATGTGGTAAAACCTCCTATAAATTTGCCCTCACCCACAAATCAATATTGTGCTCCCCAAGAGCGCAACACGAGAAAGGGGGAACCCCCTCTCCGCACCCTGTATCTCTTTACAGTGTACACTTGTCGATAATGACTTTGCTTATAAGATACCTTAAAATTGACAAAAAGTCAACCATAAATCACACTTTTGTTGCTTTTTGTACCTTTTGCCGAATTTGAGAGGAAAATTTTGTAACCCCCAAAGTCTTTTTCCCCCTGTGGGAAGACTTTTCCTGCTCATCCAAAAAAGCGTGCCCTGCGTTTTTCTGCGGAGCACGCTCTATTATGATAATGTATAATTATTCTTCTTTTTCCCACGGCATCCGCTTGAGGAACCACGCAGCAGCGGCAAAAGCGGCGCAGGAGAGCAGTTCAAAAAGTATAAAAACGCCTTGCATTCCCCAAAGCAGCTGTGCGTCCGCTGCAAACGCGGCCACCCCCTGCCCCGCAGAGGCAGCAGCGCAGAGTACCGCCGTCGCCCTGCACAAAGAGGGCAATTTTTGTGCGGTCTGTTCGTGGATATAAGCCCGCACGCGCGCGCCGCCCCGGGTCAGCCGCACCAGCAGCACCACCGCATACAGCGCCAGCACCAGTGCCGCCATGTAGGGCAGCAGCAGGTACACAGGTGCGTGGGCCGTGGCCCCGGGCAGTGCGCCCGCGCCGACGGTCAGCGCAGCCCCGCCGCCGCAAAACAGCCACAGCAAAGCCAGCACCCTGCTGTGAGGGTGCTCGCCCGCATAGCGGTAATGCGCGCCGCGATACTGATAATTGCCGTTCAGGTCCTTCTCAAAGTCGTCGAGATAGGCGCGCTTCTTTTTCTTCTCGCGCTCGCGGTCCGCCATCAGACGATCCCCGTCAGGTCGTAGCTGTCCAGCCACGCCTTGGCCGCCTCGCTGACGCCGCGCAGACAGCTTTCCTCAAACGGTGTGGTCAGGCCGGCGTTTTCCAGCAGTTCGGTAAAGGTGCGGCTGCCGCCCTGCTTCGTGTAGGCCATGTAGTGGCTCCACGCATCGGCGCGGTCCTTTTGCAGCATCGCCCAGAACTGCAGGCTGACGGTCTGGGCCAGACAGTAGTCGATGTAGTAGAACGGGCTCTGATAAATGTGCATCTGGCGCTGCCAGTACTCACCCGCGCCGTAGAACGGGATCTCGCCGTCCAGACGCATCCAGGGCTGATAGATGGCAGCCAGCTTTTTCCATTCCTCGTGGCGCTGGGCCGGGGTCAGCTCGGGATGCTCGTAGACGATGTGCTGGAAGTGATCCACCATTGTGCCGTAGGGGATGAAGGTCAGCGCACCCGCCAGATGGCTGTAGCGGAACTTGCGGGCATCCGCGCCGAAGAAGCCATCGGCCCATGGCCAGGCGAAGAACTCCATCGACATCGAGTGGACCTCGCAGGCCTCCATGCTGGGCCAGACGTAGGAGTACGGGATGCGGTCACGGTTCATGTAGGCGGCAAAGGCGTGGCCGGCCTCGTGGGTCACGACCTCGACGTCGTGCTGGGTGCCGTTGAAGTTGGCAAAAATAAACGGCATTTCGTAATCACCCAGGCCCGTGCAGTAGCCACCGCCCGCCTTGCCGGGGGTGGACAGCACGTCCATGAGCTGGTCGTCCAGCATTTTGTTGAAGAACACGCCGGTCTCGGGGGAAAGCTCCTCATAGAACTTTTTGCCCTGCTTGAGGATGGCGTCGGCGTCGCCCACCGGGCGGGGGTTGCCGCTGCGGAACATCAGGGCGTTGTCGGCTGCGTTCATCGGGTACTGCTTGCCCAGCCGCCCGGCCTGCTCGCGGTAGATGCTGTCGGCCAGCGGCACGATGTACTTGACGACGGCGGCGCGGAACTTTTCCACATCGGCCTTCGTGTAGCAGTTGCGGCCCATGCGGTAGTAGCCCAGCGTGGTGTAGCCCTCATAGCCGAGCTTTTTGCCCATGGTGTCACGCAGGTGGACGAGCTGATCGTAGAGGCCGTCGAACTCGGCCCCGTGCTCTTTGTACCATGCGCCCTCGGCCTTCCAGGCGGCCAGACGGCGGGCATCGTCGGGGTCGTTCTTGAAGGGGGACAGCTGGCTCAGCGTGTAGACGCCGCCCTCAAACGGGATCTGCGCCGACGCGATTAGCTTGCCGTACTCGGTGGTCAGCTTGTTTTCCTGTGCCATCTCGTCGAGGATGTCGGGCGAGAACGCCTTGTCCGCGATCTCGGCGTTGACAAACATCAGGTCGCCGTACTCGGCGGTGAAGTCAGCGCGGAACGGCGAGTCGAGCATCGCGCGGCTCCAGGCGTTCTGGCACTCCTGCAGCTGGGGAGTGGCTTCGTTCCAGAAGTTCATCTCCTCATCGTAGAATTTGTCGCGGGTGTCAATCGTATTGCGCACGCTGGCCAGCTGGGCGAGCGTGTCCACATGCTTGTTGAGCTTTTCCTCCTCCAGAAAAATGGCGTGGGCCTCGGCGTAGGTGGCAGCCGCCTTGAAGCGGGCCAGCAGGTCAGCAAACTGCTGCTTGACGGCGTCCAGGTCGGGGCGTGCATAGGGCATTTCCGAAAATTTCATAGTGTAGCTCCTTTACGGACAGTTTTGTCTGTATTATAGCACAGCGGCGGGCAAAAAGCAAAGAAGCGGAATTTGCATTTCTGTATAAAAATTCTGCGTTTTCATCTTGCAAATTTGGCGCATGTTGAGTATAATAAGGCTAGTAATATCATAATGAAGGGGAGAATTAAAATGCCGATCTCTGAACCTACCGCCGTTTTTTCCATCCGTGATGACCGTGATATGGAGATCAAGCAAGCGGTGCTGCAGGTGTACCGTGCGCTGGAGGAGAAGGGCTACAACCCCATCAATCAGCTCGTCGGCTACATCCTGTCGGAGGACCCGACCTACATCACGACCTACAAGAACGCCCGCGCCATCATCCGCCGCATTGACCGCGACGACCTGCTGCAAGCGCTGGTCCGTGATTTTGTGAAGCACTAAAACAGTAGAATGTAAAAAATCTCCCGCGTATCGGTTAGGATACGCGGGAGATTTTTTTACTTCAAAGCTTTCCCCCAAAGAGGAGGTGGCCCCGCAGGGCCGGATGAGGGGCGAGTTTGCCGCGGCTTCCCGTTTATGGGCTATAATGGCAAACCTGCCCCTCATCAGTCAGCGGGCGGGGCCGCTGACAGCTTCCCCCGAGGGGGAAGCCTTTTTACTCTGCGAAAAACGCATTCTGTACGGCGTTCAGCACGGCGGCACGGCCTGCGGTAAAGTTCACACCGCCCTGCAGATAGCAGGTGTAGGGCGCGCGCAGGGGGCCGTCGCAGGAAATCTCAATCGTGCTGCCCTCGGTAAAGCTGCCGGACGCCATGACGACCTTATCGGTGTAACCCGGCTCGTCGGCAGGCTCGGGGCTGGCAAAGCTGTCCACAGGGCTGTTGTGCTGGATGCCCGCGCAGAAGCCCGTCAGCGCGGCGGCACTGCCCGAGTCAAAGCAGGTCACAATGTCGTTGTGGTCGGCGGTGTAGCGCGGCACGGGATTGACGCCCGCCAGCTCCAGCAGACACTGGGCATAGATGGCGGTTTTCAGCGCCTCGCAGACGACGCCCGGCGCGTAGTAGAAGCCGAGGAAGGTATCCCGCAGGCTGTCCTGCGTGCAGCCCAGGTCCCCGCCGATGCCGGGCGCAGTGAAGCGGTGGCTGCACTTTTCGACAAGGTCCTTACGGCCCGCAATGTAGCCGCCCGTAGGGGTGATGCCGCCGCCGGGGTTCTTGATGAAGCTGCCCGCCATGATGTCCGCGCCGAAGGCGACGGGCTCGGCGGTCTGGGTGAACTCGCCGTAGCAGTTGTCCACGAAAATCACCGCGTTCGGGTTGGCTTTGCGGGCGGTGTCCGCGACCTTTTGAATCGTGGCAAGGTCAAACGCATTGCGCTGGGTGTAGCCGCGGCTGCGCTGGATGTGTACCACCGTGGCGGTCCTGGCCTTCTCGGCGATCAGGTCATAGTCGGGGGTGAAGTCCGGCAGCAGCGGGCACTCGTCGTAGTTCACGCCAAACTCCCGCAGCGTGCCGCAGCCCTTGCCCGCGTCTCCGATGCCGATGACGCCTTCCAGCGTGTCATAAGGGCGGCCCGTGGCGGCCAGCAGGGTGTCGCCGGTGCGCAGCAGACCGAACAGCGCGACGGTCAGCGTGTGGGTGCCGCTCATGAATTGCGGGCGCACCAGTGCGGCCTCGGCCCCCATGCAGCGGGCAAAGACCTCCTCCAGCTTGTTGCGGCTGTCGTCCCAGACGCCGTAGCCGCTGGACCCCCAGAAATGCCGTGCCTCGACGCCGCAGTCGGTGAAGGCACGCAGCATTTTAAGCTGGTTGTAGTCGCGGATCTCCTCCACATGGGCAAACTGCGCACGGCAGAGGTCGAGGGCCTTGCGGTCCAGCGCCAGCACTTCGGGGTGCAGGTCGTAAAATTGTTCGATCATGTAGTATTCCAATCTGTAGTATAATGTTGAATTTTGCCGATTTGTAAAAATCCAAGCTGTGCATAAAAGCCGCACAGCGCCGGGAAGCAGGCGAACCGCACCGCGCGTTCGGCGGTCAGCTCATTCGCCAACCCGACAATCAAATACCGCGCCAGCCCCCTGCCCTGCCACGCGAGGTCGGTCACGCCCGCGGCCATGTAACTCTCGGTATCGCTCTGCTCGTAGCAGCCCACCGTGCAGACGGGTCTGCCGTTGTGCAGCAGCGCGCGGCAGGTGCCCACCCCGTGGGCCAGCGCCGTGCAGGCCGCGGAGTAGAACTCGTCGGCCTCGGCGTCGCTCTCGGCAAAGACAAGGCGGCTGACCGGCAGCATCGACGGCGCTTTGTCCGGGACAAGTTCCGCCGGGGGCGCGGGCGGCAGCGGCAGGGCACGGCCCTTTGGCAGCTCCCACAGCGTCAGCGGCGCGGCAGGCTGCCAGCCGGGCAGGGTCAGCGGGTGCTCGGTGCGCAGGGTGTCGGCGTGCAGAAAGCGGAGAAAGCCCGTCAATTCCTCCCGGGCGTCCTCCCCCGCTTCCCCGCCGGGCAGCGCACCGCAGAGCACCGCCGACCCGCCGCGCAGCTCCAGCACCGCGGAGCCGGGCAGCAGGTAGAACGCCCACCCGCTGGCAGGGTGGTTGCCGAACAGGTGCAGGTGCGTGCCGAGGGTGGATTCAAAGTAGGGCTTGCCGGACAGGCAGCGGAGGAATTCGGTTTGAAGCTCGGGGGTGGAAGCGGATTGAATCATAGGGGTCCTTTTCAGGTCAAGTTACGGGTGGCGGGCAGACGGCAGAGCCCTTCAGCCGCTTACTTCAAATTCTTCACGATATTCTTATAATCCCGTCCTCTGACCTCAAAATTCGGGTACAAGTCAAACGACGCGGAGGCGGGCGAGAGACTGACGACATCGCCCGGTTTGGCGGCACCGCGCGCCAGCTCGACGGCGTGCTGCATACTGTCGGCGTGCAGGATGGTCAGGCCGCTCTCGGCAAAGCCATCGCACTCGCGGACGGCCTTCTCGATGCGGGGAGCGGTAGCGCCCATCAGCACCAGCGTCTTGACGTGGGCGAGAACCTCCGGGGCCAGCGGCTCATAGGGGATCTTTTTGTCGTAGCCGCCCGCGATCAGGATGATCTTCTGGTCAAAGCTGCGCAGACCCGCAATCGTGCGCGTGGGGCTGGACGCGATGGAGTCATTGTAGTAGGTCACGCCGTCCAGCGTGCGGACCGGCTCAATGCGGTGCTCGACGCCGGTGAAGGTCGAGCCGACCTGACGCATGGCCTCGATGGGCACGCGGCCCCAGACGGCAGCGCAAGCGGCCAGCAGGTTTTCCACATTGTGGAGGCCGCGCAGTTGAATCTCCTTGCGGGGCAGGATCGGCGTCACAACGCCGTTCTCGGCATAGCAGAGCGTGTCGTCGCTCTCGCGCAGGAACGCGCCCCTGTCGGTCTCGTGCAGGCGGGTGAACCAGACCTGCTCGCCCTTGCAGTCCTTCTCCATGCCGCGGGTGATGTCGTTCTCAAAGCCCAGCACGGCGCGGCAGGGCGGCACCTGCCACAGCAGAATGTTGCGCTTGGCGTCGATGTACTCCTGCATATCCTTGTGGTGGTCGAGGTGGTTGGGGGTCACGTTCGTGACGACAGCCACCTTCGGGCTGCGGCGCATGCTGATGAGCTGGAAGCTGGACAGCTCGACGACGGCCACAGCGTCGGAGGTCACGTCGGCCAGCTGGGGCAGCAACGCCGCACCGATGTTGCCGCCCAAAAAGACCTTGCGGCCCGCAGCCTCGAACATCTTGGAGATCAGCGTCGTCGTCGTGGTCTTACCATCGGAGCCGGTCACGGCCACGATCTCGCAGGGGCAAAACTCAAAGAAAAGCTCCACCTCGCTCGTGACCATTGCACCGGCTTTCAGCGCAGCCTGCAATTCGGGCTTGTAGTACTCATAGCCCGGCGTGCGCATGATGATGTCCTGCCCGGCGAAGCCGTCGGTATAATGCTCGCCCAGACTCAAATTCACCTTCAGGCGGCGCAGCGTGTCGGCGTAGTCACCGAAGTCGTCCAGGCTCTTTTTCTGGTCGCAGAGCGTGACCTGCGCGCCCAGCTCGACAAACTGCTCAATGCAGCGCTTGTGGCTGACGCCCGCACCGATAAAGGCAACCTTTTTGCCCTGAATAAGCTCTTGCAGCTGTTGGATCGGCAGCATAAATATCTCTCCTCTGGCGTAGTTTCTACTTCTATTATATACAAAATGCCGTATTTCTGCAACAAAATTCGGCCCGCCAAGGCGGACCGAAGGAAAATCATGATTACTGCTCGCCGCCCATGGGGATGCCGTGCTTGTCCAGCAGGGCGCGGATCTTGGCCATCGGGTCAATGATGGAGGAAACGCTCTTGTCATGGTTGATGGCGGCAATGAAGTAGGCGGTGTACTTGGAGACGTCCACGTCGTAGTACCACTCGCGCTCCAGCAGTTCGGGCTTGCGGTAGGTCAGGTTCGTGCCCAGAACGGCCTTGATGATGCCGTCGTTGTAGGCCTTGTCGAACTTCTCCAGACCGGCGGTGAACAGCGGGAAGGTGCAGCAGGTGAAGATGTTGCGGGCACCGCGCATCTTCAGCTCGTAGGCGATGTCCAGCATGGACTCGCCGGAGGCGATGATGTCGTCGGCGATAAAGACGTCCTTGCCCTCAACGCTCTCGCCCAGATACTCATGGGCGACGATGGGGTTGCGGCCGTTGACGATGCGGCTGTAGTCGCGGCGCTTGTAGAACATGCCCAGGTTGCAGCCCAGCACGCTGGAATAGTACATGTTGCGGTTCATGGCGCCCTCGTCGGGAGAGACGATCATGAAGTTATCCTTGTGGAAGGAAACGTCCGGCACATGATGCAGCAGGCACTTGAGCACCTGATAGGTGGGCATGACGTTGTCAAAGCTCATGGTGGGCACAGCGTTCATAACGCGGGGGTCATGGGCGTCAAACGTGATGATGTTCTTGACACCGACGTCGCGCAGCTGCTGCAGCGCAAAGGCGCAGTCCAGGCTCTCACGGCTGACGCGGCGATGCTGGCGGCCGCCGTACAGGCTGGGCATGATGACGCTGATGCGGTGGGCGCGGCCGGCAACGGCCTGGATCAGACGCATCAGGTTCTGGAAGTGGTCGTCCGGGGAGAGGTGGTTCTCATACCCGAACAATTGATAGGTAACGCTGTAGTTGCCCGGATCGACGAAGATATACAGGTCGTCGCCGCGGGTGGACGCCTTGACGAGACCCTTTGCGTCGCCGGACTGGAAACGCGGGCAGTCGGACGGGATGATGAAGCTGTCGACATCCGTGTTGCCGACCTCGCGCGCCCAGCGGACGAGGTGACTGTCAACGAGTTTGCAAAGCTCCTCTGCGCCGGGACAGGCAATCAGACCGAGATCGGCGATTGCGTCCTCTTTGGCAAAGAAATCACGCGGGCCAAGATTCTGTTCAGCCATTACAGGTACTCCTTACTTCCATCTTGTGTTGTCAATACCACAGGGGCGCGGCGTGCCGCAATGCCCCATTTACTAGTATTGTAGCACAGCGGCGGCATAAAATCAGCCCTGCAAGGCAAGAATTTCAGTATTTTCGACATTTTCCGCGGTTTAAACATTGTAAGCCATGCAAGTAGCAAAAAATTCTGGCGGATTTTACAAAAAATTTGCAAAATGGAAGTTTTCCCCTGGTTTGCGTGGAATTTTATCGGGCGCTCACATCTTTCCTATTTTATTATGTGCCACGCTTCTTGTATACAATTTCTCCGTTCTCTTTCAAATTAAGGTCTAAGACATCCCCATCTTTTAATTTCAAAGCTTCAAGAACCCATTTAGGGATACATATTTGCCCATTACTGAATATAGTCGATGCTTCTGTTCGCAAAGAATCTTTTGTCACACCGGGGATTTTCCCTGTTATAATACTATGGTATATTGTCTGCTTCGTAAGTGAAATTTTTGAAAAGCGTGGATTTTCCTTTACTACATTTACAATTTTTTCAGGACTTAACTTTTGATTTAAAATCAATTTTGCGATATAATTCGCCAGTTCCGGATTTTCTTCCAGAACTGCTGTCGGCCCTTTTTCCGCCAATTTTTCCTGATAGGCTTCTTCCGCAGCAGTTGGGTCGTAGTGTCCATTCACCGTTCCCCTATCAATTTCCCTATATATGGTGGACGTATGCACACCAATGCTCTCTGCAATCTCCTTTTTGGAATTTCCTCTCTCAAGCATTTGTTTTATGGCTAACCTCTGGTCGTACGTCAAGTGCATATAGACTCGTCCCACTGGTCGGCTCCTTTCTTCGTCAACAAACAGTTTTATACTATAAAAGCTCATACTGTTTCCAGCATGAGCTAGTGTTACCCGTGTGTCGAATATACACACTTTCGAGGACAAGAATACATTTCTTAATTAAATACATAGGGGCGGGGCTCTGCTCCTACCCTACTGCGTTTCTTGACAGTTTGAATTGTTTTATATATTTTTTTACTTCTCGTTCTCGTCCTGAACCTTGCGGGGGGTCAGGCGGACCTCCTGGACGCGGCGGTTCGTGGCGCGGGTGACGGTGCCGTCAAAGTCGCCCCAGATGAACTTGTCGCCCACCTTGGGCAGACGGCTCAGCTTCTCCTGGACCAGGCCGCCGATGGCGACGGCGTCAATGTCGTCGTCCTCCTTGATGCCCAACTCGTCGGCGGTGTCGTCAACACTGGCGCTGCCGGAGATCAACCAGCTGCCATCGGACTGCTGGCGCACATCCTCGACCACATCGTCATGCTCGTCCCAGATCTCGCCGACCAGTTCCTCGAGAATATCCTCCAACGTGATGATGCCCGCCGTGCCGCCGTACTCGTCGACGACGACGGCCATGTGGTGCTTGCTCTCGCGCAGGGTGCGCAGCAGCGCAGAAATCTGGGTCACGCTCGTCGTGTAGAGTGTCGGGCCGATCAGGTCCTCCAGCTTGACATTTTTGTCATGCTTCTGCAGGGCCGCAAAACAGTCCTTCTCATGTACGACACCGATGATATTGTCAATCGTATCGTGGTAAACCGGCAGACGGGAATAGCCGCTCTCGGCAAAGCGCTCGGTGACCTCGTCCATCGGGGTGTCGTCGGCCACGGCCACAACATCCACGCGGGGGGTCAGCACATCCTGGGCCTCGACGTCGTCAAACTCGATGGCGCTGCGGATCAGCTCACTCTCGCGGTTCGTCAGCTCGCCGTCCTTCTCGGCCTCGCTGACCATGGTCACCAGCTCACCCTCGGTGATGGTGTCCTTTTCTCCGGTATCAAACCGTTTGGCAAGGAACTTTTTCCACGCACCGAACAAGGCGTTCAGCGGCGTAAAAATCGTGACCAGCGCACTGAGCACGGGGGCAAAGGCCATGGCCATTGTTTCGGGCATTTCCTTGGCCATGCTCTTGGGGGTGATTTCGCCAAAGGCCAAGACCAGCAGGGTCATGACAATCGTCGAGACGGTAGGGCCGTAAACGCCGCCGACAAGGCGGGTAAACAGCACGGTGGCAAGAGAGGACGCACCGATATTGACAATGTTATTGCCGATCAGAATGGTGCTGAGCAGGCTGTCGTAGCGCTCAACCAGCGCCAGCGTGTGCGCTGCTTTGGCGTCGCCGTCCTCCGCCTTGCTCCGCAGGCGGATCTCATTCAGCGAGTTATACGCTGTTTCTGCCGCCGAGAAAAATGCAGACAAACCGATCAGGATTATCAGTGCGACGATCATAAATATACTGCCATCGTCCATTGGGGAACTATCAACTCTTTCTGTATGTTATTTATGTGTACAACTACACATTTTACTTATTATAGCATAGATATGCACGCAACGCAAAGGGTACGCCGTCAAATTTGTGTAAAAACGTGTTTTTATCTAATTTTGGAATTTCTTCGGTTCCTTCTTTGCAAAGAAGGAACAAAAAAGACCTTATCATAGCCCGAAATATTTCGGGCAGCCGTACAGTTCTCTCCCCCACCGCCTGCGGGCGGAGCCCCCTCCCAGAGGGGGCCAAGGGGAGGACGCGCCTTTTTCTACAGTCTGAGCCTCCCCACAGCGTGGGGAGGTGGCCGAGCGAAGCGAGGGCCGGAGGGGCTTTGCCCGTTCTCCCCCGGCTTACAGCTCCACCCTCATGTACACCAACTCCTGATAATCCCCGTTCCGCTTGCGGAACCCGCGTGGGTTGCGCCCATACTCCACAAACCCCAGCTTTTTATACAGCGCAATCGCCCGTGCGTTGTCCGCCACCACGTCCAGTTCCAGCTGCAGATACCCGGCCTGCCGGGCGCAGTCGATGCACGCCGCTGTCAGGGCATAGCCGATTCCCTGCCCCCAGTATGCCTGCAAAATGCCGATGCCAAATTCCGCACGGTGCGCCAGCTTGCACGGCTTGCCCACCGCGCTGATGCCCGCCGTCCCGGCCAGCTGGCCGTCCACAAACACCAGAATCTCGATCTCCCGCGCACTCTTCGTTGCCTGGGCCAGAAACTCCGCTTCCTGCTCGGCAGTCATGCTGCTCTCGTCGGGGTAGGTCAGCAGGTATTCCGTCTCCGCGTGCGTTTTGTTGAACACTGCCAGCGCAGCATCCCCGTCTGGTGCGTCACCATTGCGCAGATAAAGCTCGCTACCGGTTTTGGTCGTAAGGGTTTTGGTGTATTGCATCGTATATACCTCACAAATATAGCTTTACTTCGCCAGCTTTTCCGCAGCACAGAGCACGTCATAAAGCTGCTTCTGCGTCTTCTCCGGGTAGCTGCTGACAATATTATAGCATTTCATCGCGTAGCTGGCAGGCTTCGTGGGTGGCTGTAGGTTCTCGAATAAGTCAGAGAAGGAGATTCCCAGCCCTTCCACGATTTTTTCCAGGCTGGCTATTGTCAGGCTCTTCTCGCCACGCTCGACCTGGCCGATGTAGGTCGGGTGCAGGTCCGCGCGTTCCGCCAGTTCCTCCTGCGTCATTTTTCTGGCTGTACGCTCGGCTCGGATGCGTTGGCCGAGTTCTTTCGTCATAGTGTTCAAAATCTCACCCCTATTTATAAATATAGTCTATAAATATTCTTTTATAGTTTGAACATACTATTGACTTCATTCATTTAAAAATATATACTTTAGTTGCTATGTAAGTGTAAATCACACTTTTAGTCTTAATTTCAGGAGGTCGTCATGATTCGCAAAAGCATTAAAAAAGGTCTTTCCGCGCTATTGGTAACTGTTTCTATTCTTTCACTTGTTGGGTGCGGCGGTCAAAAAACACTGGACGGGCATTACACCGTCGATACCCCGACATACAACTTTCCCAAAACATTAAACTTTGAAAGTGATGGGGATTGCGACTACAACGATACGCTCGGCATCACCTACAAAATCGAGGATGGGCGTCTCCGCTTCTACCTCGGCGCTATTTCCGAAGTCTATGATTTTACGAAAAACGGAAACAAAATCACCCTGACGAAAGACGGTCAAAGCGTAACTTACAGTAAAGACTGATTATGATGAAAAGAGGATTACCATGAAAAAGGGTATCTATGTTCCCCTATCCTGTGCTATTCTTACCGTTGCCGCATTAAGCGGATGTAGTACAACAAATAAAATTCCTGATGCCACAATCGAAAATGCCATACAAGATTCTACAAATATTTATTCCGACTACGGTCTTTCCATACAGCAACTCTCTTTTGACAGCCGGAATTATGATAAGCAGGAAAAGACCGAGGCCGTGACAGTCACAGTAAACGCCGACAACGCCGATACATCCTATACCGCCACCTATGATGTTCTAGGCAAACTTTCTGATAAAAGTTGGCGTATTGTCAGCGTTACCCAAACATCCGAAGAGATTAAGCCAAAAAACGCGCTGTCCTACGAAGATGTGTCCCTGCTATCCGACAATCTCATAAAGGATGCCCAAGGCAGTGCACGTTTCACAGAAGCCTGTACTATGCACATTCAAGATTGCACCATTGACAGCACTTCTCTCTCGGACACGGCTTCAGCAAATCTCATTTTCTCTGCTGACACACAGTGCTTTAGCGTAAAACGCGAAGGTCTTGCTATTTTCAACTACACGCTCGGCGGCTGGACATTGTCAGACTGTCAGATTGGGGACTTTGATATAGAGCTTAACGAAAGTGGGCTATCGGGCACATGGTCACTCACTGAAGGAAAAAGCTATACAACTTTAACCGTAAACCATACAGACGGCAGTTCTGCTTATGCGACCTATGACTCCTACAGTCAGTCTATGGGATATGTCTTTTTTGAAACGCATGTCAGCGAAGTTTCGGAGTTTAAACTGAACATGGAGGACAACCTGTACTTTACCTATTGTACAGATGACGGTATGGAATACCAACCCTATTTTGAGTGTACAGATAGTTCCGGCGAATACCGTGCTTCGTTCACCATCAACCCGGAAAACAGTGCAAGTGATACACCTACGATTTGGGCAGGAATCGGCCATCTCACAAAGCAGTAATTTTTTCGTCGCCCTTCAACCAGTAACAAAAAAACACCGCCTCCCCCATCGGGGCAGGCGGTGTTCTTTTATCAAATCAGCTTAAAATCAAACCAACTCGATGATAGCCATCTCGGCGGCGTCGCCGCGACGAGGGCCGGTCTTGTAGATGCGGGTGTAGCCGCCATTGCGGTCAGCGTACTTGGGGCCGATCTCATCAATGACCTTCTTGGCAACGTCCTCCTTGGTGATGTAGGAGAAGACCTGACGCTTTGCGTGCAGATCGTCCTGCTTACCGAGGGTGACCATCTTCTCGGCCATGGAACGAACTTCCTTGGCGC
>OLPQ01001718.1_pt1 | contig 14695 bp, 11 predicted proteins | sample 1672451 | NCBI WGS metagenome assembly OLPQ01 (sample SAMEA3136687, study PRJEB25190) | human gut metagenome | biome: human gut; feature: human-associated habitat; material: faeces | place: Austria | collected 2013
AAGACAGCGGCCTCTCACGCCGTTAACGTGGGTTCGATTCCCGCACGGGTCACCAGGAAGAGCACCATAGCGTAAGCTAAGGTGCTTTTTTTGTATGTCTAAAACCACTCGCTAGGCGAGTGGTTCGATAAAGATTATATCGATGAGTAATGAAACTCAAACGAAGAATTTTGAAATAGTACCAGTGGGGCAATTCCAGACTGGGTTATTGGCGTATCGCCGGTAGTCCTGTATTAAAAGGTTCCATTGCAAACGAAAGACTCGCAGAAGCAGGATATTTTAGTATCCTCAGGCGCTACTACGAGTCCTTGCACTTATGCGGTTGAACCGCCGTGTACCGGTCGGTACGCACGGTGGTGTGAGAGGTCGGCTCTTTAGTTAAGAGAGTCTCCTACGCGATTCTTTTAGGTAAAAAAGCAAACAAACAGAACACTTCATTCAAATGCATATAGCGGCTATTTATTTCATACAGAGACAAATAGCGGCACAGAACAGATATAATAAAAGAAGCTATAAAAAGCAGGTATTCACGTGGAGGACGATATCGTTTCTACATGAACACCTGCTTTTTATTTATTATTTACTGGTGGAATAAATAGTGGTAGCCAAGTATTCATCACTGACCCAACCATAAATCCCATTGTAATATACAACAACCCAGTCAGGCACATTGCTGCTATAGCCGCATTCCCATACGATGATACCGTAGGGGATATTATCCATTTTTTCATAATTTGTACCGGGACCTTTACGCATAACCAGCCCATGATCAGCAGTGGTGTAGGTACAAAGGCTATCAATTCGGCTAAGCGTTACATCTGGTGCAACGCATCCATCCGGCAGAATAACGTTGGCATTGTTTTCGGTATAATCCTGTACTTGCAGCAAGCCCCAAAGGCCATTCTGTTTTGCCCATACGCAGCCATCGCGCGCGGGGGCTAAATCTTCATATTGCCCAGCGGAAATTATCTCATTGCCGTAAACATCCAGAACCAGCTTTTGTCCGGATTGGGTTTTCACAACTACCATGCCAGATAAGTCTGCGTAAGGATATTCAACAGTTTCGTTCATGATGGACAAACTCATCTGCGGCTGATAAATGCAGGGGATTACTAAAGCACCGCTTTGGTCGCAATATCCCCAGTTACCGGCTGCATCCTTTACCGCGATTAAAGATTCACCGGCCATACAGGCATCCTGGTAGTCGAAATCGGTTAAAATTGTACCGTTTTTATCCGCAACGGCAAAAGGTGCAGAATTGTCAACAAGATAGCCGGCATATTCATCATCCCAAATGCCTTGCTGGATGCCAACCAAATCAGGAGCATACACCTGTTCGATGGGCGTGCCACTAAATGTATAGACACCAATAGCAGAACGGTAAATCTGGCTGTCACCTAAAATCCACTGGATGCCATACCCGCCGTGCCCGCCCAGCATGGTTGTAAAAGGCATTTGTTGGGCAACCAGCTCCTGGTTAATCTGTTCTTCCAGGGCATTCAGCTTCTGGTAATCGTATGTATCATCTACCCCAATGGAGAGCTCCTGCTCACCATACAGGTACGGGATGCTTTCTGACAAATCTTCCAGAAAAGCATTACAGTTGGCAGCATTAAACAGGCTCCAGCGTTCGCCCTTGCGCACAGCGTACAGATTTCGGGCAGCGGCGTAACCGGCAGTGTGGGTTTCGCGGGAGAAGAGAGGAATCATCTCGTCAAAATCATATTGTGGCGGTAACTTCCAGTTGGCATTGCTAGTGGATGGTATAGCTGTGGCAACAGCTTCACTGGTCGGGGAAAGAGCAGCGGAGGAAGCAGGCTTATTTTCTGGCGCTGCAGCACAAGCGGTAAGCATTATTGCGGTGATAACACTGGCGGAAAATGAGAATAACTTCCTTTTCATGGCTTTTCACTCCTTGCGTAAATGATTTTTCAGTAAGATGAAGAAGTAATATAAGAAAGTGAATTCATAAACCCTATAATATCTTATTTTATCAAAAATATCTGCTAATGGGAATAGCTAACAATTCTACATGGATAAATTTGGATAGTATGACAAAGATTGCAGAACTGGAGTGAAAGTCCGAATTATGGGATGAGTTATCTGCTATAATAAAAGAAACAAAGAAGCCGCCACAGTCGGGCTGTGACGGCTAGGAATAAGAAGAAATGTGGAACTATTATAAAATCCATTTCTATCCACAGAAAGCCTTAAGGTCGCTTTCTGACATAAAGTAGTGTACATGATTTTATCATGAAAAGCAAATTTTTTAGTAAAGAGGATTGACAGAGTCCTATTTATAATGTTATATTGATTACAATCAATTACAAATTAAACTTTTATATAATCCAAAATAAAAATATAAAGAGATGATTACCATGCTACTCGGTCATACCAAACAAATCAATGGCGTCTGGAAAATACAATCCCTAAAACAACACAGTGAAAACGTGGCCGAGTACTGCGCACGGGCGTGCCAGCCGCTGGGACTTGAAAACTTGGGCCGTCTTACAGGCTGGCTCCATGACGCTGGGAAATCTCATAGCAACGTGCAAAAACATTTGAGAGGCCAGACAAACGAAAGAATCAATCATTCCAGCGCCGGAATGCGGTGGCTATGGGAAAATTATGGCGGAGAAACAGCTTCACCACCTTCTCGCTTGACTGCGCAAATGGCAGCATTGGCAATCGGATCCCATCACTCTGAACGTATGGATGTTTTCGACCTGGGTGGAGTAGAACCCTGGATAAAACATATGTATTCAGAGCAGGCTCAAGAACTATATGAAGAAAGCTGCCGGGCCTTTTTTGCGGATTGCATAAGTGAAACAGAGATACGGCAAATGTTTGCCAAAGCTGCGCAGGAGGTAGAATGTCTTGTGCGGAAAATCCGAACGCAGGAAGGAAAGAAGCCGCGGCTTTGTATCTATCAGGTCATGTTGGGGTTGGCACACAGATTTTTGTTTGCAGCCCTGATCGATGCAGACTGGTTGGATTCAGGCAACTATTATAATCAAGAAGGATGCCTTCCCCCGGAGCAGCTTCCGCCATGGGATCTGATAGAAAGCAATGTTGAAACATTCCTGAACAATTTGCAGCCCCGACATAAAATAGATACCTTGCGTGCAGAAATTTCGGAGCAATGCAAGACAGCAGGCGAATGTGCAAAGCGGGGTATTTACCGCTTGTATGTGCCAACAGGCGGAGGAAAAACATTTTCCGGGCTGCGATATTGTGTGCATGCGGCCAAAAAACTTTCGGCCCGGCATATTTTCTATGTTGCACCGTTCCGGTCGATTATCGGACAGAATGTACAGGAGTTCAAAAAGGCATTAGGCGGCAGTGAATATCTGTTGGAGCACCATACGGATGCGGTGCTGGATACAGAGGACCCCGAAATTCTCCGCCAGCTGGAACGCTGGCAGGAAGCGCCGGTGATATGTACAACTATGGTACAGATGCTGCAAACCCTGTTTTGCAGCAGGCGGCAGAATGTGCGCCGCATGGCAGCACTGGCAAATTCTATCTTGGTGTTTGACGAAATACAGTCCCTGCCCATTTGCCATACATACTTGTTCAACCAGGCGGCAAATTTCTTGGCGTACTATTTGGGGTGCGTTGTTGTTTTGTGTACGGCAACACAGCCAGCGCTAAACGAAGTAGCAAACCCTTTGCGGTTTGCATCGCCGGTGGACCTGGTCCCGGATTACCAGCTGCGCTTTGCGCAGTTCCGAAGGACAAAGATTGAAGTGCCCGAAACAGGAAATGGATTTCAGGCAGGAGAACTCGCAGAATTTGTACGGAGCAAGCAAGACGAGAATGGCAGCATTTTGATCATCTTGAATACCCGTTCGGCGGTCGAAAAGGTGTTTGAGGCTTTGAAACAATCCCAGCCGGAACATACACAACTTTACTGCCTGACCACGCACCTGTGTGCAAAGCACCGTGCAGATGTTATCGCAGAAGTTAAGCAAAAATTAAACACCTTACACGGTCAGGAACGTTTGATCTGTGTAAGCAGTCAGCTGATAGAAGCAGGCGTGGATGTAAGCTTTGATTGCGTCATTCGAAGTATGGCTGCGCTGCCCAGTGTGGCCCAGGCTTCCGGCCGATGCAACCGCAATGCGGAAAGGAAATGCCGCACGGTGTATCTTGTTAAAACCTACAATCTGGAAAATCTGGATCGACTTCCGGAACTGCGCAACGGCAGGGAAGCCACACGGCACCTGCTGCAGCAATTACAAAGGGATGCGGACCTGTTAGAGCCGGAAAGTATTTTGAGGTACTACCAGCTTTATTATGCAGAGTCCCAACAACAGGAATGGATGGGTGATCCGGTTGAATTAAAGGGATACATTCCCCCAAAAACAGTGAATTTGTTTGACCTTTTGTCAGATAATCAGGAAAGTGTGCTAGCCTGGAAAGAGACAACAGGAAAACAAAAGTTCCCCAATTACTTGCTCCGGCAGGCGTTTGCCACGGCAGAAAGGAATTTCCATGCTTTGGAGGACATTACAACGCCGGTGGTGGTTCCCTATGGGGAAGATGGCGCGGATATGGCAACAAGACTTTCGTCCAGTAAACCGCTTACCCCCAAAATGCTGCGGGACGCACAACGCTTTACCGTTGGTATTACAACAAATGAAAAAATACGCCTGGCAGATCAAGGCGCACTGTACACAGTAAAAGAAGGGGCAGTGACAATTCTTAACAAGGAATATTACGATGACGAAAAGGGAATTCAGACAAGCCCCGGATTTATGCCAATACAATTTGCTTAACAAGGAGGGTTAGACTTTGCAATACGAAAATTCAATATCCATGCAGGTATATGGGCGTTATGCATTGTTCAGCGACCCAATTACCCGCGTAGGCGGCGAAAAATTCAGCTACCCGGTGCCCACCTACCAGGCATTGAAGGGCATTTATGAAAGCTGCTATTGGAAACCAACGTTCACCTGGGTAATTGATGAACTGCGCGTGATGAATCCGATTGAAAGACAATCCAAAGGCATCCGTCCCATTATGTATAACAATGGAAAAAACGATCTTTCCATCTATACGTACCTTTCCGATGTTTGCTACCAGGTGCGGGCACATTTTGAATGGAACGAACATCGCCCAGACCTGGAAAAAGACCGCAATGAAAACAAACATTACGCTATTGCAAAGCGTATGTTGGAACGCGGCGGTAGAAGAGATATCTTTTTGGGAACACGCGAATGCCAGGGGTATATTGAACCCTGCATTTTTGGCCTGGGAAAAGGGCATTATGATGATGTTTCATCCCTGGACCTAGGCCTAATGGAGCACGGCATTACCTATGCGGACGAAAACGGGAAAGGCGTGATGCAGGAACGCTTTTGGCACCCGGTAATGCAGAACGGAAAAATCTGTTTTTGCCGCCCGGAAGAATGCGAAATTGTGCGCGATATCCACCCGCAAAAGATGAAGACCTTTACGCTGGGTGAAACAGTCAGCGACTGCGATGATTTGTACAGGAAGGTGATACAGGAATGAGCTGGCTTAGCTATTGCTATAAAACCTACCAGAATAGCGTGTCAGAAATTGGAAAGCAGCAGCCTGGGAAAGTTCCACTACTGCCGGTGGCTCACACGACGCAGCAGGTCAACATTGAAGTGGAGCTGGACAAGGACGGAAACTTTCAGTATGCAGGCTTGCTGGCACAAGATCAAAGGACAACGATCATTCCTTGCACAGAGGAATCTTCGGCGCGGACATCCGGCATGGTGCCGCACCCGCTAGTGGATAAACTGCAATATATTGCGGCAGATTATCCCACTTTTGGTGGTAGTAAAGAATCCGGATGGCCGCTTTACCACAAGCAGTTACAAGCGTGGTGTGCATCTCCTTATGCCCACCCGGCTGTGTGTACAGTCCTGCACTACCTGGAAAAAGAATGCCTGATCGCAGACCTGGTCAAGGCAAATATTTTGTTTATAGATGAAAATGGAACTCTGCCAACAAAATGGCAGGGAAACAAAGAAGACAAGCCCCCTATTTTGGATACGCTGACCGGTAGTGACCAGACGGAATCTTTTGTCCGGTTCCGCGTTGACAATGTTGATTTGTCGCGTGATACAACAGTCCGAGAAAGCTTTATCTGCTTTTATGAAACACAGTTAAAAGATATTGACTATTGCACAGTTCAGGGAATCAAAATGCCGGTTTCTACATTAAGCCCGTATAAGATCCGCAACCCAGGTGACCGTGCAAAGCTGATATCCAGCAATGACAATACGAATTATACTTACCGCGGGCGCTTTGCGGATGCAGCGCAGGCACTTTCGATTGGTTATGAAACAACCCAAAAGGCACACAGCGCCTTGCGATGGTTGGTCAGCAAGCAAGGGGTAAATACAGGGGACCAGACTGTACTTGTTTGGGGAACACAGAACGAAGCAGTACCCAATGTGCTGGGGGATACTCTCGATATTGCCCAGGAATATAATCCACTAGCAGGCGATGATTGGGACGATTTTGAGGAAGATACAGAAAGGTTGCCTGCGGATACCCAAGAAGAAATTGCACGGCAGTTTAACCGGGCCATTCTGGGGTATCAGCACCAGTTGAAGGACAATTCCCAAACGGCGGTCATGATTTTGGATTCTGCTACACCTGGCCGGTTGTCCATCCGGTACTATCAGGAACTGCAGGGCTCTAAGTTGCTTGCCAATATAAAGGATTGGCACGATACGTTCCAATGGCAGCTGGAATACCGCAGTGTAGAGGAGCCGACGGAACTGGGCAAAAAGCCCAAGATCAAGAAAGTTGTCTTTGTTGGTGCGCCTGCCCCGGCGGACATTGCAAAAGCAGCCTATGGCGAAAAAGTGGATGCAAAGCTGAAACAAGCGACAATCGAACGACTGATTCCTTGTATTACCAATGGGGAGCGCTTCCCGCGGGATTTGATGATCAGCGCGGTAGATCGGGCAACAAACAGCATTGGCCTGGATTATTGGGAACAACAAAAAACACAAAACATTGCCTGCGCCCTTGTGCGTGGGTACTATCATAGAAATAAGAAGGTGGATTATCCGATGAATGTTGATGAAACCATTAAAGACCGAAACTATTTGTTTGGGAGAATTTTAGCCTGTGCAGAACAGATTGAAAGACGGGCGTTGATTCAGCTAGGAAATGAGAACGAAAAACGTTTGACAAATGCAGAGCGTTTAAGAACCGCGTTTGCTCTGCACCCGGCAGCAACAACACTTCTTTTGGATAAAAAATTAAATCCGTACCTGAACAGAATGAAAAACCGTAACGGAATGGATAGCCAAAGGTATGCGATGATGCAAGAATTATTACATAAGATTGGCACAGAAAACTTTACGAACAAAAGACTTGGTGAACTGTATCTGGTTGGCTATGCCGACCAGATGATGGACTTTAAGGCCGAAAATGCAGAATATAAAGCGAAAGCAAAAAAGCAGGAGGAATAAAAGATGGCTGTGCTGCAGAATAAAATCGACTTTGCACTTGTGATTGCTGTAAACCATGCGAACCCGAACGGCGACCCGCTGAACGGAAACCGCCCGCGCGAAACGTATGAGGGACTGGGTGAAATTTCGGATGTGTGCCTGAAACGCAAGATCCGCAACCGCATGATGGACCTTGGTCAGAATGTGTTTGTCCAGTCGGACGACCGCTGCAATGATGGCTTCAAAAGTCTGAAAGACCGTGCAGACGGCTGCCCAGCAGTGAAAAAAGCTGAAAAAGATAAAGATGCTTATGCAAAGGCTGCCTGTGAAACCTGGCTGGATGTGCGCAGCTTTGGCCAGGTGTTTGCCTTTAAGGGGAAAGAATCCAAGGGCGATGGTGTTTCCGTTGGCGTGCGCGGCCCGGTATCTATTCATCCGGCTTTCAGCGTGGACCCGATTGATGTCGATGATATCCAGATCACAAAGAGCGTGAACGGTACGACTGGCGAAAAGAAATCAAGCGATACCATGGGTATGAAGCACCGTGTGGCTTTTGGCGTGTACACAACCTTTGGCAGCATTAACTGCCAGCTGGCAGAAAAGACCGGCTTTACAGATGAAGATGCAGAAATCATCAAAGAAACGCTGCGCACACTGTTTGAAAACGATATTTCCTCTGCCCGCCCGGATGGCAGTATGGAGGTGGTTCGCCTGTATTGGTGGCGTCATAACTGCAAAAGCGGACAGTATTCCTCGGCAAAGGTCCATCGCTGTCTGCATGTGGAGCTAAAAGAAAGTGTGGCACAAGCACACCGGGTGGAAGATTATAATATTACTTGCGATACCCTGAACGGATTGACACCGGAAGTGTATGATGAATACTGATGACTATCTGCAAATGTCTGGCATCCAGCACTTTGCATTCTGCCGCCGCCAATGGGCACTTGCGTACTTGGAACAACAATGGTCCGAAAACCAACGCACCGCCGAAGGCCGCCTGCAGCATACCCGCTGCCATGATGTTACCCTGACGGAAAAACGCGGCGATTTGCTGATCGCCCGCGGTATGAGGGTCGTCAGCCACCGCTTAAAACTGACCGGCGACTGCGATGTGGTAGAGTTTCACAAGGATCCAAACGGCGTGTCATTGCAGGGCCGCCGCGGCCTGTGGCAGCCCATGCCCGTGGAATATAAGCATGGCCGCAGCAAGGTAAACGATGCCGACCGTTTGCAGCTCTGCGCACAGGCCATGGCGCTGGAAGAAATGCTGGTGTGCGAGGTGCCGGAAGGGGAAATCTTTTATGAAGAAACCCGGCAGCGGGAACATGTTTCCCTGACACCGGAACTGCGCAGCACCGCGCAGACCATGGCGGATGAGATGAACCGCCTGTTTGCGCGCGGCTATACCCCAAAAAGCAAACCCGGCAAGCATTGCAATGCCTGCTCACTGAAAGAGCTTTGCCTGCCGGCGCTGTATCAGCAGGCAGACCCGGCGGCGTATCTGCGGGAGCATATTGAGGAGGGCGCGCCATGAGAAAGCTGCTCAACACCCTGTTTGTCATCAATGAGGACGCTTACCTGACATTGGATGGCGAAAACCTTGTTGTTACCCGCAATAAGCAGGAAACCCACCGCTATGCCCTGCATACGCTGGAAGGCATCGTCTGCTTTACTTACGCAGGTGCCAGCCCCGCTTTGATGGGAGCTTGTGCCCGGCGGGGCATTGATCTTTGCTTTTTTGACCCGTATGGCAGATTTCAGGCCCGCACCGTGGGGGAAGAACGCGGCAATGTGCTGCTGCGTCAGACGCAGTACCGCGTGTCGGATGACCCGGCCCAGAGCTGTCGCTATGCCCGGAGCTTTATCCTTGGTAAAGTGTATAACGCACGCTGGGTGCTGGAACGCGCAACCCGCGATCATCCCCAGCGTGTCCCGGTCGAAAAACTGAAACGCACCTCTACCCAGCTGGCCGCCGCGCTGCCGCTGATACAGACCAGCGATGATCCGGAACAGCTGCGCGGCCTGGAAGGCGAGGCAGCCCAGCGCTACTTTGACTGCCTGAATGACCTGATTCTGCAGCAAAAGCAGGATTTTGTGTTTGAGGGCCGCAGCCGCCGTCCACCGCTGGACAATGTGAATGCGCTGCTTTCGTTTGCCTACAGCATGCTGGCGCGGGAGTGTGCATCCGCCTTGACCGCTGTGGGCCTGGACCCTTATGTTGGCTTTATGCACCGCCCGCGCCCCGGCCGCAAAAGTCTGGCACTTGACCTGATGGAAGAACTGCGGGCGGTTTATGCAGACCGGCTGGTCATCAGCTGCATCAATCAAAAGATCATCACGGCAAAACACCTGCAAAAACAGGAAAATGGTGCCGTACTGCTGGCGGATGATGGCCGCAAAGCTTTCCTGACCGCATGGCAGAACAAAAAGAAGGAAGAGATCACCCATCCGTTTTTGAAAGAAAAACTGCCCTGGGGGCTGGTGCCCTATGTTCAGGCGCTTTTGCTGGCCCGTGCTCTGCGCGGCGACCTGGAAGTGTACCCGCCATTTTTCTGGAAGTGAGGTGCCGTTATGTTGGTGCTTGTAACCTATGATGTTAACACCGAAACAGCCGCCGGTCGTCGCAGGCTGCGCAAAGTAGCAAAAGTCTGTGTAGACTACGGCCAGCGGGTGCAAAACTCCGTATTTGAGTGCCTGCTGGATGCCGCGCAATACACGATGTTCAAAGCAAAATTGACCGAACTGATCGATTCGGAATCGGACAGCCTGCGCTTTTATCAACTGGGAAACCATTACAAAAGCAAAGTCGAGCATGTGGGTCTGCACCCGGATTTTGATCAGGATGGAATCTTGTTTGCTTAGTGCGAGGGGAAGGCAATCATAAAATTCCCGGTTCCTTCGCACCAGAAAATATGGAAAAAACAGGGGCAGAAAGGGTAAAATACAGCCTTGCCTGTCAGCATGAAGATGCAATCCCCATAAAATTTGTTTCATATGCGCAAAAGTGCCCCACTGTTTTGTGCACTTTTGCTGTCGCTCTCCGCAAGGAGAGCGTGGATAGAAATATGACCTGGGGTGCCAAAAAGTACGCCACCACCTGTCGCTCTCCGCAAGGAGAGCGTGGATAGAAATTTTGCTGATGTGGTACCAGTGCAATACCGTAGTTGTCGCTCTCCGCAAGGAGAGCGTGGATAGAAATTGCAACTGCGTGTCTGCGTCCTCACGGGCCTGCGTCGCTCTCCGCAAGGAGAGCGTGGATAGAAATTGAACAGCAGCCATACCGGTAGCTTGCCAGTAGGCCGTCGCTCTCCGCAAGGAGAGCGTGGATAGAAATCCGGTCGTGCCGCCTTGCCACTTGTGGGCCGTGGTCGCTCTCCGCAAGGAGAGCGTGGATAGAAATAGTAAAGTCGTCATACCAGCTCCACCCATAGTGAGTCGCTCTCCGCAAGGAGAGCGTGGATAGAAATGTCATTGGTAAATATGCGCAGTACGCTGTCACCGGTCGCTCTCCGCAAGGAGAGCGTGGATAGAAATACAAAATCGTCAATGCTGACATTATAACCGCCTTGTCGCTCTCCGCAAGGAGAGCGTGGATAGAAATAAGGACACGTGCCTGTCGTCCCAGCTCATGTACCGTCGCTCTCCGCAAGGAGAGCGTGGATAGAAATGTGTATGTATGTGCACAATTTGGCCCATGAATTTGTCGCTCTCCGCAAGGAGAGCGTGGATAGAAATGATGAGGACGACCCCGACAACCTGTGGAGCGAGTGGTCGCTCTCCGCAAGGAGAGCGTGGATAGAAATTTTTGCTCCGACTGGGCCAAATCCTTGTTTAGGTAGTCGCTCTCCGCAAGGAGAGCGTGGATAGAAATTATAGTAGACGGGCACCGGGTCCACATAACGAGAAGTCGCTCTCCGCAAGGAGAGCGTGGATAGAAATGCCAGTAAACCCCGCCGAGTGTTAAAATGTGACAAGTCGCTCTCCGCAAGGAGAGCGTGGATAGAAATTTGACGTTTGCAAAAAGCTCGTCAAAATTGCCAAGTCGCTCTCCGCAAGGAGAGCGTGGATAGAAATGTCCATGGCTTCAATCTCTGCCTTGGTGTAGCCAGGTCGCTCTCCGCAAGGAGAGCGTGGATAGAAATAACTTGATCTCGCCGAACGGCGGACAGTACAGCGTGTCGCTCTCCGCAAGGAGAGCGTGGATAGAAATTTTACGTTGCTGGGCACCCCGGACACCTGGGACGGTCGCTCTCCGCAAGGAGAGCGTGGATAGAAATTGGAATGTCGTGCCGCTCATTGCAAGATAAATGGCGTCGCTCTCCGCAAGGAGAGCGTGGATAGAAATATCTGGGGCGGACGCGGCACCGGCAAAACGTATGGTCGCTCTCCGCAAGGAGAGCGTGGATAGAAATCTTGATGTCGTCCAAGGCAAGACGCATTTCGGTGAGTCGCTCTCCGCAAGGAGAGCGTGGATAGAAATATGCTCATAGATACAGCACCGGCCGATCTGCACAGTCGCTCTCCGCAAGGAGAGCGTGGATAGAAATAAGGACAGCTGCAAAATGCTTGCCAAAGCTGGCAAGTCGCTCTCCGCAAGGAGAGCGTGGATAGAAATTTCCGTGGCGGTAAATACACCGTCAATGCAAAAGCGTCGCTCTCCGCAAGGAGAGCGTGGATAGAAATATCTAAGATTGTCTCCCCATGTTTTGCTGAAGCACGTCGCTCTCCGCAAGGAGAGCGTGGATAGAAATACTGCCGGTGCTTTGTGTGCGCAATCCCAGCAACGTCGCTCTCCGCAAGGAGAGCGTGGATAGAAATTCTTCAATAAGCTGCGCGGGTAGCTTCTCCACAACGGTCGCTCTCCGCAAGGAGAGCGTGGATAGAAATACCTTGTCCCGCCGGGGTTTTCGTTCCTCGTATAGTCGCTCTCCGCAAGGAGAGCGTGGATAGAAATTCTTTATCCGACACACCGAAAGCCCAAGAGAATCCGTCGCTCTCCGCAAGGAGAGCGTGGATAGAAATTACGCCGCCATCCGGCAGCGGGCTGGCCGTGATGGGTCGCTCTCCGCAAGGAGAGCGTGGATAGAAATTTTCTTGGCATCGTCGAATGCCTGTTGCGCCGCAAGTCGCTCTCCGCAAGGAGAGCGTGGATAGAAATAGCGGGCGGAAAGTGTTTAAGCAGATGAACCACATGTCGCTCTCCGCAAGGAGAGCGTGGATAGAAATAACGTACTGAGCCAGGGATTCAGGTCCGTACAGCAGTCGCTCTCCGCAAGGAGAGCGTGGATAGAAATACCTGGAGCGCCGAGGCACTGGCGGAGATTGATGGTCGCTCTCCGCAAGGAGAGCGTGGATAGAAATTTTGATTTCCAGCGTCATATCCCGCCAGACGCCCGCTGTCGCTCTCCGCAAGGAGAGCGTGGATAGAAATACTCATACCGTTCCACCTTCACCTTCTTGTTCCAGGTCGCTCTCCGCAAGGAGAGCGTGGATAGAAATATTGACCGCATTTTTGACCGGCTGTACCAGGCAGGGTCGCTCTCCGCAAGGAGAGCGTGGATAGAAATGCTTGCCGCCATATACGCAGGTTATACAACCTTATGTCGCTCTCCGCAAGGAGAGCGTGGATAGAAATAAGATTATGGCTGCACAGGGCATTAAAGTGGCAATGTCGCTCTCCGCAAGGAGAGCGTGGATAGAAATATTTGGCCTGTCGCGTATGATGCAACAGGCCACGCGTCGCTCTCCGCAAGGAGAGCGTGGATAGAAATATGCGCTTTAATGCGATGAACATGACGGAGCGCAGTCGCTCTCCGCAAGGAGAGCGTGGATAGAAATCGGGTGTTACGATCAGCGTTCCGGCGGTAGTGCGTCGCTCTCCGCAAGGAGAGCGTGGATAGAAATGGTGATTGATTTTCCGCTTGACAAATTTGCCGCGGTCGCTCTCCGCAAGGAGAGCGTGGATAGAAATAGCAGGATGGCCTTGCCCTGCGGGGCCAGCACCCAGTCGCTCTCCGCAAGGAGAGCGTGGATAGAAATAGGCAAGAGTATAGCCGCATCAGCCCGCAAAAAAGTCGCTCTCCGCAAGGAGAGCGTGGATAGAAATTGGCGGCCATTGCTACGCTGAAAAATGCCGTGAGTCGCTCTCCGCAAGGAGAGCGTGGATAGAAATTCCTCATCGTACGGGAGTGCGCCCGCGTTGAAATAGTCGCTCTCCGCAAGGAGAGCGTGGATAGAAATCATAACGTCCCCAACGATGAGGGTGTAACGGTATGTCGCTCTCCGCAAGGAGAGCGTGGATAGAAATGAAGAATACGTCAGAAGCTTTGCTGCCGAAGATGTCGCTCTCCGCAAGGAGAGCATGGAATGTTTCTCTTTCTGACGGTTCAGGGTGGTTTTGTTCATGCGGATATCCGCTTTAATTTTAAAAATTGCTATAGTAAAAAACTCGCGCATAAAATAATATAAAAATATTATATTATCTACTTGACAAGGTACCCCGGCGGGGTATATAGTGAATATACCCCGCCGGGGTATCTTGCATGTGATGGGAGGGTAACATAATGCAGGAAAACGAAAAGAAGGAACCGTGCTGCTGCTGTGCACACAAAACAAAGCATCGCAGTGAAGAAGAGTATAAAAGCCTGGTCCACAGACTGAACCGGATCGAAGGGCAGATTCGGGGCATCCGTGGGATGGTGGAAAACGAAGTGTATTGTCCGGATATTCTGGTGCAGTCGGCGGCGGTAACGGCGGCGATGAACGCGTTCAACCGTGAGCTGCTGGCAAACCATATCCGCACCTGTGTGGCGGATGGTATCCGTGCCGGGAATGACGAAGTTGTGGATGAGCTGCTGAAAACGCTGCAGAAACTGATGAAATAAGCATTGCCTGCACAAAATAGCAGAAGCAGAACATGAAATAAATGCACGAGTGTTTGAGCCAGCAAAAATGCCATGCCAGTGCCCAGTACGATTGTTTTTCTGTTCACAAACATCGGTAAAAGTTTGTGTAACATTACCAGAGCCATGAATAAATGCCAGTCATTCCCTGTGAGAGAGTGTGGATAGAAATGCCGCGTCGGCCTTGGTTGCCCCCAACGTATCGCTCTCCGCAAGGAGAGTGTGGATAGAAATGGTAACCTCAATAATACGTCGAATTGCAGGCTAGCCGCTCACCAAAAGGGGAGTGAGGATAGGGCAACACCGCACAATTCCCGCCTTGCGGCTTAAGCACCGCTCCGGCAGCTG
>OLPQ01001750.1_pt1 | contig 14469 bp, 8 predicted proteins | sample 1672451 | NCBI WGS metagenome assembly OLPQ01 (sample SAMEA3136687, study PRJEB25190) | human gut metagenome | biome: human gut; feature: human-associated habitat; material: faeces | place: Austria | collected 2013
AAAAACTTCAAAAACAACGATACAGCACCTCCTCTGCATACCCCTTAATGGGTCACCCAATGTTTATGTTTGTATTATATCATTTATCTAAAATAATGCAATAGTTTTTGTTTTTTTCGGCATTATAGTGTATTTCGACAATGTTTTTTTGGTACAAATTTTTAGATTGGGCTTTCCAATTTGTGCACCATTCACAATGGGTCACCCACTTTTTAAAGCAGGTTGCACAATAGATTACTCTTTTGTTGCGTTTTTTACTCGTTTCATGGTCGATTTCCGAATTTCTGTTTCTTTTGTTCTATATTTGAGAAATGAATGATATTTTTTTGTTATTTTGACACCTCTAAGACTCCAGTTTTCAGGCGAATGGATGCTCACAAAAGCGTCTCCCCACTTTGCAGGTTAAACAAAGTTTTGTGAACGTGGGTATGATTCGCAGCCAATATAATAGCAAATACTTTAGCATTGATTTTTTGAGATATCGGACTATCTTCAACTTTAAATTGATAATCCAATATGGATACGATATAATTTTCTTAACACTATAAATTATATTGCAAAGTCACCTAACACGACATTCTTGGGAGGTTTGTTTATGAATTTTCGTGCAAAAACTGTAAAAGAATCTATTGTTGAAACTGTTCACATTATCCGTCCATCGGATCTTAACGATGCTGGCCGCCTTTTTGGAGGTGTTTTGATGCAATGGATTGACGAAGTTGCTGCTCTTGTGGCAAAGCGTCATTCCCAGATGAATGTTACAACTGCTTCTGTTGATAATCTTCAGTTCTTACATGGGGCATTTCAAAGAGATGTTATCGTTATTATTGGAAGAGTTACGCATGTCGGACATACTTCTATGGAGGTAAAAGTAGAAACTTATGTAGAGAATACGGACGGGGAAAGAGCATTAATTAATCGTGCTTTTCTCACCTTGATTGGTCTAGGCCCAGATAACCGTCCTACTACGCTTCCACGTCTTATTTTAGAATCGGAAGAGGATAGAAAAGAGTGGGAACGGGCAGAAATTCGACGATCTCTTCGGAGAAAACAGAGGGAGGAAGGCTTCCACTTCTATGGAGAGTAAATATGAATTTGCCGCAGGCAAAGAGACGCCCCCGAAGAGAGTCTAGGCCACAAATATGGGGGCTAGACTCTCTTCGGGGGCTGTGCTTTGGCTGGGAGGAAAATTCTATTTATTGCTGGGGGGGGGATTTGAATAGGCTCCAGAAGGATGTGGCTTTCTGTGGAGTTTTTTTTGAAGGACTGATACTTGAATTATTGTTGTAGTATGCTGAAAACACTTCAAAAAAAGACATCATCCATAGGACATAATGTCTGAATCTGGTCGTAGTATTGTCATAAACTTTGCCACAGCACAGAAATCCGGGAATTAAATCATCTTCTCCCCGTGGAATGTCTCACTATTAACTGGGGTTCATATTCCAACCGCATTATCGGACGTTTCTTTTCTCTTTTACCATCTTTTTGTTCCATGCGGTTTTTCTGATTCATAAGCATTGATACGGCGTAAGCTCCTTTTTCCCCGATACAGTGGTCGATCGTGGTGAGGGAGATTCCTGAAAAAGAGGCTACAAGGGTATTATCAAATCCGCAGACGGAGAAATCTTCCGGGATTCGGTAGCCGAGGCTTGTAATTGCATCCATAATTCCGATTGCCACAAAGTCATTGGTTCCGACAAAGGCAGTAATATTTTCCAGACCTGTCTCTTTAACGTCTTCTTTATTTTCTATAGCGTGTTTTGATGAAATATCTTCTTGCTTTATTTTTTCAATCTTCTCCACTTTCTTTTTTTCTTTCAAAATTTGTGCTGCTTCACTATCTTCTTTCTTTTTATATAAAAGTTCTTCTCGTTTTTTGAAATATTTTCTTGTAAGTCCATATCCGGTGTCATAATGCTTATTTCCTGTGATAGTTTCCTGGTCTTCTCTTTTTCCTGAAACGACATGAATCATAGCCGGATCAAAGCCCTGTCTTTCATATTCTTCCTGCATTCCTTCTAAACGTCTGCGTCTTGGCACTTCTATAGAAGATAAAGGGGTAGTCATATAACCAATATCCCGATGTCCTAATTCTAAAAGATGTGCAGCAATAAGCCGGCCGGACTTTTTACTGTCTAATTCTAATAATTCTATTTTTAAGTCTGAATTATGGTCGTTAATGAGGACTAACGGAACCTTTCCATGCAAATGATTCAGGGAAGTTACTGCTCTTGGGGCATAGGTATAGATCACACCATAAAATCCCGTGTCTGCCGCCATATTCAGATAATATTCTTCCCGTTCTTTGGAGCGGTTTGTGTATGCAGTAAGAGTACACAATCCATGTTCCTGTGCTTCCTGTGTGATAAATTGAATTAATGTTGTGTAATACTGTGTTGCAAGGGACGGGCACATAATCATAATTGTATCATTCGTTCCTGTCTTTTTTCGTTTCGCTCTTGCCTTGTACTCGTATCCCATTTCTTTGGCAGTACGCTTTACTCGCTCAATTGTTTCTGGAGCAAAATGAATATCTTTTCTGCCGCTTAATATCATCGAAACTGCCGACTGGGATACAAAACATGCTTTTGCGATGTCTCTTGTTGTAGTTCGTTTTTTTTCGTTCATTCTATACTTCCTCTACATTATATTCTCTGTAAATTTATTTTACTTTAAGCAAAAACATTTTCCATATCTTCATGACATACTCTCCACCTGCAGGACATCTCTGAAAAAGGATAAATCAAAACTGTATTTCTATCTTTATTTCTCTTTGTACCGCATATCGCTAATCATTTTTTAAAAATTAATCAGAATCACACCGCTCTCCCATTTTCCTTTTGATTAGTAATCAAACCAACTGATTTTCTCCTGTTTTTCCATGCATTTTTACTAATCATTTTCTTGATTAATTGTACTATGATTTTGATTAGTAATCAACGGTTTCCGCCCATATTGACGGATGATTTTTTGTGAGTATACTGAGAAATATCAAAACAACAACACAGTATTTACCCGTCATTTTAATCACCCCATTACATAATAGACAGGTAAAAAAACATACAAAACAATACATATGGAGGTTATTTATCATGGCAAAAAAAATCAATTTAAACGACTACTTAGGTCACAGCATGGATTGCACATGCGGAAAAGAACATAAGACAAATCTTAAAATTGTAGATATCGATAAAGATGCCGTAAGCCGTCTTCCAAAACACATTGAAGCGCTTGGATATAAGAAACCTTTCCTCGTTGCTGATGTAAATACATGGGCGGCTGCCGGAGCATTGGCAGCTGAAAAGTTAGATGTGGCTGGTATTTCCTATAAAAAATACATTTTTAATGAGAAAGAACTAATTCCTGACGAAAAAACTCTTGGTTCTTTAATGATGGCATTTTCCAGAGATTGTGACGTTATTGTTGCTGTTGGCTCCGGAACGTTAAATGACCTTTGCAAATTCTCCAGTTTTCAGCTTGGGCTTGACTACATGGTATTCGCTACCGCTCCTTCTATGGACGGTTTTGTATCAATTGGAGCTGCTCTCATCACAAATTATGTAAAAACTACTTACCAGGCTCATGTTCCTCTGGCAGTCATTGGAGATACGGATATTCTCGCCGCCGCACCGATGGAAATGATTACGGCAGGTCTTGGAGATATTCTTGGAAAATACACCTGCCTTTTAGACTGGAAAATGGCACACATTATCACAGGAGAATATTATTGCAGCCATATTGCAGATATGGTAAAAGAGGCTGTAGAAATCGTTGTGGAAGAAAGTACACGAATTAAAGACCGCAATCCTGATGCTGTAAAGGCAGTTACAGAAGCTCTCGTATTAAGCGGTATCGCTATGAGTTTTGTCGGCAATTCCCGTCCGGCTTCCGGAAGCGAACATCATCTTTCTCATTACTGGGAAATGAAGTTCCAGGCAGAAGGCAAAAAACCAATTTTACACGGTATCAAAGTTGGTATCGGTATGATTGCTGTCACAAAAATGTATGAAACCTTGGAAAATGAACAGTTTGATTTTACCTCTTTAAAAGAACGCTCCTTTGATTATGCCGCATGGGAGAAAAAGGTAAAAGACTGCTATCAGGATGCCGCTCCCGGCATTATCGCTTTAGAAGAAAAAGCACAAAAAAATAATCTGGATAAACGAAATAAACGACTTGCTATCCTTGAAGAAAAATGGCCGGAAATCTTACGCACTATAAAAGAAAGCCTGCCTTCCTCAGCTGAAATGGAAAAACTGCTCGCAAGTCTTGGTGCACCAATTAATCCGGCACAGATTGGCGTATCTTCAGAACTCGTAGAAGATGCGGTTATCCTTGCAAAAGAAGTACGCGACCGTTTCACCTTATTGCAGGTTCTCTGGGACACAGGATTACTGGATGAGTATGCAAAAATGATTGCGGCTTATTTTGGGGAGAAGGCTAACTGTTAAGTTTATTAAGAGACGAAACTAAGGAATCAAAAACCATGTCTTGTAAATATTTTCGCGCTCTGATATTATTTATATACATACAAAAAACAACATGAAGGGAGAATGTACAAAATGAGTAAATATGCAATTGGGGTAGATTATGGAACACTTTCTGTAAGAGCACTGCTTGTAAACATTGAAACTGGCGAGGAGGCCGCTACTAGTGTTTACGAATATCCACACGGGGTTATGGAGGAACATCTTCCTACAGGAGAAAGACTTCCTTCTGGCTGGGCTTTACAGGAGCCACAGGACTATGTAGAGGGATTAATTATCACAATCCGTAACGTCCTTGCTGAAAAAAAGGTACTTCCAGAAGAAGTAATCGGTATCGGCGTTGATTTTACTTCCTCTACTGTTATTCCAGTAAAAGCAGACCGCACACCACTTTGTCACCTTGAAAAGTTCACACATAACCCTCATTCTTATGTAAAACTGTGGAAACATCACGGAGCAGAAGAAGAGGCTCTTCAGATTGACCGTATCGCAAAAGAACGTGAAGAAAAATGGCTTCCTCTTTACGGTGGAAAGGTATCCAGCGAATGGATGATCCCTAAGATTTTAGAAACTTTACATCACGCACCAGATGTTTATAAAGAAGCAGACCGTTTTATGGAAGCTCTTGACTGGATTATCTGGCAGATGACTGGAGAAGAAACAAGAAGTGCCTGCGGCGCTGGTTACAAAGCATTTTATCGTCATGACAGCGGATATCCAACAAAAGATTTCTTTAAAGCACTCGATCCTGCTATGGAAAATATCGTAGAAGAAAAACTCGATGCTCCAATTAAGTCTATCGGTGAAACTGCTGGATATTTAACAGATTCTATGGCAAGAGAACTCGGTCTTTTAGCCGGCACCCCTGTTGGAACAGGTATCATTGATGCACACTCTTCTCTTCCTGGCTGTGGAATCGGAACACCTGGCACCATGATGATTATCGTTGGAACTTCTTCCTGCCATATGATGCTTTCTGAAACAGAAGCAGGTATCGCCGGTGTTGGCGGACTTGTAAAAGACGGTATTATGCCTGGATACTTTGGATACGAAGCTGGACAGTGCTGTGTAGGTGATCATTTTGCATGGTTTACTGATAACTGCGTGCCAGAAAGCTATGAACAAGAAGCACGCTCCCGCGGTATCTCCATCCATCAGCTTCTCACAGAGAAATTAGCTGGTTACAAAGCTGGACAGAGTGGTTTATTAGCACTCGACTGGTTCAACGGTGTTCGTTCTCCATTAATGGACTTTAACTTAAACGGTCTCATTATGGGTATGAACCTTCTTACAAAACCAGAGGAAATTTACCTTTCTTTAATCGAAGCAACTGCTTACGGTACCCGCATGATTATCGAACAGTTTGAAGATGCTGGTGTTCCTGTAAACGCACTCGTATTAAGTGGTGGAATTCCTGCAAAGAATAAGATGCTCGTTCAAATCTACTCTGATGTCTGCAACAAAGAAATCCGTATTTCTGGCACAGATCAGGCAAGTGCACTCGGTGCTGCCATCCTTGGTATCGCTGCTGCTCCAGAACGCATTACTGGATTTAAAAATGCAAATGAAGCCGCAGAAAAACTTGGAAAGGTTCGCGATGAGGTTTATAAACCAAACCCAGATAATGTAGCGGTTTATGATAAGCTGTATCAGGAATATAAGACATTACATAAGTATTTTGGAACTGGAGAAAATGATGTAATGAAGAGACTTAACAAAATCCGCGAAGACAGATTAAGTGAATAGATCCTTACTGATTTGTGAGTCTGCAAGGCAGACGAACTCCTAAAGCTAAATAGAGCATATTTGTGACTTTAGTCGCGGCAGTTTGAATGTTCGCTTATGCGCTCGCATTCAACGCGCCGCGACTAAAATCACAAATATGGCTTATGAAGTTCGCTGGCTTCGTCTGTAGTTCGCTTAATGAATTAAATAGTAATTCTATTAGCAATAGCTTTCCTGTTTGTGTATCTTGCCTTTTTTCACTGTTTCCTTTTTATTTTCTTTCTTCTGGACAACACTCACTCTCCTTTTTGCCTGCTTCGCATTCATGACAAGCATCTGCAGACGGTTCTCAATATTTGCAAAGCTTACGTCCGGATCATAGTCGAGTGGAAGTATCTGTACATCTGGGTAGATTTCTTTTAATTTTTTGGTGATTCCTCGTCCTACTACATGGTTTGGAAGGCATCCAAATGGCTGGAGGATGAGGAAGAATTTGCAGCCATGTTTGGCATGATGCAGGATTTCTCCTGGAATTAATACACCTTCTCCAGCATCGAAGGTATGGTGAATGATTGGGTCGCTGTCTTTTACGAGTTCATCCATTCGGCAGGCTGGTTCGTAGAGCGGATGTTCTTTGGCAATGGAGTCTGTCAATTTATGGGCAAAGTCAAAGATGGTATCTGCGGTACGGTACCATACCTTCTGGTCAATCGGTTTATTTAAGTGATATTCTTTTATCTGGGCATCCTGATAGAAGTAAGTTTTGCGAATAACATCTGTCATTCTTGCCTCAATAATTTCAAATCCATTTCCTTCTAAGTATGCTTCGATATCGTGATTTGCTCCCGGATGGAAGTTTAGGAGGTACTCTCCGACAATTAATACCTGCTGTTTTAAGTAGGTGCGGTCATATCGAACTTTTTTCATGATTGTGATTGCCTTTTTAAAGCCCTTTCTTGCTCCTGCAATTCCCTGTTTTTCAAGGCCTTCGATTACTTCATCTAAGGCTTTTTCAAATGCGACATCTGCATCTCCTTTTGTCAGTTCATATGGACGGATTTTTCGAAGAAGTTCCTCTAATACATCGATCATTGGCAGGGCAAATGCAATTCTTGCTGCGGATAAAATGTTCATTTTAAAGCCAGGATGCATATCATGGGAATCGGCATCATCGTTGGTCAGTATTGGAACATCGGCATATCCGGCATCATCTAAGGCTTTTCTTAATAAAGCGCCATAGTGTGTCAGACGGCAGTCTCCCACATATTTTCCCATACCGATGGCAACTTTCTGTCCATCATATTTGCCACTTCTAAGTGCCGCTAAAGCTTCGCCGATAACAATCTGTGCCGGGAAACAAATGTCATTATGTACATACTGTTTTCCAAGACGGATGGCTTCTTCTCGTCCAATATCTAATGGAATGGCCTTGATTCCCTGTGTGGAAAGTGCCGCAGACATGACACGGCAGAACGCGTGAGAAGTATTTGGCACAAGTACAACTCTTTCTTTACGGCTTTCTTTTGTAAATTTCACTGGATATGGCTCTGCTAATGGTTTTACTTCATGGACTAACTTTTTCTCTCGGCCCATTTCTACCGTTTCTAAGAAAGAGCGGACACGGATTCCCAAAGGTCCTTGAATATCACTTTCATCCACCTTTAAAATGAGCGGTGTTTTACCGGAAATTTCTTTCATCATACGGACAATCTCATCGGATAAATACGCATCATGACCGCAGCCGAAACTTACAACCTGCACATATTCAAGATTCTCGCTCTGCGCTGCTAAAATCGCAGAAGATAACATTCTCGCATGATAATTATTTACCACATCAATACGACTTCGGTGAAGGTCTATGCGATTCACTTCTGGTAAAGAATCCGCGGTAAGTACTGGGATTCCCGCCTTTGTAAACATTAGCGGAAGGTCATGATTTACCAATGCATCGTTCTGATATGGACGGGAGGCCAGTACTACGGCAAACTTTCCTGCTTTTTGTACATCTTCAAGAACTTTTGCTCCTGCCTTTTTCAGTTCTGTATCAAAACTCTTTTGTGCCGCATCTCCTGCTTTTATAGCTGCTAAAGTTTCTTCTTTTGTAATTCCAAAAGTTTCACTCATATACGCAACAAGCTGTTTCTGGCGGTCTTTTTTCGTATACCAGTGAAACAATGGTGCGTCATATGGCACACCCCATTTTTCAGATGGATTATCTGAGTTTCTTATGACGATTGGATATCCTTTTACAACTGCACACATAGACTGGCTGGTTTCTTCCGTATTTTCCGTTGGAACTGTTGTTACGGATGGCATGAAGATTCGGTCTACTTTATGCTTTACAAGATTTCTTATATGACCATGTACCAGCTTTGCAGGGAAACATACGGTGTCCGATGTTACTGCTGAAAGTCCATCCTCATACATTTTTCTTGTACTTTTATCTGAAATGCGTACTGTATATCCCAATGCCTGCCAAAAGGTTTTCCAGAATGGCATGGTATCCCAGTAGGATAATACTCTTGGCAAACCGATGACTTCTGTTCTCTGCTTTGTGCTTCCTTTTCCATGTTCTTTGATGTTTTCCCCGACATATTCCGTAGAATGTTCATTTTTATATGTATTCGAAAGATTATGTGGATAATCTTTAAATAACAGCTCTTCTCTTATCTTATAAAGGTTTGGCACTGCATTTACCTTTTGCAGTTTTTCTTTTACCTGCCGGTTTACTTCTTTATCCTTTGGATTACCGATAACCTCTCCACGCTCACAACGATTATTTGTCACCCAGGAATTTCCGTTAGAAAACTTCACAATCGTTCTGTTACAGTGGTTTCCGCAGAATGGACATGGGGAATTAGCATCCTGTGTATAAGAAAAAGTATCTAAGTTCTGTAAATCCCAGATTTCTTCTGTTTCTGGACTTTTCTCGTATTTTTCCTTTGCAATAAGAGCCATTCCAATCGCACCCATAATTCCAGGATAAGGCGCTCTTACTACATCTCTTCCCACATACTCTTCCATCGCACGAAGAACCGCATCGTTCTCAAAGGTTCCACCCTGTACAACAATCTTCTTACCAAGAGAATCCAGATTGGAAACACGGATAACTTTCGTAAATACATTCTCAATGATGGATCGGCAAAGTCCCGCCATAATGTCTTCAGAAGTTCTTCCATTTCGCTGTTCGGTGATAATACCGCTGTTCATAAATACGGTACAACGGCTTCCAAGTACCGCAGGATTCTTTGAAGAAAATGCAGTCTTTGCGATTTCTTTTGTTGGGATATGCAAAGAAGACGCAAAGTTCTCAAGGAAAGAACCACAGCCGGAAGAACAGGCTTCATTTAAAAGAATATTGGTGATAACACCATTTTCCAGCCAGATTGCCTTCATATCCTGTCCGCCAATATCCAGAATAAATGATGCATCCTGAATATATTTCTCTGCGGCTCTCGCATGAGCAACCGTTTCTACCGTATGATTCTTTATGTCAAATGCTTTGGAAAAGAGCATTTCTCCATAACCTGTTGTTCCTGCTGAAAGAATTTCAAGCTCCGCCCCTGCCTCTTTATAACGCTCTCTTAAATCAATCAGTGCCTGCTTTGCTACCTTTAATGGGTCACCCTCATTTGGTGCATAAAAAGAATCTAAGATTTCTTCATTATCAGAAAGGAGAACAAACTTCGTTGTCGTACTTCCGGCATCAATGCCAAGATAACCTCGCACAACTTCTCCTTTTTGTGGCTTTTTCCATGTAATCTTTTTCTTTTCATGCTCTTTTTCAAAGGCAGCCTTCTCTTCCACAGAAGCAAAAAATGGTCTGGCTTTCTCTTCATTTTCTAAAGAAATATTTGTACCGTTTTTCTTGGCTTCTTCTTTTTGCTGCTGAATTTGTTCTAACTTCTTCAATATGTCTGCTACGGCAACTTTTTTACTGCCCGCAAACATTTCCTTTAATGATAAAGCAGCACCTGTCGCAATCATTAATTCGGGATGTTCTGGAATTAAAATATCTTCTTTTTCTAACTGTAATCTCTCAGAAAATACACGAACCAAGACCGGATTAAAAGTCAGCGGACCACCTTCAAACGCAACCGGACTCTCGATTTCAAGTCCCTGTGCCAGTCCACCGATTGTCTGCTTTGCAATCGCATGAAATGCAGAAAGTGCCAGATCTTCCTTCGCTGCTCCCTGATTCAAAAGCGGCTGAATATCCGTCTTTGCATATACGCCGCAACGACCGGAAATGTCATACACATGCTCACCCTTTGCCGCAAGTGCGTTAAATTCTTCTACCGGAACTTTTAGTACAGATGCAATTTCATCGATAAATGCTCCTGTACCACCGGCACAGCTTCCGTTCATTCGCATATCGGAAACACTTCTCATATGGTCAGTCTCGCTCTCTTTAAAGAAAATCATCTTTGCATCCTGACCACCAAGCTCAATTGCGGTTCCGACTTTCTCATACTTTTTCTGAAGTGCAATCGCATTCGCTGCTACCTCCTGTGCAAACGGAACACCCAAACTTTCCGCAATCGGCTTTGCCCCGGAACCAGTCAGACACACTCTGACTTTCTGCGCTGGCATTTTTTCATCGAACTTTTTCAATATCTCAAGTACACTCTTTAACTGATCCGCATGATGTCTCTCATAATTAGAAAATACGACTTTATAATCACTATTGCCTGTCTGCATAACCACAATCTTTGTTGTCGTGGAACCTACATCAATACCGACCAGAACTTCAGGCTGCTCTGCCTTTCTTCTTTCGTCTTTCATAAATAAATCCTTTCGTTTTATAAACATTTACTATCGCGTGTTTAAAAAATTCTTTCTGAAAGATGTGCGTTACAATTTGTGGAAGATTTCGCCTGAATGAGGACGGCGTAGCGGGCTACGTCAACTGAACGAATGCAAAATATACCGCAAATTGGGGCGTGCAGATTGCAGGAATGATTTTTCAAACACACTCTAATATAAATCTAACTTTTTGGATATTCTCAAATGTAATTTCAGTTAAAATCACTGTCGTAAAAATTGTTATAAAAATAAATAGCAGATGCCACAAAACATTGTCTGCAACCTCCACTATCAGATACAACATTGTATTATACTACGCCTTTAGAAAATATGTAAGTCTTTTTTTGTAAATTCTAGTTTGCCGCAGGCAATGAGACGCTCCCAAAGAGAGACATTTCATTCCCAGAGGGCGTCTATTTTGCCTGCGGCAAATCAGGATTTAAATCAAGGTTATGATTCCTTCTATAATAAACACTGCTGCACAGGCTCCTACCGCTACCACTATCAGGCTCTTTCTCTGATAAGCAAGCACAATAGCAACCGCCAGTCCTGCAATAGCAGAGATAAGGTTTCCTGTCGCAGTAAAAATTGCCGGAATTGTCATCGCAGCTAATACCGTATACGGGATGTAGTAGAGGAAGGAGTTAAAGAATTTATTTTTTATTTTATGTTTTACAAGTACAAGTGGAATCGCTCTTATTAAATAAGTGACGATTGCCATTACTAACAGGTATGGTAAAAATATTTTAAAACTCATCTTCGCTCACCTCCACTGGGAATAATACAGCCGCAATGAGGGATGCGACTACGGTACAGATAATGATTGCAAAACCACCGGAGAGGTCTGCAAATACCGGGATGTATTTTAAGGCTACGCTGATTGCGACGGCAATGCATACTGCTACAAACACATGGCTGTCATCTCTTGCTTTTGGTACGACAACAGCGATAAACATTCCGTAAAGTGCAACGCCTAATGCGTTTGTGATAATGGCAGGCAAAATGTTTCCAAGTAAAGCACCGCCTAATGTTCCGAGTGTCCATCCAATGATTGGAATAATGGTAAGTCCCATAAAATAGTTTCGTTTAATTTTGCCCGGATTCTGTATGGCTACGGCAAAGATTTCATCGGTGATGGCAAAGCCGAGAATCCAGCGCCAGATTCCTTTGAAGTCGTCATCGACTTTCTGCGATAATGAAATTGCCATCAGCATATATCTTAAGTTGATGATGAACTGGGACAAAGCCATCTCAACTAATGTTCCAAGTTCTGCTATAATTGTAAGTCCTGCAAACTGACCGGCAGAGGTCAGGTTTGTAAGTGAGATTAATACTGCCTCACTGACAGTTAAGTCTTTGTCTACTGCGAGAATCCCGAATGCGAAGGAAACGGCGGCATAGCCGAGTCCGATGGGGATTCCGTCTCTGATTCCCTGTTTAAAGTTCATACTTTCCCCCAACAACGACAGAGACTGCCAGCTTTCGCCCTGCAGTCTCTGTTACTACGCATATTTTTATGCTTCTACATCGTCAATCGCTTTTCCAATATCATGACGCATATATTTATTCTCGAAAGTTACCCACTCAGTTGCTGCGTAAGCATTCTTTCTTGCTTCTTTTAAATCAGAACCTTTGGCTGTTACACCGAGTACTCGTCCGCCGTTTGTAACGATGCCTTCATCTGTACGTTTTGTTCCTGCGTGGAAGCAGTAATATCCGTCATGTTTCTTGAATTCATCAAGTCCGTTAATAACATATCCTTTTTTGTAGGATACTGGATATCCATCAGAAGCAAGAACAACACAAACAGCTGCGTTATCTTCAAACTGAAGGTCGATTTCATCTAAGCGGCCATCAATGCAGGCTTCCATAACATCGATGATGTCATTTGTCATACGAGGAAGAACAACCTGTGCTTCTGGATCACCGAAACGAGCATTGTATTCGAGTACTTTCGGACCGTCTTCTGTGAGCATCAGACCTGTAAAGAGGATACCGACAAATGGTCTTCCTTCTGCAGCCATCGCATCCATCGTTGGCTGGTAAATGTATTTCTCACAGAATTCTTCTACTTCTTTTGTGTAGAAGGGACTTGGAGAAAATGTTCCCATTCCACCCGTGTTTAAGCCCTGATCACCGTCTTTGGCGCGTTTGTGATCCTGTGCGCTTGTCATGCACTTGATGGTCTTTCCATCGCAGAAAGCGAGGACTGAAACTTCGCGTCCTGTCATGAATTCTTCGATAACCATACGGTTTCCGGCATCGCCGAACTTCTTATCTTCCATGATGGTCTTTACACCATCTTTAGCCTCTTCTAATGTATTACAGATTAATACACCCTTTCCAAGTGCCAGACCGTCTGCTTTTAATACAATTGGGAACTTTGCAGTTTCAAGGTAAGCAAGTGCTGCTTCGTCAGAATCAAAGTTCTCATATCCTGCTGTTGGAATGTTGTATTTTTTCATTAAATCTTTAGAAAATGCTTTGGAACCTTCGATGATTGCCGCATTCTTTCTTGGACCAAATACGCGAAGTCCTTCTGCCTCAAAGGCATCTACAACACCGCCTACTAATGGGTCATCCATACCGATAATTGTGAGGTCGATTTCTTTTTCTTTTGCAAATGCAACCAGTTTGTCAAATTCCATAGCTCCGATGTTCACGCATTCTGCATATTCTTCAATTCCTGCATTACCCGGTGCACAGTAAATCTTATCTGCCTTTGCACTTTTAGAAACTGCCCATGCGATTGCGTGTTCTCTTCCGCCGCTGCCTACGATTAATACTTTCATCGGACTTCCTCCATTTTATGTACAATATACTCTCAAAACTCTCAACATATCTGTTCTTAAAACAATTGTTAGTTTTGAAAATTCACTACGTCTCTTCCGTTATATTCTATTTTGAAAATATTACTATTTATCAATTGTAACAACTCTGCCGTCTACATGTACCTTTCCATTCGCAATCAGATTGATTGTTTCTGGAAGGATGTTCCATTCTGCCTGTTCCATGATGCGGCGCTGTAATACTTCCGGTGTATCTCCCTGTTCTACCATAACGGGCTTTTGCATAATGATTGGACCGGTATCGGTTCCCTCATCTACAAAATGAACGGTTGCACCAGATACTTTTACGCCGCGTGCCAATGCTTTTTCGTGAACATGAAGACCATAACAGCCTTTTCCACAAAAAGATGGAATTAAGGATGGGTGGATATTAATGATCCGGTTCTCATATTCTTTGATAACACATGGAGGTACAACGACAAGATAACCAGCAAGAACAACAAGATCAATGTCTCTTTCTTTTAAGGCCTCTAAGAGTTTCTGGTTAAACTCTTCTCTTGTCTCAAAGCTCTTTGGAGACAGAAGCAGCGCTTCCGTCCCATAGTTCTTTGCACGTTCTAATGCGTAAGCACCTTCATTGTTACTGATTACGACACGAA
>OLPQ01001759.1_pt1 | contig 14379 bp, 12 predicted proteins | sample 1672451 | NCBI WGS metagenome assembly OLPQ01 (sample SAMEA3136687, study PRJEB25190) | human gut metagenome | biome: human gut; feature: human-associated habitat; material: faeces | place: Austria | collected 2013
GGTTCGAATCCCCGCACGCTCACTGTGAATATAACGCAAACTTAATGGGAATTAGGTATTGCGTTTTTATTTTCTTATGCGGATGTGGCGGAATTGGCAGACGCGCTAGACTTAGGATCTAGTGTCCCCGACGTGCAGGTTCAAGTCCTGTCATCCGCATTTTTATGCAAAACCTCGGAATAATAATTTCTGAGGTTTTTTGCGTTGACGAGCTTATAAAAAATATAGTATGATTACTAGAAATAGTAGAGAACGAAAGAATTGATAAAGGAGAGACATATGCAGAGAACGAAAAAGATAACCGCATTTGTACTTGCGATTGCTCTTTGCGTGGGGATGCTGCCGACACTTGGGGTGAATGCAAAAGCCGCGGACACGGGTAAACATCTGGACGTATTATTTACACATGATACGCATTCACATCTGAACAGTTTTTCTGCGATCGTTGATGGAAAACAAGAAGAGGTCGGAGGATTTGCAAGGCTCAAGACTTTAATTGACGAGCAGAAAGAAAAAAACCCGGATACGCTCTATCTGGATGGTGGAGATTTTTCTATGGGAACGTTGATCCAGACGGTGTATGAGACAGAGGCGGCAGAGCTTCGTATGCTAGGCTATCTTGGATGTGATGTGACGACCTGGGGAAATCATGAGTTTGACTATCGTTCCAGTGGACTTGCTAATATGCTGAATACTGCAAAGGCTTCCGGTGAAAATGTTCCGTCACTGGTCGTTTGTAATGTGGACTGGAGCGCTATGGAGAAAGCGGGCTTAACGGAAGGACAGCAGCAGATTAAAGATGCATTTGAGAACTACGGTGTGAAAGATTATGTAGTTGTACAGAAAGGTGATGTCAAAATAGCAGTTTTTGGTGTATTTGGTAAAGATTCGCTGGATTGTGCGCCAACATGCGAACTGCTTTTTGAAGATCCGATCGAGGCTTCTAAGAAGACGGTGGAAGAGATTAAGAAAAATGAGGACGTGGATATGATTGCCTGCGTATCTCATAGTGGTACCGTGGAAGATGAAGATAAATCTGAAGATGAGATTCTTGCGAAAAATGTGCCGGATATAGATTTGATTATCAGCGGACACACACATACACAATTAGATGAGCCGATTCGGCACGGAGATACTTATATTGTTTCCTGTGGAGAATATGGAAGAAATCTTGGAACGATTTCTATGACGCAGAAAGATGATGGACGCTGGGACGTGGATACTTACGAGTTGATTCCGGTTACGGATGAGATAAAGGCGGATGCTGCAACACAGGAGCGGATTGATAAGCTGATGGAGACGGTTGATACGAATTATCTGTCACATTTTGGATATACAAAAGATCGGATTCTTGCGGAAAATGATATTGAATTCAGCAGTGTGGACGATATGTATAATAAGCATGAGGAGCTGAATCTCGGAGACATCATGTCTGATGCATATGTGTATGCGGTGGAAAATTCTGAGTACTACGACGGTGATCCGGTCGATGTGGCGGTTGTTCCGAGCGGAACAGTACGTGATACTTATACAAAAGGGGATGTCACGGTCGAACAGGTCTACAATTCATTTTCACTTGGAATTGGGAAGGATGGGCTGGCGGGTTATCCGCTGATCAGCGCTTATCTGACAGGAAAAGAATTGAAACTTGTGGCGGAAATTGATGCGTCTGTTTCAGATTTTATGACGATTGCCAGACTTTATTGTAGTGGTCTTAACTTTACATACAATCCGCATCGCATGATACTTAATAAAGTGACAGATTGCTATCTGATGAAAGCACAGGGGGAAGGAAACAGAGAAGAGATAGAAGATGACAAGCTGTATCATGTGGTGACAGACCTATATACAGGGCAGATGCTCGGTGCTGTCATGGACACATCTTATGGACTGCTGTCTATTACGCCGAAGGACAAAGATGGAAATCCAATCGAAAACCTGGAAGATCAGGCAATTATGGAAGGCAATCAGGAGCTGAAAGCATGGGCTGCCATCGCCAGATATATGGAGTCCTTTGATGATACAGATGGTGATGGTATTGCAAATGTGTCGGAATATTATAATGAAAAACACGACCGCAAGGTTGTGGAAGACAGCTGGAATATTATTGATCTTGTAAAACACCCGAATAAATTTTCGGCTATCATAGCGGGCATTTTTGTACTTGTAATTGTGCTGATTATTTTGCTCATATTGCTGATTAGAAGAATTGTGCGGAAGATAAAAACTAATTGAATGAAATGGATTTAAATGATATACTAAACTAAGAACAACCACCCTCTAAACTTTGACGAGTTGGGTGGTAATTCCATGATTACTTAAACTAATGAAGTCAACCCCTTGTGGCGGTTGTTCTTTTCTATTTTTAATATAGCATATATTGAAATTAGTTTCAAGAAGTTTATAAAAGATACAGTTTTGAATCTTATCTTACTATAATTTTCCTGACCACACAGCTTACTACTCCTGCAATGCACAGTGGCAGTAGTGTGGCTTTCAGACCACCGTAAATAGACAGTCCTCCTTGTACACCGGTAAGCCAGCTTGGAGAACTTGGAATCAGGTGACTGAACATGGCGGCCAGATAGGAACCGGCGTAAATGATAACAAAGGACAAAAGCCCGCGTCCGGTATCCAGACGATTGTTGTGTCTGCTTCTGGCGCGTGTACGGCTGGCAGCCCAGAAGAAGTTGAGCAGTTCATAACCGACCAGCACAGCTCCGACAGCTAGGTATGCGATCAGTGTGGTATCTTTCGTCTGTCCGAGTAACAGGATTTTTCCATAAGAACCGGCGTTACTTAAAAATGCTTTCAACAATATCAGGATGATGAGAGCGATTAAAATCAGTGTGGCTGCCCGGAGAATGGTTCCGACTAATTTTTTAGTCGCGTTAATGCCGGTCTTAGCAATATTTGCAACCGGTTTTCCTACATTGGGCAGTCCGCGACGCTTTTTCTTCTTGGATTTTTTGGAATCCGGATCCTGTTTGTCGTTGCGCTTTTTCTTTTTTGAATCTCTGCCGTTGCTGTTATAGTCATCATCATAATAATAATTGTCATCATAATCATCGTCGTCATCATCATCATCATAATCATCATAATAGTCGGTGTCGCCATCATAACCGTCATAATCGTCGTAATCATCGTTATTATCAGAACTATCTTCACTCAAATAGCTCCCAAGATCCTCCAGATCTTCATATACAACTTCGAAATCATCATCGAAGTAATTGTCAAATTCATTTGTCTGTTTCTTTTTGTTTCCCATAATCACTTATACCTCCCTGTGAGCAACTCATATTTTATAATGAATGCAAAAGGGACTCAAGAGATGTCACACAATCTTCACGAAACCGTAAGAAAATCTTCAGAAATGTGGAAAATGAGTGAGGACAGGGCATTGATTTTGGAAAAATTGTGTTATAATATGAATACCTGTGGATAAGTGTAATATGTATGCACTCAAGAAGGTGGAATCTTACGGATTTAAAAGTAGTAGGTTGAATTGGAGGTAATGGTATGGAATATGAAGGTAGAATTTGTCGTGCGCCAATGGAACGTGCATCTTACATGCTGCCGGTCATGGTCGGCTGCTCTTATAATAAATGTAAATTCTGTAATCTGTTCAGAGATTTAAAATATCGTGAGCTGCCGCTTGAGCAGGTCGAAGAGGAACTGCAACGAGTGAAGAATCTGGGAGGAAATCCAAGAAAGATATTTCTTGGAGATGGTAATGCATTTGGACTGAAAATGGACCGACTGCGTGCGATACTTGATTTGATCGATAAATATTTTCCGGATTGTCAGATGATCAACATGGATGCGACTGTAACAAGTATCCGGCTGAAAAGTGATGAGGAACTTCAGGAATTATATGACCGCAAGGTGAGACATTTATATCTGGGGATTGAAAGTGGTCTGGATGATGTGTTGAAGTTTATGAGAAAAGAGCATACCCAGGATCAGGCGTATAAAGAAATCGCAAGAATCCAAAGAGTCGGATTGATTTTTGATGCACATGTTATGTCTGGTGTTGCCGGTAAAGGCAGAGGTCAGGAAAATGCAATTGCTCTGGCAGAGTTCCTGAACAAGACGCAGCCGGATCGTATTGTTAACTTCTCTTTATTTCTTCATAATCAGGTTGCACTTTATGAAGATATCAGATCCGGAGCATTTATTCCGGCAGATGAAGTGGAAAATATGGAAGAAGAGCGTACATTGATTGGGCTTCTGAAAGAAGGACCGGACGGACATCAAATGCTTTATGATGGATTTAATGACTTCCTGGAACTTCGTGTGAAAGGGAAAGCTCCGAAAGATGCACCACGTATGATCGAGAAGCTGACAGAGGCGATTGAAAAATATAAAGACGAGCCGCCGATTTATGCCTATGTAAGAGGTGACTGCCCGGATTTGTCTATGTGTGACGGTGGGCGTTGGCTGTGGGAGATGGATGACAGTAAGCTGGCACAGTATAATGAAAAGGAAAAGAAACTGAGCTGATGAATACAAGAGTAAAAGGATTCATATATTTATTGCTGTCCGCAGTCTACTTTGGTTTTATGCCATTGCTTGTGAAAGTGATCTGCGCAGATGGAAGCACGATAGTGGGAGCATTATTTTTAAGGTTTGCCCTGGCAATCATTCCGCTGTACATTTACCTGAAAGTACGGAAAGTTCCGATGGGGGTATCTATGGAGGACGAAAAAAAGATTTTGTGTGTGACGGTGTTTGGCTATGGCATCACAGCGCTTCTTTTGTATAGTGCGTACGATTATATGCCGTCAGGTATGGCGACGGTCATTCATTTTGGATATCCGGTTTTTGTGTTGCTTGGCAGTCTGATTTTCCTACGAAGACGTGTGCCTAAGCTGAAAATTGTGTGTGTTGGTCTGTGCATGATCGGTATTTTCCTGTCCTATGCAGGAAGCGGCGGTGAGGCAAAGTTGATGGGATTTGTTTTTGCGCTTATATCCGGAATGACTTATGCATTTTACATATTATATCTGGAAGTGGGCGGGCTGCAGGATATCCCTGCTATGAAGATGATATTTTATATGAATATTGTTGGCTCCATTATGGTATTTTTGATTGGAAAAGTATCGGGAAGTTTTGTACTTCATATGAATGTAAACGCATGGATCGCAGCATTTGTTCTGTCCCTTGGCGCAGCATTTATCGGAGTGGGATTTTTTCAGTATGGCGTACAGTATGTGGGGGCCCAGGATGCGGCAATTTTAAGTACATTTGAACCGGTGACCAGTATGATCGTGGGGATTTTAGTCCTGCATGAGAGTGCAAGTCTTTCGTCGATGGCAGGCTGTATACTGATTCTTATATCCGTGACGGCAACTGCGTTCGCTAAGTCATGATAGATTTTTTGAATAGTGATAGAGAAAAAAGAACGAAAAGTATTAGAATAAGCATGCTTTTCGCTCTTTTTTTTGTTGGCAGCGTTTGCTATTAAGGGAAAAATGTGGATTTATTTAAACTTCTTCCTCTGCCCGTTTTACGACTTCGTCGATGTCAAGTGACAGGCTTCCGTCCTGGAACTGGAAGCAAGGAACGCCGACCCAGTGGTTTTCCTTTACTTCATCAAAGATCGGGTTTGTGTCGCGGAGTGTGAGGAAACGTTTCAGATATCCGATATTGTCGGAAAATTCCATATACAGATACTGGATTCCTTTCTCTTTTAAAATTTCTTCTGCCTCGACGCAGTCCGGGCATGCTTTTGTTCCATACATTACAACTTTCATGTGTAACTCCTTTCTTTTTTAAAATTTTTCCTGTCTGCTATACGGGTTTGCAAAATATTCAAGTCGAACATCCGTGAGACTTGGCGCGTGATTCTGGTCAACAAAGCTGACATATTCCTATCAGAATCACTGCGCATCCTCGCGGAGCGTTTATCTCAGTCGGAGATTGGACTCCCACTGAGACAAATTTGCTATTACTCACCACCTGAAGAGGTGGGAGTCTTCTCGACTGAGATAAAGTGCTAAGTGTACTGCTTACTTTGTGCTGTCTGAATTCATGTGTGTTTAAACCGGCTTTAGATTCATCGGACTTGAGCCAGACTATCTAAATTGCTTGTGAATCTGGAGTCTGTCGTGAATTAGTTTGCTCCGTAAGCTTCCTGTAAAGCACGGCGCAGCTTCGTGTACTGGCTGTCTGCATCTTTTGCTCCGAGAAATGTCTCGGTAACAAGTCCGTCTTTTCCTACTATAACTGTATAGGGGATACCGGCACTCGGATAAAGATTACTGATATTGCTTTCGGTGTCGCAGGCAACCGGAAATGAATAATTCTTTGCCTCGATAAATGTATCAATAGTATCTTCATCTTCGCCTACATTTACTCCGACAATTACAATCTGGTCACCATACTCTTCATAAAGCTTCTCGATGGCGGGCATTTCCTTGACGCAGTTGCTGCACCAGGTCGCCCAGAAGTTCAAAAGAATGACCTGTCCTTTCTTATCGGAGAGGGTAAAAGTTTCGCCGTTATTCAACTTGGCGGTAAAATCCGGTGCTTCACTTCCAATTGCCATCTCCTGGTGAAGAGCAGAACTTCGTTTCCCGCTTTTCTTTCCGGAAGATGTATCATTGGTCTGACCGCCTGAGCAGCCAATCAGGACAAAGACAGAGAAAAAACACAGACAAAAACAGAACAGTGGTTTATAAATTTTTTTGAAAAATTTAAACATGTTTCGTGTCTGCCTCCTGTGATTTTGCTGAAAATATATTGTAGTTTCGTACAAATGAAGTATACAACATTTTCACCGAAATATACAAGACATACAAAGGAAAAGCTTTATTGAAAAAAAGAATATATAGAGATACTTTTATCAAAAATCTTTATTGGACAAATGAAGGATATCAGATGTATGATTATTCGGGATTTGTATGTGACTGCCTGAAACAATATGACAGATGGAAGGCGGGGATATACATTTTTATAAGGAAATAGAATTCCTTATCAGTAACTATAAGTATTTCTAATCTAAAGGAGAAGAAAAAGGAGGTTTTTCAAAATGGATGCACTTTTAAGTGTAAACTGGATAGCTCTTCTTGTACTTATGATCGCTCTGCTTTCTTTTAAAGCACTGAACTGGATCGCGTACAGAGTGAACTGGACAGTTGTAATTCTGATCAGTATGGTCATTGGTGCTGTCATTGGGGTAGTATTTGCTTCAGAGGGGAACACATACCTTGTGTGGCTGAATTTAATTGGACAGGCGTATGTAAAACTGATCAAAGCTTTGGTAGCACCGGTAATTTTAGTATCGGTTATTTCAGGACTGATTTCTCTGAACGATAAAGAGAAGATGAAAAAAATCGGAACGAAATCAGTATTCTGGCTTCTTATAACATCTGTAACAGCCATTGTTGTTACACTTGTTGTCGGAGCAGTGACTAATATTGGTAAAGGAGCAGGAGCAGTGTTTGCAGACATTTCCAGTGTCACAGACGCTACACTGAGCGCTTATCAGGAGATGGAAACATCTTTTGATACCATTCTTCTGAATCTGGTTCCAAGCAATATCGCAGCAGATCTGGCAGCAGATAATATTGTTGCGATCATCATTATTGCGGTTGCAGTTGCAGTTGCTTATGTAAGCATTTCTTCAGAAGAGGGGGAAGATAAAGTTCTTGTGATCAAGAAACTGATTGAGGCAGTTAAAAAGGTCATTTTCAACATTCTTGAATATGTGATTGATCTTACACCATACGCAGTGCTTTGCCTGACAGCATGCTCTGCAAGTCAGCTCTTAAGCGACAAAGAGGCGCTGGTACAGCTCGTACTTCTTGTTGTGATGGTGTTTGTTGCATGTCTTATCCAGTCATATGTTGTCAATGCGGTAATCTTGAAATCATTTGCCAAGGTCAATCCGCTGAAGTTCTTTAAGAAAACATTTGACGCACAGGCAACAGCATTTACAACAACAAGTAGTGTTGGAACAATGCCAATCACAATCGACAGACTGATCCGTAAAGTTGGTGTTGATGAGGAGGTCGCAAACTTTACAGCACCTCTTGGAACAACAATCGGTATGGCAGGATGTACATGTGTATGGCCAATTCTTCTTGCAATGTTTTATCTTAATGCAACAGGACAGAGCTGGGGAGTAAGCCAGTACCTTGTTATGTGCTTTATGTGTCTGGTACTTTCCCTTGGAAGCGCCGGAATGCCGGGAGTTGGAGTTATCACAGCAGTATCTCTGTTCAGCGCAGTGAATCTGCCAATCGCAGCAGTAGTACTTCTGATTCCAATCAACAACATTACAGACATGGTACGTACTCTTACAAATGTTACAGATGCCAGCGTATGTGCAGCAGTTGTAGCTCGTCAGAATGGACTTCTGAATGACGAAGTATTTGCAAAAGAGGACGAGAAATTAGAGAAAGGAGAGGCGTAAATCATGAAAAAATCAACCATCGCATTAATCGTAGCTGCAGTTGTATGTCTTGGTCTCTCAGCATTCTCAGCAAAAGCTTCTGTTACAAGAACGAACGAAGCTATTGAAGAAATTGGAGAGGTTACTTACTCCGAAGATTGCAAGGCAAAGATCGACCGTGCAGTGGAGTACTACAACGCACTCGACAAAAACCTGGACCTGCAGGAAAAAGTGAATAAAGAAGATATGAAAAATTTCGATGCTGCTAAAATTGAGTATGCACGTCTGGCAATCAAAGCTGCCAGTGTTGCAGATGCAAGAAAAGTACCGGAAGGATATACTTCTGATGATATTAAGAAATTTGTAACAGAGGCACGCGAAGTCGTAGACAGCTATCTGAGTGCTGATCAGACAAGTATGGTACCAAACTATGCGGACCTCACAGAACTGGAAAAAGAATATACTTCAACAGGTGGATCTGGCGGATCTGATGAAGAAGTATCCGTTCCGATGTGCTAGGAAGACAGAGAGGAGATTTAATGATGAAAAGAAAAATGATCTCGGCTGTTCTTGCTGCGGTAATGACAGTCGGAATGATAACAGGATGTGGAAGCAGCCAGGCAACAACAGAAAACAAAGCTGATAAGGCTGATAAGCTTGAGAGCCAGACAAGCCTTTCTTCTACGGATTATGATTTTGAAAAAGAATATGCATATGGAGATTTTAATGCACATTCAAGAGCTGACGAAGATCGTCAGGACGGAATCGATACATTTGAAGACAAAGATATCGTATTCCAGGATATTACGTACGATCAACTTATCGACATTCTTGGCAGTGAAGGAAACTACATGATTCAGCTTAGCGGATCATGGTGCCATAACAGCCGTGCAATGAGCCCGTTTATCAACAAATATGCAAAAGAGTACGGTATTGATACAGTATACTCTTATGACTTTAACATCAACAATGGTGATGACGGATCTTTATTCGTTCGTATGTCTAATGAGAAGACAACACCTGGAACAAAGCTGAACTATATGTATGGTGAGATGGTTTCCAGATATCTGACAAACTTAGATGACTGGGTAGAGTATCCATCTACGCATGCAACAGCACTTTCTTATACAAATGCAGATGGCAAAGAGGTTACGGTTGGAAGACTTCAGCAGCCGATCGTATTTGTATACAACAAAGACAACAAAGTAGATTACAGCAACTCCGGAAACGGAAGCACTTCCTGCCCAATCATGTATGCATTTGAGAAAATGGTTGAGCGTGATTCAAAGGGAATCTACACAAAGAGATTCGATGATGACGGAAATCCGGTTCTTGATGAGAATGGTAACCAGATCCGTGATTATATTACGGATGAGTATGATGCAAGTGTAAAAGAGATGTTCGATTTTATCAAAAATAACAATATTGAACTTTCTACATATTCAAAAACAGATCACTTGCGCGATGTATTTAACAGCTATGGAAGCGAAATCTTCTCAGCAGACCAGCAGATCAATGTATATCCGGTAACATACAGACAGCTGAAATGGCTTCTGAATGAAGACGGAAATGCAATGGTTATGATCGGCGGCGCCGGAGATGAGAAAACACGTGCCGTTATCTCAAGAGTGAATGACTATGCAGTAAAGAATAACGTCCGCGTATATCTGTATGATCCACAGGTGGACGGAGATGTGACAACAGGACGTTGGGGATACAAGCAGTCTATGAATATCCTTGATGAAAATGCAATCGTGAATCTGATGTACACAGACCTTGTAAAGGGTGCGCTTACAAACCTTGAAGTTGCACATTCTATGTCTGACGGTACAGCACTGATCCAGGAGCCATTCCTGTTCGCATTCAACAAAGATGCTAAGGACGCTGACGGATTTACAGCACCGATCAAAGCATGGGCTGAGCTGACATATACGCAGGATCCAGAGACAAGATTCTACATTGGTAAAGAGGCTAATCAGAAATCCTGCGACAGCAGTATCGAGTCTGTATTTGCAGCTTATGCCGGAGAAGAGGCAGCAGAGTAAAACATTGCAAATATGTCTGCCTAAAGATGAGGATTTGAGAGTACACCTATAATAAGAATGGATATAAACTAAGAAGACAGTCGTTTTGCGCAGAAGTGCAGGATGGCTGTCTTCTTGTTATACAATAGGAACTTACATTTCCTATTATACAAAAAAACTCCAGCAGGATGTGCACTCGCGCGAATAAGAATTATGCCGTAAGCGGCCACGCTCAGTGCGAGAATGCAGTAAATGACGGAATGATATCGGCGAAATGCATATGGAGACGAAAAAATAAGCATTTTCTTTATAAAATTAGTAGAAAATGCAAGTTTATGTTGTAATTTCTTCAAATTTTGGTAAAATAGCATATAGCGAAAAAGATAACATAAAAAGCAGGAGGAATGCCGTATGAAACCGTATAGCAAGTTGACGAAAGAAGAGCTGAAAAAGTTAAAAGGTCAGTTAGAGAAACAATTCGAAGAAGTGAAAGCAAAAGGAATACATTTGGATATGTCCCGTGGTAAACCGTCAAAAGCACAGCTGGATCTGAGTAATGGTCTGATGGACGTGCTGAATGGGGACAGTGACCTGGTAAGCTCTGATGGAGTAGACTGCCGTAACTACGGTGTTCTGGATGGAATTACAGAGGCAAGAAAATTACTGGCAGATATGTCAGAAGTACCAGAGAGAAATATTCTGATCTACGGAAACTCCAGCCTGAATGTAATGTTCGATACAGTATCAAGAGCTATGACTCATGGTATCATGGGAAACACACCATGGTGCAAATTAGATAAAGTAAAATTCTTATGTCCGGTTCCGGGATATGACAGACATTTTGCGATTACAGAGTATTTTGGAATTGTACCGCTTCTTCCGACAGGTCCGGATATGGATATGGTAGAAAAATTGGTGGCAGAAGATCCTGCAATCAAAGGAATCTGGTGTGTGCCGAAGTATTCTAACCCAACAGGAGTATCTTACTCTGACGAAACAGTCAGAAGATTTGCGCACTTGAAACCGGCAGCAAAAGATTTCCGTATCTTTTGGGATAATGCATATTCAATCCATCATCTTTATGATGACAAGAGAGACGTTATCCTTGAACTGTTAAATGAATGTATCAAAGCAGGCAATCCGGATATGGTATTCAAATTTATTTCCACATCCAAGGTTTCTTTCCCTGGATCCGGAATTGCAGCACTTGCTGCATCCAGAGCGAATATCGAAGATGCTAAGAGCTTTATGAAGTTCCAGACAATCGGACATGACAAGCTCAACCAGCTCCGCCATGTAAGATTCTTTAAAGATATGCCGGGAATGTATGAACATATGAGAAAACATGCCGCTATCCTTCGTCCGAAATTCGAAAAGGTTGAAGATGTTCTGGAGAAAGAAATTGGCGGACTTGGAATCGGAACATGGACAAAGCCACTCGGCGGATATTTTATTTCTTTCGATTCCATGGATGGCTGCGCAAAGGCAATTGTGGCAAAAGCAAAAGAAGCTGGTCTGATCATGACAGGCGCCGGAGCAACATTCCCATACGGAAAGGATCCAAAAGACAGCAATATCCGTATTGCACCTTCCTTCCCGACAGTTGAGGAACTTGCACAGGCATCAGAAATCTTTGTACTCAGTGTAAAACTTGTCAGCGTAGAGAAACTGCTTGGAGCAAAATAAGATAATTCAAGAATGCCGAGGCATTCTTGCTGCGAGGTGTGGGAGTGCAAAGCACAGAACAATCCGCAGGCATCATAGTTGGGGTTTTTGCCCCAACATCATATAATAAGAAGATAGAGCCCCTGTAAGAACGAGAAAATCTTACAGGGGCTTTTGCATAGAAAAATATTTACAACATATAATAGGAAGAAAATAAAATATTGTTTCGTAAATAGCAAAGAATGGCAAAAACTAATGCGAAATAAAAAGTTTTTACCATTTATAGTAAAAAGTATTGATTTTTAAATAAAAGATACATTATAATGTAAAAAAGAGGTGATATCATGATTGTAGAAAGAAAAGAATATCTGGATAAATTGATTTCGTGGAAGGATAAGCGAATCATAAAAATTGTGACCGGGGTACGCCGCTGTGGAAAGTCTATGCTTTTGAAAATATATCAGAATTATTTGAAAAATCAGGGAATCGTCGAAAACCAGATAATCGCGATTAATTTTGAAGATTTAGATTATGAAGAATTGACGGATTATAAAAAGCTATATGCCTATTTGAAAGAACGATTGATAGAAGGAAAAATGACATATATTTTTTTGGATGAGATACAGAATGTCGAAAATTTTCCGAAGGTACTGGACAGCTTGTATATAAAGGAGTATGTAGATATTTATGTGACCGGTTCTAATGCGTATATGTTGTCCAGTGAAATTGCGACCATGATTTCAGGCAGATATGTGCAGATTGAGATGCTTCCACTGTCGTTCAAGGAATATGTGGAGAGTACGGGAAGTATGAATGACAGAGGAATCAAATATGCGGAATATTTGCAGAACAGTTCATTTCCGTATACGCTGGAGCTGAAAAATCAGCCGGAGCAGATTCGGGAATATCTGGAAGGTATTTACAATACGATTGTTGTGAAGGATATTGTCAGCAGGAAGAAAGTAACAGATACGATGATGCTAAAAAGCGTGCTGCGCTTTGTATTTGACAATATCGGGAATCCATTGTCGTCCAAAAAGATTGCAGATACGATGACTTCAGAGGGCAGAAAGATTGATACGAGAATGGTAGAAAAATATCTGGAAGCCTTCAGTGAAAGCTATATTATTTATCAGGCAAAGCGCTACAATATAAAAGGAAAGCAATATTTAAAAACGCTCGAAAAATATTATGTCGTAGATATCGGCCTGCGGTATATGCTGTTGGGAAACAGACAGGTAGATGCAGGACATATTCTGGAAAATATTGTGTATCTGGAACTATTGCGGCGTGGCTATGAAGTTTATGTTGGCAAGATCGATACATTTGAAGTGGACTTTGTGGCACAGAAAAGTCAGGAAATGATTTATTATCAGGTCGCGTTATCCGTACATGATGAAAAAATATTACAGAGAGAATTGCGCCCGCTTCAGGCAATCCGGGATCACTATCCGAAAATGATTCTGACGATGGATGAAGAGCCGGAAGAGCAGTACGATGGGATCCGACGTATAAATGCAAGAGACTGGCTGCTTGGGATCATAGAATAGAGTGTAAGACTAGATTCAGCTCAATGTGGAATTTACTTTTTTATTTAACGGGTACGAAATGTCAAAAGAAAAAAGGCTTGCTTTTTATCTCGCAGTATGGTACACTATCCTAGCGAATGGAAGTAGGTCTTTTTTTTTATGCCTAAAAACTAGGTAGCCTCGCAAGCTACCAAGCAACAAGTTAACAAAGAAATATAAAGCGAGGTGGAAGTTGTGCGTACAAGAATCACATTAGAATGTACAGAATGCAAGCAGCGTAACTACAACATGACTAAGGATAAGAAAACTCATCCTGAGCGCATGGAGACTAAGAAGTACTGCAAGTTCTGTAAGTCACACACATTGCATAAGGAGACAAAATAGTCGTAAAGGAGTGTGTACGTCATGAGTGAGAAATCTCAAAAGACTCAGAAGAAGAACTGGTTCAAAGGTCTTGACGCAGAGTTTAAGAAAATCATTTGGCCAGACAAGCAGACACTTGTAAAAGAGACGGCGGCAGTAGTTTCCGTATCCGTAGTGCTGGGAGCAATCATCGCATTAGTTGATTTCCTGGCTCAGCATGGAATTGACATTCTGGTCAATCTGGGCTAGACACTAACGAGCAGGAAAGGTGAGTTTATGTCAGAAGCAAAATGGTATGTAGTTCATACCTATTCCGGGTATGAGAACAAAGTAAAAGCCAACATTGATAAGTCGGTTGAGAACAGACATCTGGAGGATCAGATCCTTGAAGTCAGAGTTC
>OLPQ01001774.1_pt1 | contig 14301 bp, 9 predicted proteins | sample 1672451 | NCBI WGS metagenome assembly OLPQ01 (sample SAMEA3136687, study PRJEB25190) | human gut metagenome | biome: human gut; feature: human-associated habitat; material: faeces | place: Austria | collected 2013
CGGTACATACGCCATGGAAACCTCATCAAACATAACCAGATCAAACTGTTTTGAATCAAAAATTGGGTCCACTGTTGCACATGATATGGTTGTTCCAATCAGCTGTGCCCGTTCAGCATATCGTTTTTCTTCCTTCCGTATATCATTTCGTACGTGTTTAATTTTTTTCTCTATCTCATCATATTCTTTTGATTTTTCTTTTTTCTTTGCCTTCAGTTCATCCCGCTTTAACGTACATGTATCCAGTTCCACTGCTAGACGCGTACACTTACTTAACGTAAAATTAAAAGATGTTGCGTATGGATGCTTGGAAAGTTTCTCATCCCGTACATAACCATAACGAAGTATTTTCCCATCTCTTAAGTCCTGCTCCATATCAGGATCAAGTATCTGAACAATCTTTTTTATCACTCCGTCTACAGAAACATTACTATGTGAAACAATTAAAACGGATTTTCCTTGTTTTACATATGCTTTTGCTATTTGTGACATGGTATATGTCTTTCCTGTTCCCGGCGGCCCCCATACTACGACAATATCATCCTGCTCCAGTTTACGGAATACTTCCGGCTGTCCCTTTTTCACTGCCGAAATATCTTCAAGTGTTGACAATTTCGGTCCCTGATCTAAAAGCTCAATCGCTATTTCGTGAACATTTGGATTTAATGAAAGAATTTTTTTATTCAGCGCTTCCAATAATTTCCATGGTTCAACCATCAAATATGCTGTTAATACGTTATCCTTCAAATCGTGATCCAACAACAGCATAATTTGAAAATCTTCACACATCAATACACTTCCAACAGCATGAAATCCAGTCGCAGTATCTACTACAACTGGTGCATCATCTGGAAGATGCAGTTCTGTTTCTAATTCGAAAGAGTATGTATAAATTCCCTTATCATCCTTATTAATTTTCACACCATTAACGATTTTATACTTTTTACCACGTCCCATTTTCAGATAATGGATTTCCCTACGCAGCTCATCGGAATATTGTTGTATATTGGGGTTCGAATAATAAAGGGATTCTTGTCCCACCAACAACTGTTGTGTATTTTTTTCTACTTTATAGTTTTCTGTTGAAACGACATCGACTTCCAAAATTTTCTTAATAATTTCGAGTGTGTTCCTGTATTCATCTTCTGCCATTTTATACATGGCAATTTGTTTTAGCGACAGCTTATGGTCTAAGCCAACTTGATATGAAACTACTACCCTTTGGTAATTGCTGCATAAAAAGACAAAATCAATTACAGCATCTCTTAACAAAAATTTCTTTTCTTTCTTGTAAACGGTGACATTAAAGTTTTTACTCTTTTTGTGCTGTAATATGCAATAATTCCTTTGGGATTCATATACTGTATTCATGTGATCTGTACAAACTGCTTTTTCAAATACAGTATCCACATCCACGCCTATATCTTTATACATAAACTTTGTAGAAAACTCGAATCGATCTGCATATTCCTGCATCTCTGGAATTAACAATCGAAAATGTAATCCGTTATATGATTTGGTCGTCATGATGTCAGCTTTCCCTTCAAATAGCTTTCTTTAACTTTTAAAAATATCTCTAGCCTGTATATTCCAAAATTTCTGTTCGAACACATTTCCTTCTTTCCTTGGTGATTCAAAATCTAATTCTCATCTTTATCATCTTGAACTTCTGGTAAGGACGAACTATTTCCAACTGCAGAATTTATCCCTATGCCGGCTCCTATTACAGCCACAACACCTAATACTCCAAGAAAGATCTTGTTGCCCATGCGATCCAAAAATTTCTTGTTATTCAAATCTGCCATAGCAATTTTATCTGCAACCTGAATCATATCCTGTGTAATAACACTGCGTTCCTGCTCTGTAAGCTCCTCTTTTTCCATTCTTTTAGAAAGGGCATCAAGAATGGTTTGATAACCGGTTATAACGGCGTTCTGGCTTTCTTTATTATTTTCTAAAATATTGCTGCATATCTGCGAATAATGCTCTACCGCGATTTTTCCAAAATCTGCATATGCCGGGAACTGCGTGATAATAGCAATAGCTACATCCTTATCCATATATGGAATCATGGACGCAAACTGCATTATTTTATCCTTAGATAAATTGCGAAAAGAATCTATGTTTAATGCGCGCTTAACAGCTTCTTCACTAACATATCTTTTAGGTAAGTTTTTCAAAACACGTCATCCCCTTTTATCATCATTTTTAAGTTTCAGTAGCAGCTCCCCCAAATGCTGTCCGATTTTTCTGCACCATATCTTGTTTATAATCCCATCGTTTTTGTTGATCAAGCGGCTGACATAAGAGCCTGTTGTTCCAGCCTTTTCTTCAATCTCAGCTTGTGTAGTATCTTCTTCTAAGCACTTTATCTTTATTTTTTCAAAATTGTTACCATTCTTCGTTTCCTCTAGCGTAGTAAAATTGTACGATTAAGATAATTCATTCTATCATATAACGGTTTTAAGCACAATCCAACAGAATCATTTTTGTATTTTTACTAACGTAAAAAGCACCCAGGAGATATTATTCTCCCAGGTGCTAGTTCTTTCTGATTTTTACTCTACTGTAATCTCTGTTTCACCTTTAAATGTCACAAATCGATTTTCAGAGTAGCATTCTATGTTGTGATCCTTGAGTTTTCGAATGGTTGAGAAGAAATCTACCGTGTTTCTGGCAAAGCGACTGAAAGGCTTTGTAATAATAAGATCAATCTTTCCGGTCAGCGTATCCGATATTATCCGATTCGATACTGGCATAGATTTTGGTAGCTAATGGATTTTCCGACTCTGGGGTGGAAAATATGGCATCTTCCAGGTTACTGTCTTGGGCAGAGATTGTGTCACAATGATCTACCGCATCTTCGTCCTTTGGATCAGCCTTGTAACTGTTGAACTTTGCCGCAAACAAGGGATCGCGTAGTTCTCCTTCATAGTGTTTCTGCAAATCTGAGTCGTGGTCGGTCTCGTCCAGCATGACGGTAAGTTTGAGCGACAGATCTTTGCCGACCTCAAATTTTTGTGTGATTTTCTGTCCTGTCTGGAGGTTCTCGAACTCATAGCAGTAATACTTACCATTTGCTGTCAGGTAACAGGCTCGATCGGGATTGAACCCACTCTTGCAAATTTTCGATCTCTCTTTTTTCTTCATTGCAGTGTTCTTTCCGTCCGAGTGATACGGAGGGACATAAAAAGAATCTGCGGCGAAGATGAACTACAGGCTCCAATGGCTGAAAACAGGCGCACGAAAGCAACTGTGGGAGCATCTTCATTCCGAACACAGTCTTTAGTGCTGTGTTCAAAACTCTTATGCATCCCTCCGCCCTTATAGCGCTATTCGGACTAAGAGATTGATATTTGTAAAGCAGATTTTAACGATTTGCGAATTTGTATATGTGTTCACACGATTTTTTTACAAAAATGTAGAATCAAAGTTTAAACTGTGGTATTCTAATAAGTAGATTTACACTTTGATTAATTTGAGCGTTCCACCTTCGGCGTCCATATCTGCTTTACACTTACCATTCTACTAATTCGCCTTTTTCAAAAAGCGGACTGGACGGACAGATTCGGACAAACACTTTTTAGACAGGAGGTATATGCAGAACATGATCTTTTCTGAATATGCTACAGGTCTTTCACCATTCCTTTCATTTGGTAAATCTGAATATGATTTTTTTACAGAATTCAGTACCATTAAACAGAACTTTATCGAATACCTCATCGCTCACGCGAAAGAAAGACAGGTAATTATTGTTGAGCAATCAAAGCGTATGTCTTTCACTCCTGGGTATAGTGGCGAAAAAAGTGTCCATATGATTCGTTTTTCCGGGAACAAAAACGAAGGTCACTATGGCTTTTTGAATGAAGTATATAACCTTGAAGATCAATAACCCATTTAAAGGGATCCCATAAATAAGGAGACAACAATGCGCATTAGCTATAACAAATTATGGAAAATGTTAATTGATAAAAACATGAATAAACGTGATCTTGCTGAAAGAAGCGGCGTCAGTTCTGCTTCCATTGCAAAATTAAGCAAAGGTGCAAATATTACAACCGACGTTCTACTTAAAATATGCGAATCGTTAGACTGTACCCTGGAAGACATCATGGAAACAGTAAAAGATTAGCTGGCTCTGAAGGGAGATTTACCTGTGGAAATATTTAATAACACCACGAAGGTCGTGAAAGACGATCTTGTTAAAACGATAAAACGCGGTGATCGTATTTCTATTGCAGCAGCCTGTTTTTCCATCTATGCCTATCAGGAATTAAAAAAACAGCTGGAGTCCTGCGAAGAACTACGCTTTATATTCACCTCTCCTACCTTCGTGGCGGAGAAAACGCCGAAAGAGCGTCGAGAATTTTATATCCCGCGTCTTCAGCGAGAAAAAAGTTTATATGGCACTGAATTTGAAGTGCGCCTACGGAATGAGCTGAAGCAGAAGGCTGTAGCAAAAGAATGTGCAGATTGGATGCGTCGTAAGGTATGCTTTAAAACTAACACCACCCGTGAAGGCATGAATAACTTTCTTCTGGTAGAGGACGATGAGGATACCTATACCTATATGCCAATGAATACATTCACAACCGTTGACCTAGGCTGTGAACGCGGCAATAATCTGACGAACATGATTACCCGTATGGAGAATCCAGCAAGTAAAGAATTTCTCCATATGTTTGATTCCATATGGAACGATAAAAAAAAGCTCACAGATGTTACAAAAGAAGTCATCAATATGGTTTCTGCTGTATACCAGGAAAACTCACCGGAGTTGATTTATTTCATGTCTCTATATAATATCTTCAGTGAATTCTTAGAAGATATTTCAGAAGACGTACTGCCAAACGAAGCTACCGGTTTTAAGGACAGTGTAATCTGGAATAAACTGTTCAACTTTCAGAAAGATGCTGCTCTTGCAATTATCAATAAATTGGAGCAATACAACGGATGCATTCTTGCGGACAGCGTTGGTCTCGGTAAAACGTTCACAGCACTTGCTGTCATCAGGTATTACGAAGGCCGCAACAAAAATGTTCTCGTACTTTGTCCTAAAAAGCTGTCCGAAAACTGGATGACCTACCGTGGGAATCTGATTAATAACCCACTAGCCGCAGACCGACTCCGCTATGACATTCTGTATCATACCGATCTTTCTCGCGACAGCGGAAACACGATCATTGGACTGCCGATTGATCGAATCAACTGGGGAAATTATGATCTTGTCGTCATTGATGAAAGTCATAACTTCCGAAATGGCAACGGCACCAACAGCAAAGGTATTGAAAAAGAAAATCGCTACATGCGCTTGATGAATAGAGTCATTAAGCCAGGTGTTAAGACAAAGGTACTCATGCTCTCTGCCACACCAGTAAATAACCGCTTCTATGATCTTCGTAATCAGCTGGCACTTGCCTATGAAGGCGATCCATCTGAATTTAACGAAAAGCTGAATATCAAATCGGATATTGATACGATTTTTCGACAGGCGCAGAAAGTATATAACGCGTGGTGTAAATTACCAGAGAAAGAGCGCACTACAGCTACTCTTCTCTCCCAGCTTGATTTTGATTTCTTTGAAGTACTGGATAGCGTAACCATTGCGCGTTCCAGAAAGCACATACAAACCTATTACGATGTTGCGGACATTGGAAACTTTCCAAAGAGAAACAAGCCAATCTCTCTTCGTCCGAAACTGACAACACGGCCAAATGCTATCAACTATAAAGAAGTATATGAACTGCTGTTGAAGCTGCATCTGACCATTTATACGCCAACCGCATTCATTCAGCCAAGCAAGCTACTGAAATATCTGAGTGAAGATGAAACTGAGAAATTCCGCAGTGGCCGTGAACTTGGTATCCAGCGGTTGATGAGTATCAATCTGTTAAAGCGCATGGAAAGCTCTGTACATTCTTTCCTGCTGACTGTAAAGCGTATCTACGACTATCTGCATGATACCTCGCATGTAATTGATGATTTCATCGCTACCGGCGCTGATAGCCTGAACGAAATGCCTGACCTGTCCAGTGAAGCCGATGAATTCGACTACGATGATCAAAACACAGATTTCTTCAATGTTGGAAAAAAAGTCAAGATTGATCTCCGTGATATGGACTATATTTCGTGGAAACGCGAAATGGATGACGATATTGAGAACCTGCAACTACTGATTCTGATGATTGAAGACATCACCCCAGAATATGACTTCAAACTGAATGAGTTAATTCGCATTATCCGTGAAAAGGCTGCAGCTCCGATTAATCCGGGCAATAAGAAGATATTGATTTTCACTGCCTTCTCAGACACCGCTGAATATCTCTACGAGAATATTAGTGACATGGCGCTGAAGGAGCTAGGATTGCATACTGCCCTTGTCACTGGATCGGTGGACGGTAAAACAACCATCCCGAAATTCAAACCAGATATGAATCATGTGCTTGCGTGCTTCTCTCCGAAGTCAAAAGACCGAGATGTGCTGTATCCTAAGGACAAAACGGATATTGATATCCTCATTGCTACAGACTGTATTTCAGAAGGTCAGAATCTGCAGGACTGCGATTATTGCGTAAACTACGATATTCACTGGAACCCAGTGCGTATCATTCAGCGTTTCGGACGAATTGATCGTATCGGCAGTAAAAATGCCGTGATACAACTTGTGAACTTCTGGCCGGATCTGGATCTCGACGAATACATCAACCTGAAATCCAGAGTGGAAACACGAATGCGTATTTCCGTCATGACTTCTACCGGTGATGATGACCTCATCAACCAGGAAGAAAAAGGTGATCTGGAATATCGCCGTAGCCAGCTCAAAAAGTTGCAGGAAGAAGTCGTGGACCTGGAAGACATGACCAATGGAATCTCCATCATGGACCTTGGATTAAATGAATTCCGTATGGATCTGCTCTCCTACATGAAAACACACAAAGATATTGACCATACGCCTTTTGGCATTCATGCGGTCGTCAATGGAGACAAGCCTGGCGTTATCTTTGTTTTAAAGAATGTAAATGAGCATATCAATATTGAAAACCAGAATCGTCTTCACCCATTCTATCTGGTCTATGTCGGTATGGATGGCAAAGTGATTACCAATCATCTGCAGCCAAAGGATACACTGGATATGATGCGGCATCTGGCGCAAGGGAAAACAAATCCAGATATGAATCTGTGTGAACAGTTCAATAAGGCCACAGACAACGGCAAAGATATGGGGAAAATCTCTCAGCTACTGGAAGATGCCATCATGACCATCATCGATGCAAAAGATGAAAGTGATATCGATAGCTTCTTTGGTATCGGACAGACCACTTTCCTGTCCGGTGGCTTTTCCGGCCTGGATGACTTTGAACTAATATGTTTTATGGTGGTGATAAAATGATTGAGTTCCCTGCTGCTACGGCAGTGCACAAACGTTTGCCAAAGGAGGCATTTTATAAGCACCTACCGCTGACAAAGATACTGAAAGAAAAATTTGTATCCGACGTAGACCGAATCGTGGTTGAAAACAGTTTTACCAAAGAAAACCTGAACCTGGCGTCGGATGCAGAAATAAAAGAGATCATGCTACTATCCATTTCCCTGAAGAAACAGGAATTTGATGGTAAAGTCATTGAAGCAATCGCCCGGCAAAATCCACATAAGCTGGTATTTCTACTGAGCTTCGAGGATCAACAACAGCTGGCCGTTTATCACAATAAGCTTTATCGCACCTTATGGATGGCTCATGATGAAATAGCATTAAAATTACGAGGCTATTCTTTAGATGAAATATGGGATTCTTTCATAGAGCAGATTGCTCTGTATGAAGAACGTGCAGAAGAAACCGCTGATCTTCCCATAGAGGATCGCCTTGCAATACAAAACCAAATACTAAAATTAGAAAAGCAAATCGATAAGACAGAAAACGCGATGTGGAAGGAACAACAGCCAAAGAAGAAATTTGAACTACACACTCGTCTTCGTGAATATCAAAAAAAGCTGGAGGATTTGAAACATGGAAAATCTTAAAATGCATACGCCAGATTTGGCATACGAAAACTTTAAGAAGCTTTCTGCACTATTTCCGAATGCAGTGACGGAAACAAAAGATGAAAATGGCAATGTCGTGCGTGCTATTGATACGGATGTTCTACGTCAGGAAATCTCGGCCACTGTGGTAGAAGGCCCGCAGGAACGCTATCAGTTTACATGGCCTGATAAGAAAAAGTCGGTTGTATTGGCGAATCAGCCTATCGCAAAAACGCTGCGCCTTAACCGTGAAAAGTCTGTCGGCAAAGACGGAACTCCAGGAAATATTGATACAGAAAACATCTATATCGAAGGCGATAACCTGGATGCACTGAAATTGCTGCAGGAAACTTATCTCGGCAAAGTAAAAATGATTTATATCGATCCTCCTTATAACACAGGTAATGACTTTATTTACGAGGACGATTTCTCGCAGAATGCTGATGAATACCTCGGAAATAGCGGCCAATTTGATGAAGAAGGAAACAAGCTAGTTCAAAATACCGAAAGCAATGGCCGCTTTCATACGGACTGGTTAAATATGCTATATCCGCGGCTAAGATTTGCTAAAGATTTATTATCTGATGATGGGGTTATTTTCATTTCCATTGATGATAATGAGCAAGAAAATTTAAAAAAAATATGTGACGAATTATTTGGAAGTAATAATTTCATTACGCAAATAGCATGGGAAAAGGTTCACACTCGTAAGAACTCAGCAATTAATTTTTCATCATCCCACGAATATATTCTTTGTTATGCCAAAATCAAACGTAATTACAGTGGTGATACTGTTGGATTTAAGAGAAACTTGCTTCCACGAGATAACACAGATGCTTACTCTAACCCTGACAATGATCCCAAAGGTCCTTGGAAAACTGATCCAATTACCGCGCACAATTATTATGCAGCAGATTATACAATAACTAAACCAAATGGAATCGTAATCAAAAGACCACAAGATAGGTATTGGGCTTATAGTGAAGATAGCATTAAAAAGATGATCAAGGAAAATGCTATTATTTGGGGCGACGGTGATAGTATGCCTATGGTTAAGCGTTATTTATGTGATGTTCAAGACGGGCTTGTTCCTATAACGCTTTTTTTCCGTGAATTTGCTGGAGACTCATCTCAAGCAAAAAAACAAATTGACAGCCTATTTAACGAATGCAAAGGAATATTTGATTATACAAAACCTGTTAAATTGATATTAAGATTACTTCAAATAGGTTCCAATTCAGGAGATATTATTCTAGATTTTTTCTCTGGCTCTGCCACTACCGCCCATGCTGTTATGCAGTTAAATGCAGAAGATGGTGGACACCGCAAGTTCATCATGGTGCAGTTACCTGAACAAACCGATGTAAAGAGTGAAGCCTATAAATCAGGCTACAAAACCATCTGTGAAATTGGTGAAGAACGTATCCGTCGTGCTGGAAAGAAAATCAAGGAAGAAAGTCCGCTTACCACTACTGATCTTGATATCGGCTTCCGTGTTTTCAAAGTGGACAGCAGTAATATGGAAGATGTGTATTACCGCCCTGCCGATTATAATCAGGGCCAGATGGAGCTGTTCGCCGACAATATCAAAACGGACCGTACACCAGAAGATCTGCTCTTTCAGGTAATGCTCGATCTTGGTATCCTGCTTTCCTCTGACATTCAAGAAACAGAAATTGTTGGCAAGAAGGTGTTCTCTGTAGCTGATGGTTATCTTATTGCCTGCTTTGATAAGGATGTTACAGAAGAGACCGTCAAGGCCATCGCACAGAAACAACCGGTTTATGCTGTGTTCCGTGACAGCAGTATGGCAAGCGACAGCGTAGCCACAAACTTCGAGCAGATCTTTGAAACCTATAGTCCGAGAACACAAAGGAAGGTGCTGTAATGGCTGAGATGAAATTCAAATTTACCATACAGCCTTACCAGACCGAGGCTGTTGACAGCGTTGTGGGGGTTTTTGCCGGTCAGCCTTTCAACGACCACTTCACCTACCGACGCGATGTTGAAATTCAGCGAGATGTAACAAACTGGATGCTTTCTGATGAAGAACTGTATATGGGCTTTGCCAACGCTAAGGTACAGCTCGATTACGGTCAACTTTTGTATAATATCCACCGTATCCAGGCTCGCAATAATATTAAGCTCTCCGATTCTCTAAAATCTGGAGGATTAGGTGTGTGCTCTCTTGATGTTGAAATGGAAACCGGTACTGGTAAAACTTATGTTTACATCAAGACCATGTTCGAACTGAATAAATTGTATGGCTGGAGCAAGTTTATTGTCGTTGTTCCAAGCATCGCGATTCGCGAAGGTGTTCAAAAGAGCTTTGAGACCATGCAGGAGCACTTCATGGAATATTATGGCAAGAAGGCTCGTTTCTTCGTGTATAACTCTAAGAATTTGCCAGATATCGATAATTATAGCCAGAGCGCAGATATCAATGTCATGATCATCAATATTCAGGCATTCAACGCCCGCGGTAAAGATGCAAGACGTATCCGTACAGAACTGGATGATTTCGGCAGCCGAAGGCCAATCGACGTAATCAAAGCAAACCGCCCTATTGTTATCTTGGACGAACCACAGAAGATGGGCGGCACGGCCACACAGGAAAGCCTGAAGGAGTTTAACCCTCTATTCTGTCTGAACTACTCTGCCACTCACAAACAGCACCACAATTTGGTCTACGTGCTGGATGCCTTAGATGCATACAATAAAAAGCTGGTAAAGAAGATTGAAGTAAAGGGCTTTGATATCAAGAATCTGAGAGGTACAGACAGTTACCTCTTCTTGGAAAACATCGTCATAAGTCCCAAGAAGCCTCCTATGGCACGCATTGAATTTGAAGTTGGGTACAACAAATCCATCAACCGTGAGACCAGAATTCTCGGTGTGGATGATGATCTGTTCTCCCTCTCCAAAAACATGGAGCAATATCGTGGCTATCGCATCAGTGAAATTGATCCGATTCGTGGCACTGTAACTTTCACCAATGGAGAAGTCATCCATGCCGGAGAAGTCATCGGTGATGTTTCAGAGGCAGATCTTCGACGCGTACAGATCCGCGAAACCATTCGCTCCCACTTTGAGAAGGAAAGGGAGCTGTATTCTAAGGGCATCAAGACCTTGTCCCTATTCTTTATTGATGAGGTCGCTAAGTATCGTAAATACGATGAAGACGGCAATGAAATCAACTCTGAATACGGCGATATCTTTGAGCAGGAATATACTGACATTCTGAATGAATACCTGACGCTGTTTAACACACCATATGAGCAGTATCTTCGCTCCATTGATGTCCATAGCACGCATGCAGGTTACTTTAGCATCGACAAGAAAGGCCATAAGGTAGATAGTTCTCTGAAACGAGGCAGTGATGAAAGTGACGATATTTCCGCATACGATTTGATTTTGAAGGACAAGGAGCGTCTGCTTTCCTTTGAGAATCCGGTACGCTTCATCTTCTCTCACTCCGCTCTTCGCGAAGGATGGGATAACCCTAACGTGTTCCAGATCTGTACTTTGAAGCATGGTGGCAGCTCTCCTACACAGAAGCGCCAGGAAGTCGGTCGTGGACTTCGTCTTTGTGTAAATCAGAACGGCGAGCGCCAGGATTACGACACCCTCGGCAGCCAGGTACAAAAAATTAATCAGCTGACCGTCATCGCTTCTGATGGGTATAAAGACTTTGTTGCTGACCTTCAGAAAGGTATCCGTGAGGATCTGTATAACCGTCCAACCCAGGCAACCGCAGAATACTTCATCGGTAAAACACTCATTATCGGTGGCAGCGATGTTACGGTATCTGATAAGCAAGGCCGCGACATTTATCGTTATCTGATTAAAAACGATTACATCGATGAGGATGACCACGTAACCGACAAATATCGCGCAGACCTCGCAAACAATGCTCTTGCGCCAGTCCCTGAAAGCTGTAAGCAAATTACCGATGGTGTACACGCCCTCATTCAGAGCATCTTTGATGAGCACGCTCTTGATGATATGATCTCCGATGGTCATGAAACGAAAATTCAGGAGAATGCATTGAATGACAACTTTTACAAGAAGGAGTTCCAGACGCTTTGGAACTATATCAACCACAAATATGCTTATACCGTAGAATTTAACAGTGATGAACTGATTCAAAAAGCAATCGCACATATTGATGATAAGATGTTCGTGGCAAAGCTACAGTATACCGTTACCACCGGCCAACAGCAAGACAATATGAATTCCGCTTCACTGAAAAATGGAGCCAGCTTCATAGCAGAAAAAAGTAAGACTTATACCCTGGAACGTGCAGAAGGCAGTGCTGTAAAATATGATCTGGTCGGCAAAATTGCAGAAGGTGCAAAATTAACGCGTCGTTCTGCTGCAAAGATTCTGGCAGGCATCCGGCCATACACCTTTGCCATGTTTAAAAACAACCCAGAGGAATTTATTACAAAGGCCATCCGATTGATCAACGAACAGAAAGCAACCATGATCGTAGAGCAAATCACCTACAATCAAACCGATGGCACCTATGATAGCTCAATCTTTACAGCCGAAAAGAACACGGATTTTTCCAAGGCATATCATGCAAAGAAAAACGTGCAGGATTATGTCTTTACTGACGGCTATGCTAAAGACGGCCAGAGTATTGAGCGCCAATTCGCTGAGAACATGGATTTAGCTGATGAGGTCTGTGTCTATGCTAAACTGCCGAAGGGCTTCTCCATTCCAACCCCTGTCGGCAACTACTCTCCCGACTGGGCGATTGCTTTCCATAAGGGAATGGTTAAGCATATTTATTTCATTGCTGAAACCAAGGGAAGCATGGAAACGTTGAATTTGAAGCCTATAGAAAAAGCGAAAATCGACTGCGCCAGAAAGCTATTCCACAACCTCTCCTCTGCTGATGTGGTTTACGACAGCGTTGATAGCTATCAGCACCTGTTGGATATTATGGACAAGCTATAAAATCTCCTAAAAAGCAATGCACACCCACATAACGAAATATCCCGTTCATCGTTACGGAATAGATAAGTCGTTATGAAGGTGTGCATTTTCATATTTAAGGCTGTGAGAAAAAGTCTGCAAATAAAATTCTTCTACGATAGGCAAGGGTAATAGATTTAAAAATCAGGCTGTTCACCCTTGTTTTATATACAACAGTTATTGAATGGCACATCAAGAGCAGGCTGTTTTCCGCCCGTCTTAATCATCGGCCTATTCGTTACGCTGGAGGGCGGCCTTCGTACATAATACTCAGTCGCCATACACCTGCGCCCAGCGTTGAATCGTACTAGTCCATTTTATCAGATCGTTCTAATTTTTTGATTGTCTACTTGACGTGGAACGGTTCAATCTCCATTGGTGCCCTTTTCTTATTACAGCTCCATTTTTCCAAAATCAATATAAAGATCTGAGTAAATACCGGCCTTCACTTTATCTTTAAAAGTATAGTCCGCCGTATCGTCATTTTCAAAATCCCAAACAGTAATGCGTTCTTTTGCCGGATCGACAATCCAATACTCCCGGACGCCCGCAGTGCGATATTTGAAAAGTTTCGTTGAGCAATCCATACGTCTACTTGATGGGGATACTATTTCAATTATCCAGTCCGGTGCTCCATTGCAACCTTTGTCATTTAGCTTGTTGGGATCGCAGACAACAGAAATGTCCGGTTCCACGTAGTTAAAATCATCCTTATTAATGAATACAGCGAACGGAGCAGAATAAACTTCACACTTCCCCTTATGTTCTTTGATGTAATTGTATATTGCTGCAAATAAGTCACCAGAAATAAGCTGATGTGTTCTACTTGGCGTTGGTGCCATATAGTAAATCTGTCCGTCAATTAGTTCAGCTCTTTCTCCATCCGGAAGATTGTAAATATCTTCTAGCGTATATGTTTCTGCTTTTGGTAATGGCATAGTGTGGTCTCCTTTCTGACAAATGTTATTTGACTTCTTCTGCACCTTATTTTTAAAACTCTGTTTGCTGATACCTGATATCTTAGGCATTTACAGCTCAATCCATAAACATAGTATACCATAAGTTCTATATGGATACATCGTTTTTCAATACAGCATCTATATTTTTTTGTACTAGCACCTATAATCTCTTCAAAATCTTACGCAAAAGACCCCACAGCCGCATTTCTGCAACTGCAGGGTCTTTCTGTATTTATTCTGTAATCATTTCTCGTATAGAAACAAGATCCGAATTACATATGATCATGGCAGGTACGTGCAATTACGTCCATCTGCTGCTCTTTTGTCAGGTCGATGAATT
>OLPQ01001777.1_pt1 | contig 14279 bp, 9 predicted proteins | sample 1672451 | NCBI WGS metagenome assembly OLPQ01 (sample SAMEA3136687, study PRJEB25190) | human gut metagenome | biome: human gut; feature: human-associated habitat; material: faeces | place: Austria | collected 2013
TTTTCGGCAATTCTGGATCGAAAAGTGCGCGCAGATGTTGCGATGACAGGAGAGATCACACTGCGCGGCAGGGTACTTCCGATCGGCGGATTAAAAGAAAAGATTCTTGCAGCAAAAAATGCCGGAATAAGGACGATCTGTATTCCGAAGAAAAACGAGAAGGATGTGGAGGAGATTTCTGCGGAGATCAAAAAAGGTTTAGAACTTGTATTTGTGGAAAAAATGCAGGAAGTACTTAACGTGGCATTTGTAAAAAGACAAAAATAAGATTTTCTGCCGGCAAATAAAAAAGAATGTTTTAGAAATCATAGCAAGTGAATGAAGATAACAATGAGGAGAATAACATGGTAATAAAAAATGTAAATCTGGAAATTGTCTGCGGTGTGACGAGTAAAGTGCCGGATACTGCATATGCGGAGGTAGCTTTTGCAGGAAAATCAAACGTTGGAAAATCATCTCTGATCAATGCGCTGATGAACCGCAAAGCACTGGCACGTACTTCCGCACAGCCTGGAAAAACGCAGACCATCAACTTTTACAATATCAACGAAGAAATGTATCTGGTGGACCTTCCGGGATACGGTTATGCAAAGGTTTCCGAGCAGGAGAAGGCACAGTGGGGAAAGCTGATCGAGCGTTATCTTCATGGCTCTAAACAGCTGCGAGCTGTCTTCCTTCTGATCGATATCCGTCATGATCCATCTGCGAATGATAAGATGATGTATGACTGGATCGTGGATCAGGGATTCAATCCGATCATTATCGCGACAAAGCTTGATAAGCTGAAGAGAAGTCAGGTACAGAAGCAGGTAAAGGCAATTAAGACCGGACTGAAGCTGCTTCCGGGAACTGTTGTGATTCCTTTCTCAGCAGAGACAAAGCAGGGACGAGATGAGATCTGGAATCTTGTAGACACAGAATTCCTGGGAAAAGGAACGGAGGAATAACCTTGAAAAATCCACTGCATTATCAGTTTTCGGATTATGATTGTGGACCGACGTTCATGCAGAATGCGAGCAGCTTTCTCAATGCATCCAAACAAGATGTATGTCGATTCGGGCGCTGATACCTCAAGTGGGTTGCATCAACTAAGATACGGGGAGAAAAGTTCACCCCCGCAAATTCCGCTTTGGGCGGGATTTGTGGGGGCCGCTTTTTCTAGTTGGTTGGCAAGAAAAGCAAGTGGGATACCAATTTTTAGAATGTGGATATCATTTTAGATTTCTTGCCAGATTATATAAATTTTTGATTACATCAGTTTTCTAAACAGATCTTTCAGATCTTCTACGGATGCGTCTTTTGGATTTCCAGGTGCGCAGGCATCGGCGTGGGCAGATTCTGCGAGGAACTGGAGATCTTCTTCTTTGAGGGCTTCGAGTTTGGATGGGATTCCTACGTCTTCAGAGAGTTTGCGGACTGCATCTACAGCTGCTTTTCTGTATTCTTCCTGAGACATATTATCTACGCCTTCAACTCCCATTGCGCGGGCGATTTCACGGTATTTTTCTCCTGTGCAGTCTGCATTGTATTCCATTACGATCGGAAGCATCATTGCGCATGCAACACCGTGTGGTGTATCATAGACTGCTCCAAGGGTATGAGCCATTGAGTGAGCGATTCCAAGACCTACGTTTGAGAAGCCCATTCCGGCGATGTACTGTCCAAGAGCCATTCCTTCTCTTCCTTCTTTGGTGTTTTCAACAGCACCGCGGAGAGATTTGGAGATAATCTCGATTGCTTTTAAGTGGAACATATCTGTCATTTCCCATGCGGCTTTTGTGGTGTAGCCTTCGATCGCATGAGTTAGTGCATCCATACCGGTTGAAGCGGTCAGTCCTTTTGGCATAGAAGACATCATTTCCGGATCGATAATCGCAATGATCGGCATATCATGCGGATCTACGCATACAAATTTACGTTTTCTCTCTACGTCTGTGATAACGTAATTGATCGTAACCTCCGCCGCTGTACCTGCTGTCGTCGGAACTGCGATGATCGGTACACAAGGGTTCTTTGTCGGTGCCACACCTTCGAGACTTCTCACATCCTCAAATTCCGGATTTGCGATAATAATGCCGATCGCTTTGGAAGTATCCATAGAAGAACCGCCTCCAATTGCGATCAGATAATCTGCGCCGGAATTTTTAAACGCCTGAACACCATGCTGTACATTTTCGATGGTCGGATTTGGTTTAATATCTGAGTATACCTCATATTCCAGACCATTTTTATCAAGAATATCAGTAACTTTGCTTGTTACATGAAATTTGATAAGATCCGGATCTGAGCAGACAAATGCCTTGTTAAATCCATGTGCTTTTGCTTCATTTGCAATCTCTTCGATTGCTCCTGCTCCATGATAAGATGTCTGGTTCAAGTTGATTCGGTTTGCCATAGTGTTTCTCATCCTTTCTCTTTCTAAAATAATTGCCATTTTTATAGGCATTTTTCCAACACGTTTTCTGATTCCAAACCAGTTTTTTATAAGTATCTTATTTCTCGTATAAGAATTCTTCCGGAAGCGTTACGTTAAAATCTTTTGCAAGATGGCGGAAATCATCCGGTGTGATAGTCTGAAGCTTATCCGGTCTCATGGATAACATTTTCACCAGGATTTCTGCTGATTTCTCTGCTGTGTGCATCAGTCCGAATGTCAGGTCAAAATCAAATCCTGCTGCAAACATTCCATGATGTGCCCAGATCGCCAGATCATATTTTTTCATTAATTCACTTGTGGCAACGGCGATTTCTCTTCCGCCCGGAACCATCCACGGAACGACACCGATACCATCCGGGAATACAACCGGACACTCGGTAGCCATTTCCCACAACTCTCTTGTAAATACACGATCCTCTAACGGAAGCACGAATGTCAGAGCAATAATATTTGTTGTATGTGCATGATATACCACACGATATCTCTCATCCTGCAGTTTCTTTACTTCCAGGTTCATCAGATGGCTTGGAAGCTCAGAAGTCGGTCTGCCGCCGTTTACAAGTCCCCAGACGATGCGGTAATTCTCACCTTTTTCATCCAGTTCGATCATGCAGATGCTGTCTTCCGGTTTGATGCTGACGTTACGGAAATATTTTCCACTGCCGGTTACAAGAAAATACTCGCCTGCGAGGTTTGGTACGCTTGTGCCGATCGGCTGCCACTCTTTTGCTTCAAAGTTTTCTTTTACATTCTCTACTTCTTCCGGTTTCACACGGTAGGAAAGGTTTCCGCCGTTTCTCTCATGCCAACCCTGATTCCAGCCGTCATCTGCCATTCTGATAAATCCCTGTACAAATTCTGCATCTAAAAATTTCATAATTTCTCCAATCTGCTGCACACACAGCCACTTCTTTTTTTATCTATTGCTATCCTTGTTTATTTCATTCAAGAATGCCCTCTCCATTCTTGCTGCGAGATGCACATCATGCAATGCATGACATATTTTTCTGTGTATCTCTGTTATCTGCAAATGATATCAACAGGTACATTCAATATTTTTGCAACTTTCAGAATCGTATCAATATGTCTTCCCACTGCTGCTGCCATATGATGAGTCGGACCTGCCTCGCTCCATCTGTTGCAAAATTCTCTTGCACCGATGGAAAATCTGGTTCTCATATTGGTATCACCGAAAGTAAAGATCGGTCCGTCCTCGTTTACGCCTTCTGCCACAACAAATTTGAAATGTCCGTCTTTATCCTGTGTGATTCCGAGGTAAGTCACATCTCCTGTCGGCGGATAGAACTGGGTCAGATAACCGCCGCCTGTTTTTCCATGAAAGACATCAACAATCTTCATCGACGGTTTGCGTGCCTGTGAAATATCCGCATCGCCGGATCCGGAATGTCCGATAATGCAGATGTCTTTGTTGAAATCGATGGAGTACATCTCAGAGAGCTGACCGGTTCCGGAAATTGTTTTCAGGATGCTCATGGCCATAGCTACTTTCATATCTCCTTCTACGGCACAGGCGGTACCCTGTTTGATCAGCATGGAAAATGCCGGAATCAGCATACTGTCCAATTTTCCTGCAATACCTTGTGCAAATCCATCATAATGGGATGCTACAAGTGCAATGTCTTCTGTTTTTACCCATTCTTCGAAAGCAACCACGTATCTTGCCATATCCCAGACAGTCTCGACAGTGGCTCCGCCTTCGATATCAAAAGTATCAAGAATTTCTTCTGCTTTTGCACGGATGGCTGCCTCATCAGTGATATGATCTGCGATGGCCCACATTTTCTCCCAGTCAAACTGCTTGGTATACAGACCCATACGGTTGTAAAGATTGGTCTCATCAATGTAGAGATCCATCATGCCCGGATACGGTCTGCCGATCTGTGCAATATTGGTATAACGGAATCTTCTTCTTACCTGCGCTGCACGACACCACTCATCAATCTCCTGTGCCACATATGCATCGCCGCCTTCTACCACGCCTGTAATAACAGCATGTCTCTTTCCGGCACGCTCCAGATCTGCTACCATCTCACCAACTGCACCACATGCATATAATTCGCCCAGCCAGGTAGCTGTATCTGTATGTTCATAATCCGGCGCTTTTTTCTTCTGTACATTTACCAGAACCACCGGCACGTTCAGATCACGGATCGCTGGAAGCATGTTATAACTTGTTGCGTAAGTAAGCAGCTGTAAAATAACCAAATCTACATCTGCCGCACGGAATTTATCACCTGCTGCCATAGATAACTCTTTTGTTGTAACAATTCCTCCGTCCACAATTTCTACCGTGTCCGGAATTGTCTTTTTGAACGCTTCATACTGCTGCTCAAATTCCGGCACCAGAGACGGGAACTGTGGCAGATATGCGCCCAGTGCGATAGAAAAAACACCAATTTTTGCCTTTGTTTCTACTAACATATGACTCCTCTCCATACTTCGTAGTATATTTATTGTTTCCATATTTCTTATTTCTCTTCTATAAAAACAGATTGATATCTGCTCTATGCTTCATATTCAGCGATGTCAAAAGAATGATAAATACATTCTCTCGCAGTTTTTAAATTTTCCAGTTCACCGGCAGCGATCATCTGCGCGGAAATATTTCCGATAGCGGTTGCCTCGATCGGTCCCGCACAGACTTTTTTCTGACATGCTTTTGCAGTCAGCCGGTTCAGATAATCCGCATTTGCTCCTCCGCCAATGATATAGATGCAGTCATACGATACACCTGTCATTTTTTCAACTTCATGAGCTGTCTGCGCATAACATTCTGCCAGACTGTTGTAAATCACTGCCGCTGTTTCCCAGATGCCCTTCGGAACCTGTTGACCACTCTCAGCGCAGGCGTTCTGTACTTCCTTCGTCATGCTCTCCGGTGCAAGGAAGCAGTCAGAGTTCGCATCTACGATGGAAGAAATGCTCTGCTTTGCCGCACCTTCGCAAATGTCAGAAAAGCTCATATCCGGTGCCAGCTCTTTTCGTGCGGAATTGATCATCCACATTCCCATAATATTTTTCAGATAACGGAACCGGTAATCATATCCACCCTCATTGGTAAAATTGTACCTCTGGCTCTCTGCGGTACAGATAGCCTCTTTCACTTCGGTTCCCATCAGAGACCATGTGCCGGAACTGATATACAGCACTTGATCATCTGCTGCCGGGACAGCCATAACTGCTGCTCCTGTATCATGTGTTGCCGGAACGACTACCGCACAGTTAAATCCAACCTCTGCGGCGATCCCCGGTGTCAGACTTCCAAGATTTGTACCCGGAAGACAAATTTTCCGGAACAGTTCTCTCTTATAGCCCAACCGATCAATGAGATCCCAGTCCCAGTCCTTTGTCTGCGGATCCAAAAGCTGTGTGGTGGAAGCGTTGGTATATTCCGTCACTTTCTGTCCACTCAGCAGGAAATGCAGATAATCCGGTATCATCAGAAGCGTTTCTGCCTGCTCCATCTGTTCCGGTGTCTGCTCTTTTACAGCCATCAGCTGATAAATCGTATTGAATGGCTGCTTCTGAATGCCGGTGCGCAGATAAAGTTTCTCCTCACCGATCACTTCATAAACTTTCTGATCCATCCCCTGTGTTCTGTGATCACGGTATCCGACTGCATCACCAATCCGCTGATCCTGTGCATCCAGAAGCACAAAATCTACCGCCCAGGTGTCTACGCCGATACTCTCCGGAAATTTTCCGAGTTCCGCACATTTTTTCATTCCGGTAATAATCTCAGCAAACAGCTGATCCACATCCCAGGTAAGATGCCCGTTTTGCATTTCCATTCCGTTTCCGAAACGGTGTACTTCTTCCAGAATCATTTTTCCCTCTTCCCGGTGTCCCAGGATCAGTCTTCCGCTGGAAGCCCCGATATCCACTGCAAGATAATATTTCATGCAATTCTCCCTTCTGCTATTTTCCTATTCTGCTAATCTATCCAAATTGATCTTCATATTTTCAATTAAAATTCAAAAAATATCCCTTAGAAAAACCATTCCATCAATTCTTCCATTGCATTTTCATGGGATTATTTTATAATGATATCAGATAGATTTTTAGGCTTTTATTTTCAAAAAAACAGGACTTTATTTGCAGATACGGAATTCCATTTTTACGATGTCTGAAAATCCGGATGCAAACTCAGTTCAGACTCACACAGATAGAAAAGGGGAAAGACATGCAGGAGGAATTACTGAACAAACTCAGACAGGTCACAGAAGAGGAAAGGCTCATTCTTCAGGGTGCTTCTCAGATTCAGTCGAATCTCTATACCACGCAGTTTGCAAAGCCATCTGATTTCACCATTGACAGCAAAAAACTGCTGGAAAAAGGATGTCTGATCGAAGTTCGTCCTCATACGAGATTTGTACATTTTCCACGACACCGGCATAACTATGTGGAACTGATTTATATGTGCAGCGGAACGACCACACACATTCTAAACGGTACAGACAAGCTGGTTTTGCAGGAAGGTGATCTTCTGTTTCTGAACCAGAATGCCTCCCATGAGATATTACCGGCCGGGGAAAACGATATTGCTGTGAATTTCATCATTCTTCCGGAATTTTTTGACCGTTCAGTCTCCATGATCGAGCAGGAAAACATTTTACGAGATTTTCTGCTGAGTGCTTTATCCGGCAGCACTTCCCTCTACAGTTATCTGCATTTTTCCGCAAAGGATATTCCTCCGGTGCTGAATCTTTTGGAAAACATGATATGGACAATTTTCTGGAATAAACAGAACACAAATACCATCAACCAGACGACCATGGGACTGGTTCTGATGAACCTCTCTGTATTTGCAGAAAAATTAAACTGCCCGGTGCCGGAACAGTACGAACAGACACAGATTTTTACGATTTTGCAATATATTGAGACGCATTATAAATCAGGGACACTTGCGGAGATTTCCGCACAGATCAGACAGCCCACCTATTATGTGAGCCGTCTGTTAAAAAAGCATTTACAGAAAAATTTCAAGCAGCTTCTACAGGAACGTAAATTGCAACAGGCTGCTTATCTGTTGAGCCAGAGTTCCCTGAGCGTAGAGCAGATCATGGAAGCCATCGGATACAACAATAGCAGTTATTTTTATAATAATTTTAAAGCGAAATACCATGATACCCCGCGGGATTACCGGAAGAAGATGCGCTTGAAACCGTCTGTTCCACTTCCTTTCACACTATAATATCATATATTCAATCGTCTCGGGAACATCAGCTTCGACTTTTACATCACCATTTTCCCGTGTCACATGCACCGTAATTTTTCCTTTTACGGAGTTATAACTGCAGGTAAATTCATTCATACTCTCCGGCAGATACGGTGCGATTTCGATTCTGCCAAATCCCGGCTCCAGCGGACGGATACCAGCCAGTCCATTGTAATACCACTCGATGATGTGTCCCATCATATCATGGCAGTGGCTTCTCGGATTCTGCTCCCAGTATTCACCCAGTGTTGTCTCACCATCCAGCACAAAGGCGTAGTAGCTCGGATGCTGGGTTCTGGTGATAAACTGACAGATCAGATCGTTCATACCATATTTTCTCGCAGTCTGAATAATATATGGCAGTCCGACCTCTCCGCTGATGAACGCACCTTTTTCTTCCAGTGTCTGACGGAAGGCACGTACCACATCTTCCACCTTGTCTTCCGGAACCATGCCCCAGTACAACGGCAATGCCTCTGCGGCCTGCGTCATGCAGATCTCATCTTTGTGATCCCATGCCTGATAATACCAGTATCCATCCTGCGGATGCTGCACCAGTAGTTTCTCATTATAATTCGCTTTGATTTCTTCTGCCAGTTCTGTAAATTCTGCCTGCTCCTTCGTTTTTCCGAGAATGCCTGCAAAGTAAGCCATTGTCTTGCTGTCTGCATACAAAAATGCAGTCTCAACATTCTCCCGCAGCAGTACGTGTTCCGGATTTCCCCAGTCACCAAGGCCGTGATTGATAAATCCTTCTTCATCGCGAAGAGACGCTTCATGAGCCAGATATTTTTTTCCTGCCTCATAGTTATCACGAATGATCTGCTCATCTCCATAAAACATATAATGCCAGTAGGTTCCAAGGATGCTCGTACTGCCCCACGGAATAATATCATAAAAACTTCCCATGCCCGGTACCGGAAGTACATTCGGGATATAGCATGGACTCTGAGACGGCATCAGCCCATCCCCCGGATAAAACCGTCCTCCCTGCCCGTCAGAAAAGCTGTCCTCTGCCGTATGCTGATCTGTACGAAGATCCGTCAGAAATTTGTTCCAAAGACGATCCGAACGCTTCATATACATAATTGATGGTGCCATCAGATGGTTTGGCTCCTGCCATGCAAACCGCTCAATGGTCGGACAGTCCGTATGTACACTGAGCATATTTGCTTCCACAGCTTTCTCCACCAGGTCATAAATCTGATTGTAACGCTCATCATCACAGTGAAAACTTCCATCCCTCTGCCATGCACTGGAAATCGCATCTCCATACATATTGCGAAGTTCTGTATGTTCATCCAGTCCTTCCACCCCAAAGTAACGTCCCGCAAAATAAGTGAATTTCATACGGAACGTTTCCCAGATATCATCCTGTCCGATGACATAGGTAATACAGTTGTCGATCAGGACCCAGTTTTTCGCCATCTGATCCACATCACCGTTTTTATCCAGTTTTTCTGCTACGTAAAAACGCAGTTTCGTTCCTTTTTTGCCTTTTACATCAAACTGTAACATACCGGAAATATTTTGTCCCAGATCGTAAATGTCGCGATGAACACTGCCTGTTTTCTGATCCTCTGCTGCAACATTCTCTGCATCCATATCAGATGCCTGCTGTTCTGTCATATCCAGAGATTTATCCGCTTCCACGCTGTGAATATATTTTGCCTCGTAGCGCCTGATCACTTTGATAGCCGGCTGATCCTGCTCTACAAGTGTTCCAGTCGGTGCCTGCACCTCTGCCACCTGCTGTGCAGCTGCCCAGCCACTGTCATCAAAGCCGGCAATGTCCCAGCCTGCAGGATAAGCCGCTCCATCGGCTGTCTCAGAACCATACACATTGCTCATAGTAATCTCATGCGGTTTTACCTTAAAAGAATCATCCGCATAAACTGTCTCACTGGTTCCATCCGCATATTCCACCGTCAGTTCCAGTGCCAGTACAAGGCTCTCGCCAAACGCCTCATACGGATTCGGATTTGGCGGCATAAAAGGTGGAAAATGGAAACTGTAATGCTCGTTCTGCATCAGAAACCAGCCGTTTCCGACTTCCGCTCCGATCACATTTTTCCCTTTTTTCAGATCATCCGTCACATCAAATGTTACATACTGGATTCGTTTTTTATAATTTGTCCAGCCCGGATCCAGCTCGTGATCTCCTACCTTCTGCCCGTTGATATGAAAAATGAATTGTCCCAGACCGCAGACTGCTGCCCTGGCCTTACAGATTTCCTTTGTCAGATGAATTTCTTTTCTTGCATAAAACGGTTTTCCGCTTCCATCTGTAATCCATTGATTTTTCATTGATTTTAATACACCTTTCTTTTCTACTACGCTTTCTTCAACCACCAAAAGGGCATGTACAAATGCCCCTTTGATTTGTATGTATTCACGGAATCTTATAAATGAAATTCTCCAGGAATACATTTTTTATTTGGTTTATGGTTTTAGTTAGCTTTCTCACTATTCGCAGTAAGTTCCTGCATCTTTTTCTCCGGATAGAACTGGATGAAAATAATATACAGAACGGATGCTGCCAGTGGAACGAGGAAACGAACGGAATTAATACCGATCAGAACTGCTTCCGGCTCCTGCCCGATAGCATTTGCGATATAACCGGTTGCTGCCAGAACACCTGCAAGGATCGCATTGGAAATAGCTGTTCCACATTTGTAGGAGAAACCACCAATAGCAGAAATCGTACCATTCAGCTGTTCACCGGTTGTTTTGTATACATAATCTGTCATTCCGAAAACAGTCATCGGACGAAATGCATTTGTCATGGTAGAGAACATACATGCAATAAATGTCAGGATATACAGTGCCGGAATGGATTTTCCACCAACAAAGAACAGAATCAGATAACATACGCAGGCAATAACCTGTGTAAATGTAACTGCTTTTTTCATACTTCCTTTTACTTTTCTAAGGAGAATCGGCATCAGCACCATAACACCTACCATACCACTGATGGAGATCACTAACATGTAAGTAGCGATCAGGCCAGGATTCATCAGATAGTACATGCAATAAAAAACAGAAGATGACATGATAATCTGAAACAGGATACATCCTACACACCAGAATGCGATCATCGGATACATCTCTTTTACTTTCAGAAGCTTTCCTGCACTTTTAAATACATGCTCTTCGTGTGTCATATCAACCGTATGACGTTCCTTACATTTTGCAAATGCGATCCAGCTTGTAATACACATCAAAATCGCACCGATGGCTACTAATACCATATATCCTTTTGCCGGATTATCTCCACCGATCACCTTTACAAAATTTGTTGTAAAAGATGTTACAATAAGGATCATGATGGATGCGATAAACGTTGCCAGAGAAATGACATCATTTCGCTCCATCTCATTTCTGGACATCGTTGGAAGGATTGCATAATATGGAATCTCGATGGCTGTTACAAGCATTCCATAACAGATATAAAGTACCGCTGCGTAAACAATTTTTCCGGTAGTGCTCAGATCCGGTGCTGCAAACAACAGAACGGATACGATGGATAATGGCAGCGGAATCAGTAACAGATACGGACGGTAAGTACCCCAGCGGCTCTTTGTACGGTCTGCCAGTCCACCCATGATTGGATCATTGATAGCATCCCAGACAGTTGCGGCTGTCATAATGACACCTGCTGCTGCGGCCGGTACTCCAAATACATCTGTCATAAAGATCAAAATGTATGTACTTACCAGCGCCGTGATAAACTGACGGCCGGTAGCCTGTCCAAGTGCCCAGCTGATTCGTTCAGACATAGACAATTCTTTTTTCTCATTCATTTACTCATACCTCTCTTTCGGTTTTTTGCTAAACCTGTGTGCTCGTTTCTATGTCCATAATCTTACGGATTTTTTCCGGTTTTGGCTTGTCCAAACAGAACTTTTTTCTGGCTTTTTTCAGTTGTTTTATTCTACTCTGTTTTTTTAACCTTATATTTCTACCCTTATTTATGCATTTTATATTATTTTTCTTCCATTTATGTTATACTATTTTCTATTATCATTTCAAAAACTTACATTATAAAAGGAGATTTTATCATGCCTGTCCTGCCTTTTTACCAGTTTGAACTGAAAGACAAACTGAATAGCAAACCACAATGTTTTGACAGTTTCAACTTTCTGTTTCTGCTGCAGGGAACCGGAACCATCCGGTGCCGCAATCAGCTGATTCATCTAAAGCCCCATGATTTTACATTTTTTAATATGTACGAAATCCATCAGTTCCTGACTTTCTCACCGGATGCCCGGGTTCTGAGTGTTCTCATCCATAAATCCTACATACAGTCTGCAGTTCCGGAGCTTACTGACATGACACTCAACACCCACGCCGTCACACCGGAATCCGAACCGGAACGCTATGAATTTTTCTGTCAGGAATTCGGAAAATTTATTTATTATCATACCGTACATTCCCCGGGGGCTCAACTGCATGCACTGTCCCATCTCGGAAATTTGCTGTCCTACATCCTGAACCAGCTGTCCACTTCTTCTGCATCTACGCTTCATGGAACTCAGACACGGGATGACCGGCTTTTCCATGCCCTGGCTTACATCACAGAACACTATACAAAAGATTTGTCATTGCCGGAAGTGGCAGCGCAGATTGGACTGCATCCGCAGTATTTTTCAAAATATTTCCGGGAACATATGGGACTGACACTGACGGAGTACATCAACCAGCTGCGCATTGTCAATTCCCTGCCGCTTATCATGAATACAGACCACTCTCTGCTGGATATCGCCCTTTCCTGCGGATTCAACAGTTACAAAACCTATAATACTGCATTTAAAAAACTGTTTCACACTACACCTTATGCCTGGCAGAAGGAACAGAAACTTCTGCACAGCCGTCAGCACACGCCGGAAGAAACTTCCTCCACCTTTTCCTTTTTCCGGGATTACTGGACAGAAAAAACAGAACGATCTCTGCCGGATACAGACAAAAATGACCGTATCACCCTGGAGTTAAATGGCAGAAAACAAGATCCTGCCCTGGCTCACTGCAAACTTCCGGAATTATGTTATTCCATCGGTCGTGCCGCTGACCTGCTCCGGGGAGATATTCAGCAGCAGCTACGCAATGTCGCCGGGGAATTATCCATCCGTCACCTGCGGCTGCGCAATGTATTTTCCGATGATCTCTTTGTCTACTATGAGACACCGGACAAAGTTCCGGTATACAACTGGCAATATATTGATATGATCTATGATTTTCTGTGTGAACTTCATATCAAACCTTACACAGAACTTGGATTTATGCCGCGTATGCTTGCTTCCAGGCAACAGTTTGCCAACTGGCAGCACCGGCCGAATGTCAGTTTTCCCCGCTCCCTGAAAAACTGGAGCCGTCTTGTGGAACATTTTATGGAACACCTGATCCACCGTTATGGAAGAAAAGAAGTGCTGACCTGGAAGTTCAATATGTGGACCTCCCCGGATCTGGAAATGAAAGGTGGCTACTGGCACGAATCGATGGAAAACTTTTTTCTCTTCTACCGTGTCACCTATAATGCGATAAAAACGGTAGATGAAGCTCTGCAATTCGGTGGACCTGACTTTTCCATTCCAAATGGTTTTTCCTGGTATCAGGCATTTTTTGACTATTGCCGGACTTACGAACTGCACCCGGACTTTCTGACCGTGCATCTGTATGCCTCCAATTTCAATACTTCCGACCGGATGATACAGAACCGCTATCTGACTGATACGACAGAACATTCCTACCGGAGTGCTGCCGGACTCTACCAGAGTTTCTTTGATTTTCTGCATCTGGTTCACCAGGACCCGACCTTTACTGACTATCCCGTGATCATTTCTGACTGGAACAATACCTACCATCCAAAAGATTATGCCCGGGATACCTGCTTTATGAGTTCCTTTATTGCATATACTGTGCAGATGTTGATCGGCACCCAGGTACAGATGCTGGGATTTCGTTCCCTTTGTGATGTGAATGAAGATTTCTTTCCGGAAAACCGGTTGTTCGGTGGTGGTCCCGGTCTGCTGGATATCCACGGATTGAAAAAGGCATCTTACTATACATTTGTGCAATTGAATCAGTTGAGTAACTCGATTCTATCCAAAGGCGAACATTATATTCTCACAAAAAATGGCTCACATTACCAGCTTCTGCTGTTTCACACTGCATTTCCGCTGGATTATGATGAACACCTGCCCTCCATTCTGTCCTATGAACAGCGTTATGATTGCTATGGTAATATCCCCACCCTTTCCATGTGCATCATCTTAAATCTGCCCTCCGGACATTACCTTATGCGCCAGACAGAAGTCAGCCGCACTTCCGGCTCCGCTTATGATCTCTGGCTGAAAATGGGGGCACCCCGGTACGATTCTGTTGAAATTTTAGATCATATCCAGCAGAAATCAAGCCCCGATACCATCTACCGGGAAGCCACTGTAACGGATCATCTGATCATTGATGTTACACTGCCCGTCCACAGTGTCATCCTGATCGAGATTGCAGAAGAACCAGATATTCTGAACAATCATTGATGCTTTCTGACTTTCACTTACAAAAAAAGAGCTTTTGCTGATATTTAATCATACAAAAAAACTTTTT
>OLPQ01001779.1_pt1 | contig 14261 bp, 13 predicted proteins | sample 1672451 | NCBI WGS metagenome assembly OLPQ01 (sample SAMEA3136687, study PRJEB25190) | human gut metagenome | biome: human gut; feature: human-associated habitat; material: faeces | place: Austria | collected 2013
CAATTCCATTGCAAACTTCATTATTGCCGTTTGCGGAAATAAATATTTATTCTTATTACTTGTTAATATCTTACTGCTTGTGGTAGGATGTTTTATGGAGACAACAGCAGCGATTCTTATCCTGGCGCCAATCCTGGCTCCGGTACTTGGTACGTTTGGTATCAACCCGGTACACTTTGGTGTTATTATGTGTATCAACCTGGCAATCGGATGTGCAACACCGCCATTAGGACTGAATCTGTATGTAGCAGCCGGACTTACAAAAGACCGTGTGGAAGTTGTTGTAAATAAACATACCGTGGCATACATTCTGGTAAGTATTGCAATGTTGTTCCTGATTACATATATTCCGGATATTGTTATGGTAATTCCGAACAGTATGATGTAATTGAAACGACCTGAGATAAGGTAAAATTATTTGGCAGATTACGATCATGAGTGATCGTACTCATGATTGTAAGGAAGAGAAAGATATTGAAAGGAGAAAAAATGTACGAATTAACAGGAAAAGTAGCAATCGTAACAGGTGCGGCAGCCGGACTAGGACAGGCTATAGCAGCTACATTCGCAAAACAGGGAGCAAAAGTAGTTCCAACTGACCGTCCGGGAGTTTCTATGGATGAGACCATTGAGATGTGCAAGAAAGCAGGCGTAGAGGAAGTATATACACATGATCTGGATGTTACAGACCAGGATTCCATCGCAAAAGCAATCGCAGATGTAAAGGAAAAATACGGAAGTATTGATATTCTGGCAAGCAACGCAGGATTAAACCGTCCGATGCCGTTAGATCAGGTTACACCGGAAGTGTGGGATTCAGTTATGAATGTAAACTTACGTGGTGCATTCTTCATGGCTCAGGCAGTGGCTCCGGTTATGAAAGCGCAGGGAAAAGGACGTATCATTTTCACAAGTAGCCAGGCAGGATTAGTTGCACGTGAAAATCAGCAGCCATATTGTGCAAGCAAAGGTGGTATCAATGCGATGACCCGTGCACTTGCTTATGATCTCGCTCCATTTGGTATTACTGTAAATGCAGTGGCACCGTGTTTTGCTATGACCGCTTTGACAAAAGCAAGACTGGAAGATCCGGAATATCGTGATATGGTACTTGGTATGATTCCGGTAGGCCGTGTGGTAGAACCGTCTGAAGTAGGGGCTGCATTCAACTATCTGGCATCTGATGAAGCTGCTATGATTACAGGACAGACACTGGTGATCGATGGCGGATGGACCATGTGGTAAAATCATATATTATTTTTTGACATAATTGGTATACCATGAGTATGTAACAAGTATATGCTATGTATATAATAAGTATGTGACGACCCAGAGGAGGCAGACATGGCTAAATATAAAATTACAAAAACAGATGAATATTATACATATGAACTTCCGGCACATAATGAGTGTAAACTGACGAGATTGCATGATCCGGCAGATGTAGAAGGTGGTAAATTGATCTTATCCCGCTCACATTTCCTGCCGGCTGGCGGCGGCACTGATTTCAGTACCAATGCAGCAGAGTCTATTTATTATGTGGCAAAAGGAAAACTGCTCTTCAAAGGCGAGGATGGTCAGGAAACCTTGCTTGAGGAAGGTGACAGTGTTCATATTGCAGCAAATTCTCCGAAATGCGTGACAAACGTAGGGGTAGAGACTGCCATTATGCTTGTGATTCTTCTTCCGGCTCAGTAAAGCGATTATTTACTTTCTTTGGATAATAATTTTCTCGAAAAGAACCTTCGGCTTCCCATTCCGCCGGAGGTTCTTTTTTACCTAAACTCTGTCATATGTTTACGGTACCAGATTGGCAGATGAGTACGTTGGCAGTTTGGGTTGTGGCGTTGTGTAATCTCAATCTGATGGAAAAAAGACTTCCACAGATCTGTAAATGGATCCACCTGATTTTCAACAAGGCTGAGCCGGTGAAATTCTTCCTTGGACAATGTGGTCAGATAAGTCGGCGCATCTGCCGGATGGATGGCAGCGGTTCTCCGGGTGGCATCGATGATCATCCAGTTTTCTGATGGCATACGGTCATCGAACGCTGGATAGAGTAGTGTCAGAATATCGGATTTTGGTTTTATATGAGCCAGCAGTACACCGTCCGGAAGTGCCTGAAAGCGCACACATTCCCGGAAGAGATGAGCTTCATTCATAACTTTGCGGTTCAGTTCAAAGACCGCATTGACGTAAGGATGCTGCAGCATATCGGTAAGTTGTGCCGGATAGGCGAATCCAAGTAGCAGAAACCGGTAGATACGGTCCAGCTTATCCGGATGGTCCGACAAGGCGCAGCGATAAACCATAAGGTAGGCAGTGGAAGAAATTTTCTGCTGGATGGAACGGACGACTTTCCGGGCTTTTACAGGATCAGAGGTGACGGAGCGGTACTCACAGAAGAGTTCCATGGTTCCTAGGGGCTCTGTCTTCAGTCGGATGTTCTGGTGTCCTTCTTTGGAAGCCCAGGCGTCATAGATACAGGTCATCATGGCTTCAAAGGTATCTTCACATGTATAGACAATCATAAGATCGTTCTCCTTCTTGTTTCATTTCTTGTTATGTAAAGCAGACATTCGCAATCCGCTTTCGCTACTTGCTCATGAACGCAGTCGTTTTGCGACCCGTCAGTGGAAACTTTTAATTTCCACTGACATAAGGCATCCCCCTATCCACTGCTTAGTACTCTGCACACTTGACGTGGGGGAATGCTTATTCTGCGTTCATAAAATCAAACAGAGATAACTGTTCATAGCGTGTATCCGGGTAGGAGATGGCATACCCCGTGCGGGCATCCAGTCCGGTAAGCTGGCGGGTAATAAAGGATTCTTCCAACCGGATCGGCACATGCATTTTGCCATTACAGGTAATAAAATATTGTGCCCGTTTTAAGACAACACCCATTTTCCGGATACTGTCAAAGGAGAGAGGAGCCATACGGCGGGCTTTCAGAATACGCAGGGCAGATTTACTGCCAATGCCCGGAACACGCATCAGGGTGGCATAGTCCGCAGTGGCAACTTCAATCGGAAACTGTTCCAGATGCCGCAGCGCCCAGTCACATTTCGGATCCAGAGCGAGATTGAAATTTGGACGATCCGGAGTCAGCAGCTCAGAAGCATGGAATCCGTAATAGCGCAGCAACCAGTCTGCCTGGTAGAGCCGGTGTTCCCGCAACAGCGGTGGTGGTGTGCCGATGGCAGGAAGGGTGGAGTCGTCATTCAGAGGGATGTAGGCGGAATAGAATACACGTTTCAGATCAAAATTCTGATAGAGTGCCTGCGTAGTAGACAGAATCTCAAAATCCGTTTCACCAGTGGCACCGATGATCATCTGGGTACTTTGGCCGGCTGGGGCAAAGGGACGATCCGGGTGACCGGAAATAGCAGCTGACGGAACGGAGTCTTTGCACACAAAGTGAGGAGTATACTGTTGGGAAAGTTCCGGTGAGGCAGAGTGTAAGTGTCTGGGTTCAGTTGCTAAGGCAGATGGTGACAATGTATGAATTTTATGCTCAGGTTTTTCGGATACATGCAGAATCTCCGGCGTCAGGGCATTCGGTGTAAAAATTCCGTCCGATAAATCATCCAATGGCTGTGTTTCTGAAAAAATGCTGTGTTCCAGGTATTGGTTGCCGGTACTGCGCTCCATAAAGGCATTTTTTCCAATGGCAAGGCGATATCCGCTGATCCGCTGCTGCATGCGGCGCATGGGAGTCAGAATGGATGCACGGGTTTTCTGTGGCGCAAGCGTGGCCAGTCCTTCCGCCGTGGGAAGTTCCAGATTGACACTCATGCGGTCAGCCAGATAGCCCACCTGTTCCAGCAGATCATCCGGAGCATAGGGGATGGCTTTGACATGGATGTAGCCGTTGAAATGGTAGCGGGTGCGCAGCAGAAACAGTGTCTGATACATCAGTTCCATTGTGTGTGTCGGATTCTTATACACACCGGAACTCAGAAACAGGCCTTCGATATAGTTGCGTCTGTAAAATTCGATTACTAGTTGACAGATCTCATCCGGGGTAAATGTGGCACGGCGGCAGTCGTTGTCGGCGCGGCTCTGGCAGTAGCGACAGTTATAGATACAGTCGTTACTCAGCAGGATCTTCAGCAGGGAGATACATCTGCCGTCCCCGGCAAAACTGTGGCAGATGCCGGCGGCACAGGAATTGCCAAGAGAGCCCTTTTTTCCGCGGCGGTCTACACCGCTGGAAGTACAGGATACATCGTATTTTGCCGCATCGGATAATATTTCCAGTTTTTCCTGTAAGGAAAGTGTTGTATGATAAAGTTCCATAAATGATACCTCTGTTGAAAAAGAACATGTGTTCGAATGTAACAACAGATTATCACGGAGAACAGGAAAAATCAACAGGAAAAAAGATTCTTTTTCATAATTTTTATCGTTGCCTGCGCCTGAAAAGCCAGGTTATAATTCTGGGGGGATTATTGCTTGCAATTATAAAATCTGTGTGTTATAATCCAAAAATGACTGTAAGTAGTAGAAGTATACCTTTTTCTAAGAAAATACAATGACTACATAGATATAAAGGAGGAAATTGTCAATGAGCGTACAGGTGGAAAAGTTAGAAAAAAATACAGTAAAGCTTACCATTGAAGTTCCGGCTGAAGAGCTGGAGAAAGCACTTCAGGAAGCATATAACAGACAGAAGAAAAATATCAGCATGCCGGGATTCCGTAAAGGAAAAGTTCCGAGAGCTATGGTTGAGAAAATGTACGGTGCAGGCGTATTCTACGAAGACGCAGCAAACGCACTGATCCCGCAGGCATATGCTGATGCAGCAAAAGAGTGTGGAGAGGATATCGTATCCAGACCGGTTGTTGATATCACTCAGATCGAGAAAGGCAAACCGTTCATCTTCACAGCAGAAGTTGCTACAAAACCGGAAGTAACTCTTGGTAAATATATCGGTGTAACAGTTACAAAAGTAGACGGAACTGTAACAGATGAGGACGTAACAGCAGCAATCGACAAAGAGCGTGAGAAAAATGCAAGAACAATCAACGTTGAGGATCGTGCCATCGAGAACGGTGATACAGCAGTGATTGATTTCGAAGGATTCGTAGACGGTGTTGCATTTGATGGCGGCAAAGGTGAGAACCACTCTTTAGAAATTGGTTCCGGAAGCTTCATCCCGGGATTTGAAGATCAGCTGATCGGCAAAAACGCCGGTGATGACGTAGACGTAAATGTTACATTCCCGGATGAGTATCATGCAGAAGATCTCGCTGGAAAAGAAGCTACATTCAAAGTTAAAATTCATGAGATCAAAGCGAAAGAGATTCCGGAGCTGGATGATGAGTTTGTTCAGGATGTATCCGAATTCGATACCGTTGCTGAGTACAAAGACAGTGTAAAAGCAAAATTAGAAGAGCAGAAACAGAACGAGATTAAACGTGCATACCAGGATGAAGCAATCGATAAGATCGTTGATAAATCTACAATGGAACTCCCGGATGCAATGATCGATACACAGTGCGAGAATATGATCAACCAGTTCGCACAGCAGATGGCACAGCAGGGTCTGTCTATGGATCAGTACCTTCAGTTCTCCGGACTGACACTGGATCAGTTAAAAGAGCAGGTTCGCCCGGATGCAATCACACGTATTAAGAGCAGCCTTGTTCTTGAGCAGATTGCAAAAGAAGAGAACATTGAGATCACAGATGCAGATGTAGATGCTGAGATTGAGAAAATGGCAACTATGTACAACATGGAAGCTGACAAACTCAAAGAGTACATGGGCGAGGATGAGAAAGAGAACATGAAACAGGATCTGGCTGTACAGAAAGCAGTTGAACTGATCACTGAGTCTGTAAAACCTCGTGCAAAAGCAAAAACAAAAAAAGAGAAAGAAGCAGAAGCTGAGACAGAAGCAGCTGAATAATTCTCAAAGAGCAGCAGGAATCAGATATCCTGCATGACAAAGTAAAGATACGAAAGCAGATCGTGCCGGCGAGGCCGGTCTGCTTTTCATGTTTAGGAGGTAGCAATATGAGTTTAGTACCTTACGTTGTTGAACAGACAAGCAGAGGCGAGCGGAATTATGATATTTATTCCCGTCTGTTAAAAGACAGAATCATTTTCCTGGGAGAAGAGGTAAATGAGACCACAGCAAGTCTGATCGTGGCACAGTTACTGTTCCTGGAGTCTGAGGATCCGGGTAAAGATATCCAGTTGTATATCAATTCCCCGGGTGGAGTAGTTTCCTGCGGTCTGGCAATTTATGATACAATGCAGTATATTAAGTGTGATGTTTCTACCATTTGTATCGGTATGGCAGCAAGTATGGGCGCGTTTCTGCTTGCGGGGGGAACAAAAGGAAAACGTTATGCATTACCAAATGCAGAGATCATGATCCATCAGCCGTCCGGCGGAGCAAAAGGACAGGCTACAGATATTCAGATTGTAGCGGAGAATATACTGAAGACAAAAGAACGCTTGAATCGTATTTTATCTGAGAATACCGGTCAGCCTTATGAAGTTGTAGCTGCAGATACTGAGCGCGACAATTATATGACAGCTGAAGAAGCAAAAGCATACGGTCTTATTGATGCCGTAATTACAAACAGACAGTAAAGGTAGCGTGGGAGTAAGATTGAATGGCAGGAAGAATAAATCAGAGCGATAAAATCCGTTGCTCTTTTTGTAATAAAACCCAGGATCAGGTACACAAACTGATCGCTGGACCGGCAGGCATCTTTATCTGTGATGAGTGCATTGAGACCTGCAATGACATCCTTGAGGAAGAGATGCAGGATTACGAGGATAATGACAGCATGGATATCAACCTGTTGACACCGGAAGAAATCAAAGGATTTCTGGATGACTATGTTATTGGACAGGATGAGGCAAAGAAAGTATTATCCGTAGCAGTTTACAATCATTACAAACGTATTCTGGCTGAGCCGGATCTGGATGTGGAACTGCAGAAAAGTAATATTCTGATGCTGGGTCCAACCGGTTCCGGTAAGACTTTGTTGGCACAGACACTGGCAAAAATTCTGAACGTACCGTTTGCAATCGCAGATGCGACGACATTAACGGAGGCCGGATATGTTGGTGAAGATGTGGAAAATATTTTGCTGAAGATTATTCAGGCAGCAGACTATGATGTGTCCAAAGCAGAGTATGGTATTATTTATATTGATGAGATTGATAAAATTACCCGTAAGTCAGAAAATGCATCTATCACAAGAGATGTTTCCGGTGAGGGAGTACAGCAGGCCTTATTGAAAATTCTGGAAGGAACCGTTGCGTCTGTTCCGCCACAGGGTGGCAGAAAGCATCCGCAGCAGGAACTGATCCCGATTGATACCACAAATATTTTGTTTATCTGTGGTGGTGCTTTTGAAGGCATTGATCGAATCATTGAAAATCGTATGGATCGAGGTTCCATTGGCTTTAATGCGGAATTGGCAGAAACGAATGATAAAAATATCAGCGAATTGCTGAAAGATGCACTTCCGCAGGATTTTGTTAAATTTGGTATGATTCCGGAGTTCATGGGTCGTGTGCCAATTACAGTATCTCTGGAAGCTCTGGAGCGGGAAGATTTGATCCGCATCCTGAAAGAACCGAAAAATTCTCTGTTGAAGCAGTATCAGAAGCTGTTTTCACTGGATGAAGTGGAACTTGTTTTTGAAGATGATGCCCTGGAGGCAGTGGCAGATCTGACAATCAACAGAAAAACAGGGGCGCGTGGTTTGCGTGCCATCATGGAAAATGTCATGATGGATCTGATGTATCGGATTCCGTCTGACAAAAATATCAAAAAGTGCACGATTACAAAAGCAATGGTGGAAGGAACTGATGAAGCGGTTCTTGAGTACCGCAATGGTGCAATTGAAACTGAGAATTAAAAGAGAGGGAAATACGGCTAAAAAGTGTTTCCTGTTTTGCAGGGGCGGGGTCAGATATGACACCGCCCATTTGTTAAGAGAGAAAGGAACAATATGGGTGAAATTTTGAAAGAATTACCTGCGGTGATCCTGCGTGGGTCCGTACTGCTCCCGGGTGTGGTGTCGCATTTTGATATCAGCACTCAGCAATCCATTCATGCCGTGGAAGCGGCGATGAATGACGACAATCACATTTTTCTGGTGACACAGAAGGATATGCAGACCGAGCATGCCAAACAGGAAGATGTCTATGCTACCGGTGTGGTTGCGGAGATCAAGCAGATTGTGAAAATGCAGAATCATGTAGTCCGGGTAATTGTGGAATCGAAACAAAAGGCGGAACTGGCCTATTTTATAGAGAAAGAAGAATTCCTAAAAGCACAGGTTGTGCTGGAAGAGGAAGAGAACGTGCAGGAGCAGCTGCCACCGGAAGTGGAGGAAGCGATGCTGCGCAGTCTGCAGGAAAAACTGTTGTCTTACTGTACTTCTAATCCAAAAATCGGGAAAGAATTAAAGAAGCAGGCAGAGGGGCTCAACAAGCTGAAAAGTTTCATTCGGGTAGTGGGCGGTACACTGCCTCTTGGTTATGAAAAACGTCAGGAACTTCTGGAAGCAGATTCGCTCACTGCACAGTATGAGATCCTGATGAAGATTCTGCTTTACGAAACAAATATCCAGCAGATCAAGAACGAACTGCAGGAAAAGGTAAAAGAGAGGATAGATCAGAATCAGAGAGAATATATTCTCCGGGAAGAGATGAAAGTCATCCGGGAGGAACTGGGAGAAGATAATACCACTTCTGATATCAGGCAATTTGAGGAATCACTGGAGAAACTGGAGGCTGATGACACAGTCAAAGAGCGGATCAAAAAAGAAATTGTCCGGTTTAAAAATGTGGCAAACAGCCCGTCGGAAGGCAGTGTAGTGCGCGGCTATATTGAGACATTACTGGATCTGCCATGGAATAAGAAATCTGCGGACAATACAGATCTGAAAAATGCGGAGCAGATTCTGAATGATGATCACTATGGGCTGGAAAAAGTAAAAGAACGTGTGCTGGAGTTTTTGGCTGTCCGCGGACTGACAAAAGGAGGCGAAAGCCCGATCATCTGTCTGGTGGGACCTCCCGGAACCGGTAAGACAAGTATTGCCCGTTCTGTTGCCAGGGCACTGGATAAAAAGTATGTCCGCATCTGCCTGGGAGGTGTGAAAGACGAGGCAGAGATTCGTGGTCATCGCCGGACTTATGTTGGGGCTATGCCTGGACGTCTGATCCAGGGCATCCGGCAGGCCGGAGTGAAGAATCCATTGATGCTGTTGGATGAAATCGATAAAATGAGCAGTGATTACAAGGGAGATCCATCTTCCGCTATGCTGGAAGTGCTGGATTCTGAACAGAACGCCAAGTTTATCGATCACTATGTAGATATGCCGGTGGATTTATCTGAGGTGCTGTTTATCGCAACGGCCAACGATGTACATACGATTCCACGTCCGTTATTGGATCGTATGGAACTGATCGAGGTATCCAGCTATACGGAAAACGAAAAGATGCATATCGCAAAGGAACATTTGCTGGGCAAGCAGATTGGAAAAAATGGACTGGAGCCGGAACAGTTGACAATTACCGATGAGGCGATGCATCAGATCATCAGCGGATATACCAGAGAAGCAGGTGTGCGTAACCTGGAGCGTAAAATAGGCGAAATCTGCAGAAAAGCAGCTAGAGAGATTTACGAAGGAACCTGTGAATCCGTGTTTGTAGATGAAAAACAGCTGGAACAGTATCTCGGCAAAGAACGGTTTCATGTGGACCGGATCAATGAACAGGACGAGATCGGTATCGTGCGTGGCCTGGCATGGACCAGTGTGGGGGGTGATACGCTGCAGATCGAAGTTAATGTGATGCCGGGCAAAGGCGAATTTAAACTGACAGGTCAGCTGGGAGACGTGATGAAAGAGTCTGCACAGGCAGGCATCAGTTATATCCGTTCTATCGGTGCGTCTTATGATATTCCGGAAGACTTTTTTACAAAACACGATATCCATATCCATATTCCGGAGGGGGCTGTGCCGAAGGATGGTCCATCTGCCGGTATTACCATGGCGACGGCAATGCTGTCTGCTATTACAAAGAAACCGGTGCGTGCGGATGTGGCAATGACCGGTGAGATCACATTGCGTGGTCGCGTGCTGCCAATCGGCGGTCTGAAAGAAAAATTACTGGCAGCAAAGACTGCAGGTATCCGTACCGTATGCGTTCCGGCCCAGAATGAAGCGGATATAGCAGAGATTTCTGAAGAAATCCGGGAAGGTCTTCAGATCTGTTACGTTAAAAAAATGGAAGAAGTGCTGAAAATCGCAATGAATGGAGGAACCAATGATCATTAAAAATGCTTCACTGGAAACGGTGTGTGGCTACACCAGTAAATTACCGAAAAATACAAAGCCGGAGATCGCATTTGCCGGAAAATCAAATGTGGGAAAATCATCTCTGATCAACGCCCTGATGAACCGCAAGGCACTTGCCCGCACTTCCGGTCAGCCGGGCAAGACACAGACCATCAATTTTTATAATATCAACGATGAACTGTACCTGACGGATCTTCCGGGGTATGGTTTTGCAAAAGTATCTCAGAAGGAAAAAGAAAAATGGGGAACTATGATCGAGAATTATCTGAATAGTTCCGAACAGCTGCGGGCAGTATTTCTGTTGGTGGATATCCGTCATGAGCCATCTGCGAACGACAAAATAATGTACGAGTGGATGGTATATCAGGGCTTTCATCCGATTATTATTGCTACAAAGGCAGATAAGGTCAAGCGCAGTCAGCTTCAGAAACAGTTAAAAGTGATTCGTCTGGGGCTGAATACGGAAAAAGGAGCCATTTTGATCCCGTTTTCCGCTGAAACAAAACAGGGAAGAGAAGAAATCTGGAATCTGGTGGATCAGATTTTAGCATCATCAGGAGAGACAGATGAAGAATAAATATGTATTTACCGCAGTGCTGCTGGCAGTAATCCTGTTTGTGGGAAACATGCTGACCATGGCATATGTCAGAACAGAGCAGAGCCGCGAACAGTTGAAAGAAGGCAATCTGCTGGTAGTGACATCTTTTTATCCGATGTATGTTGCTGCAGAAAATGTTATCGGTGATGTGGAAGGCGTGACACTGGAGAACTTAAGTGAGCCTCAGACCGGTTGTCTGCATGATTATCAACTGACAGCGGCAGACATGAAACTGCTGTCCAAAGCAGATGTGTTTATCGTAAATGGCGGCGGTATTGAGTCCTTTTTGTCTGATGTGGCAGAATCTTATCCGAATCTGAAGATTATTCAGGCCTGCGATGGAATTGAGCTATTACAGGCGGCAGAAGGAACGGAAGATGTCGATTCGGATGAAGCGGAATCAGAAGAACACCTGCATGAGACGGAAACAGCAGATACGAAGGCGGAAAGCGATGTTCATGACGAAGAGGCCGATCATGCAGATCACGATCATTCTGAGCATTCACATGGGGATGAAAATGCTCATGCATGGATGAATCTGGCGGATTATCAGATTCAGGTCCAGAACATTTGTGAGGGGCTTTCCGAAGCTGACAGTGTCCATGCAGAGCAATATGCAAAACATGCACAGACCTATCAGGGGAAAGTGCGGGAATTACAGCAGGAGGCAGCAGAACTTTCGTCGCAGATTGCTGCACAGCCTGTGGTGGTTTTTCATGAAGCATATGAATATATTGTACAGGAATATGGACTGACACTGGCCGGTGAGATGAATCTGGACGAAGAACGCCAGGTTAGTGCCGGTGAAGTGGCAGATATTTTGCATGCAATAGAAGAGAACCATGTTTCTGTTGTGCTTGCAGAAAAACTGTATGGCACAGACATGGGAGAAATGGTAGCAAAACAAAGCGGCGTTAAAGTTATTTATCTGGATACACTGACCAGGGGAGATTATTCGGCAGACAGTTATCTGGAAGGCATGAAAAACAATATTGAACAGTTGAAAGAGGCATTCCAATGATGAAAAAAATTATGCAGCCCTGTGGTTTGCACTGTATCAAAATGCAGGATATCGGTGTGACCATCGGGGAACAAAACATCTTGCAGCATGTGAATCTGCATATCCACTGTGGCACCCTGGCGGCGGTGATCGGGAAAAACGGTGCAGGTAAATCCACGCTCATCCGGGCCATTCTCGGAGATATTCCACACACAGGAACCATTGAATTCAAAAATCGGGAAAATGGACATATGCAGAAGATGCGCATCGGCTATGTGCCACAATCTCTGAATATTGAGAAAAAGACACCGATCAGCGTCTATGACATGATTGCAAGTTATCAGAGCCGTTATCCGGTTTTTTGGAAAAAAAGTAAAAAACTATATGAAAAAATAGAAGAACATCTGACAGTTTTCAAGGCAGAAGAACTCATTGACAAACAGGTGTGTAATCTGTCCGGTGGTGAGCTGCAGCGTGTGCTGCTTTCTATGGCTGTTATGGATGAACCCAACCTGCTCCTTCTGGATGAACCGGTGTCCGGGATTGATCAGAACGGTATGGATCTGTTTTACCATACTATCTCTGAGTTGAAGATGCATTACGATCTGGCGATCATTCTGATTTCCCACGATCTGGATTATGTGGCACAATATGCAGATCAGGTAATTCTCATCGATGGAACCGTGAAAAAGCAGGGGACTGTACGTCAGGTGTATGAAAGTGAAGAATTTCAGGAAGTATTTGGCAAGTTTGATCTGGAAAATTACAAACCGAGCCGTCAGGTAAAGGAACAGAAGGAAAAAGAGATTGCCATGCCGAAACACAACCATAGTTTATGGAAGGAGGACGTGTAAATGAGTGGAATAACCTCCTTGTTTCAGTATGATTTTATGAGGAATGCATTTCTGGCGGTTCTGATTATCACACCGCTGTTTGGTATTCTTGGTACTATGATCGTCAATAATAAAATGGCATTTTTTTCAGATGCATTAGGGCATTCTGCTCTGACGGGAATTGCCGTGGGCGTGGTATGCGGAATCCCGGATACAAATCTGTCCATGGTGATCTTTGGAATTGTTTTTGCATTGTTACTAAACTGGATCAAAAGTAAAAGTACCGCATCGACGGATACGATTATCTCAGTCTTTTCTTCCTGTTGTATCGCTATCGGTCTGGCAATTTTGTCCCGTGGCGGCAATTTCAGCAAATATTCCAGCCTGTTGGTAGGGGATATTCTCAGTATTACGAAGAGAGAACTCGTTTATCTGTTGTTGATCTTCCTGGCAACCATTGTATTTTGGATTTTGTGTTATAACCGTCTGCAGGCTATCAGTCTGCACCGGACGCTTGCAAAGAGCAAACATATCCGGATCCGGTTGATCGAGAACCTGTTTTCTGTATTTATTGCGCTGATGGTTATGCTATCTATTAAATGGGTGGGAATTCTGATCATCAATGCATTGTTGATCCTGCCGGCGGCGTCCAGCCGAAATATATCGGAGAATCTGAGGGAATATCATTTCTTCTCGATTTTGTATTCTGTTTTTTCGGGAATTGTAGGATTATTTATATCCTATTATACAAATGTGGCAACCGGACCGATGATTGTGATCATTGCATCGGTGATATTCTTTGCGACATATTTTTATGGAAGAAACCGCTAGGATTTTGTGTGAATGAAAAAATTTAGGGTTTTAGGTTGTGAAAACGCCAGTCATCAATCTTACCTCTGCAGCTAATAATCGCTTGCCGAGGAAAGATTGCCTGACTGGCGTTCCTTTACGTATACGAATATCCTAAAATTTTTCATCACACGGCACTGCGTGCCGCACTCATTGAAAGATTATCGAAAATATCATCTCTTTGTATTCGTGCAATTATCATATTAATTATGTGCATGTGATATGCGATAGAATTGTGTAAATAATTTGCACAATTCACGCAATAACGATAAAAAACGGGAGATGACCTACTTTAGAAAAAGCGGCCAAAATGTGTTGACTTCTGCCGTATGCAGTGCTATTATAAGCAAGCTGTCGCTGATGCGGCGGCACAGAAAGAAGAAAAGTAAAGACACAGGCGGCATGGGATGCGACAGCCGATCTTGAAAAAACTTCTGGAAGCAAGAAAAAAGTTGTTGACAAAGATGACTGCCTGTGATAATCTAATATGGCTGTCGCTTAAGACAGCAACAAAGAAAAATAAAAAAGTTGTTGACAAGCACTTGAACATCTGATAAGATATAAAAGTTGCTGAACGGCAACGAACAAAGAACTTTGATAACTGAACAGTGAAATAACCTTGAAAGATTCATTGAGAACAG
>OLPQ01001783.1_pt1 | contig 14243 bp, 15 predicted proteins | sample 1672451 | NCBI WGS metagenome assembly OLPQ01 (sample SAMEA3136687, study PRJEB25190) | human gut metagenome | biome: human gut; feature: human-associated habitat; material: faeces | place: Austria | collected 2013
GGTGGCGCTGGCGCGCACCGCGCTGGAGCAAGGCGAGTTCACGGCCTACTACCAGCCGAAGGTCGAGCTGGCCACGAACCGCATCGTCGGCCTCGAGGCGCTCGTGCGCTGGGAATCGCCCCAGCGCGGCATCGTGCAGCCGAACGACTTCATCCCGCTGTTCGAGAAGAACGGCTTCGTGACCGAGATCGACCTGCACGTGCTGCGCCAAGCTTGCACCCGCCTGGAGGAGCGGTTGGCCCAAGGGCTGCCCGTCGTGCCCATCGCGTGCAACTTCTCGCGCCTGCACCTGCAGCGGGACGGGTTTCCCGAGAGGGTGAGGGCCATCGTCGACGAGTACGCGGTGCCGGTCGACCTCATAGAGCTGGAGCTGACGGAGAACATCGTCATGGAGGACCTGGAGCGCGCGAAGGCCATCTGCCGCCAGCTGAAGGACCTGGGCTTCCGCATATCCATCGACGACTTCGGCAGCGGCTACTCGTCGCTGGGCACGCTTCAGGACCTGACGATAGACGTGCTGAAGCTGGACCGCACGTTCCTCATGAGCAGCGAGAGCGGCGAGCGCAGCCGGGCCATCCTCGAGGGCGTGGTGGGCATCGCCGAGAAGCTGCACGTGACCATTGTCGTGGAGGGTGTGGAGACGTGCGAGCAGGCGGCCATGCTGTTGCAGCTGGACGACGGCGTCATCGCACAGGGCTACCTGTACTCGCGCCCCGTGCCCAGGGTCGAGTCCGACCGCCAGCTGGACGGCGCCGTCCTGGAGCCGCACGAGGGATGCGCGGAGTAGGCGCGCGACCTATCCTTCGTGCGCGCTGCGCAGAAGCGCGATCTCCTCGGCGAAGCCGGAGAGCTCGGGGTTGGGCGTCTCCAGGTAGAACGGCAGGTCCCGCAGGCGCGGGTTGTTCGTGACGGCGGCGAGCGCCTCGAGACCGATCTGGCCGGAGCCCGCAAACAGGTCGAGAAACACGCGGCCCTCCAGATCAAACTGCAAAATGTTGAAAAGCGCCTCTTTTACGCGGTCCGGCGTGGGACGCACAGCATCGCCCGGGAGCGTTTTCAATTTTCTGCCTCGGCGGGAACCGGTTATGATACGCACAGCCGAACACTCCTTTCTCTTTTGGAAGTCCGTGTCCGAAATCTAAAAAACATGTACGGACACACTTCAAGTTATTATCTCATTTGAATAGAAATATGTCAACCGTTTTTGCGCAGTTTTTGCAGAGAAACGTCGAAAAATACGCGGGAACAACGCTATTCCCCATCGTTTTCTTCGCTGTGGAAATAACGGTAGACGGCGCGGGCGGCAGGGGCGTTCATGCCGGGCGTTTCCTCCAGCATTTCCTCCGTCGCCTCGCTGACGGCGCGTATGGTTGTAAAGTGCTTCATCAGCGCTTTGGCGCGCGTTTCGCCGATGCCCGGAATGGACGTGAGCGTGGTGGAGATGGTCGCCTTTTTGCGCTGCTGGCGGTGGTAGCCGATGGCAAAGCGGTGCACCTCGTCCTGAATGCTCGACACCAGCGTGAACACCGCGCGGGTAGACTGAATGGCGATTTCGCCGCCGTCCTCCGTGATGGCGCGCGTGCGGTGCTTATCGTCCTTTACCATGCCGTATACCGGCACGTCGATGCCCATTTCGCGCAGAAGCGGACGTATGGCGCCCACGTGTCCTTTGCCGCCGTCGAGCAGAATGAGGTCAGGCAGTCTGCCGAAGCCCTCGGGCTTATCGGCGGCGCGGTATTCTTCAAAACGGCGGCGGATGACCTCGCGCATGCTGCCGTAGTCGTCCTGTCCGACGACAGTCTTGATTTTAAACTTGCGATACGCGCTTTTCAGCGGGCGGCCGTTTTCAAACACGATCATACCCGCAACGTTCTCGCCGCCCGCAAGGTTTGAAATATCGTAGGATTCAATATATTCCGGCGTTTTGGGCAGGTTTAAGAGCTGGCGCAGTTCATCGAGCGCGGAGGTCTCACGGCCCGTGGCGCGGCCCATAGCCTGCGCAAGCGCTTCCGCGGCGTTCGTGCGGCACATTTCCACAAGCTGCTTCTGTTCGCCCTTTTGCGGAATGTGGAACTTCACGCGGCGCTCCGCCTTTTTCGTCAGCCATTCTTCAAGGACGCCGTCGTCGTTGACGGGGCCGTCTATCGTGATGACGGGCGGGATCTTATCGCGCATCGAATAATATTGCATGACAAATTCGCTGCGGATCTGCTCCGGCTCATCGTCGGCGTTTAATAAAAACGATTCGCGGTCATACAGTCTGCCGCCCGCAAAGCGGAACACTTGAATGCTCACCTTTTCGCCGCCGAGCACGAGCGCGATGACGTCCTGTTCCGGCACGCGGCTTGCGACAACCTTTTGGCGCTCTTTCAGCTTGTTGATGGCCGTAATACGGTCACGGATGCGCGCGGCAAGCTCAAAATCGAGATTTTCAGCCGCCTCGTTCATTTTCTCCGTCAGCGTGCGCACGGAATCGCTTGTGCCGCCGCGGATGAAATCAAGCGCCTCCTGCACGGCCTCGTTGTATTCCTTTTGGCTCACGTGCCCGCGGCATGGGGCACAGCACTGCTTGATATAGTAGTTGAGGCACGGACGGCCCCTGCCGATCTCCTGCGGGAATTTGCGCGTGCAGGACGGCAGACGGAAAATCTTCCGCGCCTCCTCCACGGTGTCCTTGATTGTCCACGCGGAAAGGTATGGGCCGATATACTTTGCGCCGTCATTCAGGACCTGCTTCGTCTCCGAAATGCGCGGCCAGTCGCCCGCTGTCACCTTAATATAACTGTACCCCTTATCGTCCTTTAAGAGGATGTTGTACTTCGGCTGGTGCTGCTTGATTAAACTGCTTTCCAAAATGAGCGCTTCAAATTCGCTGTCCGTCAGAATATACTCGAAATACTCGACATTCGAGACCATGCGGCGCACCTTTTCATTATGGTTTTTATCCGAGCCGAAATACTGGCTGACACGGTTTTTAAGCGCTTTCGCCTTGCCGATGTAGATGATGGTATCATCGCGGCTGTGCATGATGTACACGCCCGGGTGAAGCGGCAGCTTCATCGCCTTTTTGCGCAGCTCTTTGATATGCGCCATTTTTTCTTCCGTAAGCTGTACCATGCGCACCTCCATGCGACTCAGCCACTAAGCGACTGAGAAAGAAGAAACGCCTACCGGAAATGCTCCGATAGGCGCCGTTTTGACAAGCTGAAATTATTCGGCAAAGCCGGATTCAACAAGAGCCACGAGGCTGTCAACAGCTTCCTGCTCGTCGGAACCATCAGCGATGATGTCGATCGACGTACCGCCGACGATGCCCAGAGACAGAACGCCCAGCAGGCTCTTTGCGTTTACGCGGCGCTCATCCTTCTCAACCCAGATGGAAGACTTAAACTCGTTTGCCTTCTGGATGAAGAAAGTTGCCGGTCTTGCATGGAGACCAACCTGATTCTGAACCAAAACGTCCTTCTTAACACACATTGCGATTCACTCTCCTGTAAGTAATACATTACATACTCTGAATGTCAAACATGATTCTAAAGCTCAAAATGCTTCAATATAAGTTATTATAGCATAATTTGTCCCCCCGTCAAGCGGGGTACCCCATTTTTGGATATATGCCCGTGGCATATCGCTATGAAACGATCCGTGTTTGTGCATTTTGCTCTGCTTGTTGAAAACATTTCGTAAAATCAGTTCGCCACAGAGGGTTAAACATTCCCAAAATCCGCTTATTTTCTGCCGAAAGCGCGTTTTTCTTCCGCAGTCAGCTCAGCTTTTTCAAAGAGGTCCGGGCGGGCTTTCTGCGTGACCTTCAAAGACTGTTCGCGCCGCCATTTTTTGATGTTTTCGTGGTGGCCGTTTAAAAGCACCTGCGGCACCTCTCTGCCGCGCCAAGCAGAGGGACGGGTATACTGCGGATATTCCAAAAGCCCGTCATAATGGCTTTCTTCCTCAAAGCACACGTCTTCGGAAAGCACGCCGGGCAGCATGCGCGCCACGGCATCGGTGAGGATTACGGCGGGCAGCTCGCCGCCCGTCAGGACAAAATCGCCGATGGAGATTTCCTCCACGTCGTATTCCTCCAAAACGCGCTCATCCACACCCTCATAATGCCCGCAAAGCACGATGATATTCTCGTTTTTGGCGAGCTCCTTCACTTTTTCCTGGTCTAAGACCCGTCCGCGGGGGGACATATACACAATATGCGGGCGCACGGCGGTTTGTTCGATGATCTCGTCAAACGCCTTCGCTATGGGCTGCGCCATCAAAAGCATGCCCTTTCCGCCGCCGAACGTGCAGTCGTCCACACGCTTGTGCACACCCTCACCATGGTCGCGCAGCTGGTGACAGCACACCTGCAAATACCCGCGTGCGCGCGCACGGCCGATGATGCTCTCGTTCAAAATATTCTCGCACATTTCGGGGAAAAGTGTCACAATATCAATCCGCATCCGCTGCCTCCCCGGCGTTTACGGGCACGGTCTCCGCGCCGTCGCCGAAAATACCCGGAATGGGCTTTACAAACAGCTTTCCGCTTTCAATGTCCGTCTTCGCGATCATGGCGTCCACGGCGGGGAACAGAAATTCCTCGCCCGCGCCGTTTACAATGCGGTACACGTTGTTCGCACCGGTCTCGAAAACGTCCTGCACCGTGCCGTATTCCGCGCCCGTTGCGTCATCGATGACATGAAGGCCGATGAGATCTTCCACGAAGTAGCGGTTTTTCGGCAGGCGCACGTCGTTTCGGTCAAGATATAGAATTTTGCCCCTGTACAGGTCGGCCTGTGTGGCGCTTTCCACGCCCTTTAAGCGCACCAGCAAAAGGCTTTTGTGTACGCGGGAAGATAGGAGCCCGGCATCCGTTTTGCCGCCGTCAAAATACAGGGTCTTCACTTTTTTCAGAAAATCGGCGGAATCGCACCACGGTTCCACGCGCATTTCGCCGCGTACGCCGTGCGTACCCACGATCCTTCCCGCTTCCAGAAATTGTTTTTTCATGTGTTTTCCTCGGCTCTGCCGCAGCGAAAGCCTTCCTCTCTTTTAATATAAAAAGGACGCACGAAGCCCGTGCGTCCCTCTTTCGATCAATCGATCTCAACAACGACCTTTTCGCTGCTGCGTGTTGCTGCGGCACGCATAACAACGCGAATCGCTTTCGCAATGCGGCCCTGCTTGCCGATTACTCTGCCCATGTCCTCTTCCGCAACGTGAAGATGATAGACGACGGAACCGTCTTCCTTGGGCTCATCGAGTGTAACGGAAACCTCTTCCGGCTTTTCAACAAGACCCTGCGCGATGATTTTCAGTAATTCCTGCATAAGATTGTTCCTTTCTCAAACGAGAAGACGGGCAATCAGATAACACCGTGCTTCTTGAACAGTGCCTTAACGGTATCGGTCGGCTGTGCGCCCTTTTCCATCCAAGCCTTTGCCTTTTCCGGATCAACCTTTACAACGCTCGGCTCTTCCATCGGGTTGTAGTAGCCGATTTCCTCAATGAAACGGCCGTCTCTCGGGTAACGGGAATCTGCAACAACGATGCGGTAGAAAGGAGCCTTCTTAGCACCCATTCTGCGAAGTCTGATCTTAACCATGGTAATTTCCTCCATATTATAAAAAATAAGTTTTATCTATTAACCAACGATTCGTCGGCAATATTTACAATTCAAATATACGTCTTGCGTCAGAAACAAATGAAGTTTGTTTCTTTATCGCATTTACATTGGGAAGCCGCCCATGCCGCCCATATCCGGGCCGCCGAAACCGCCCATGTCGCCCATACGCGCCATCATTTTCTTGCCCTTTTTGCCGCCGAACTGCTTCATCAGCTTCTGCATCTGCTTGAGCTGGTTGCAAAGACGGTTGACGTCTTCCACCTTCATGCCGCAGCCTGCCGCGATGCGGCGCTTGCGGGAAGCCTGCAAAAGCTCCGGCTTTGCGCGTTCTTCGGGGGTCATGGAAAGGATGATCGCCGCGTTGCGGTCCATAATGCGGTCGTCAATGTCCATTTCATCGAGCTTCGAGCTGTTGATGCCGGGCAATTTCGAGAGGATGCCCTTTAGCGGGCCCATCTTCTTCACCTGCCGGAACTGCTCCAAGAGGTCGTTGAAGTCCATCTTGTTCTGCATCATGCGCTCTGCGGTGCGCGCCGCGGACTTTTCATCCATTTTCGCCTGTGCGTCTTCGATGAGGGACAGCACGTCGCCCATGCCGAGGATACGGCTCGCCATACGGTCGGGGTGAAAAACCTCGAGGTCGTCGATCTTTTCGCCCGTACCGGCGAACTTGATGGGCTTGCCGGTGATGGCCTTAACGGAAAGCGCCGCACCGCCGCGGGTATCGCCGTCGAGCTTTGTTAAAATCACGCCCGTGATGTCGAGCAAATCATCAAACGACTTTGCAACGTTCACGGCCTCCTGGCCGGTCATGGCGTCCACCACGAGCAGAATGTCCGTGGGGTTCACCGCTTCTTTTATATTTTTCAGCTCATTCATGAGCGCTTCATCGATCTGCAGACGGCCTGCGGTATCGATGATGACATAATCGTTGCCGTAGTCGCGCGCGTGGCGAACAGCCGCCTGCGCGATCTTCACCGGGTCTTCGGTGCCCATCTCAAAGACGGGTACGCCGGCCTGTGCGCCCACGACCTGTAACTGCTTGATTGCCGCCGGGCGGTAAATATCGCCTGCAACGAGCAACGGACGGCTGCCGCGGCTTTTCAGCATTTTCGCAAGCTTTGCGCTGTGCGTCGTTTTACCGGCACCCTGCAAGCCGCACATCATGATGACAGCCGGCGGGTGCGCGGGCATTTTCAGGCGCTCTTCGCTGCCGCCCATCAAAGCCGTCAGCTCTTCGTTGACGATCTTGATGACCATCTGCGCGGGGGTGAGGCTTTCCATAACGTCCTCGCCCACGGCGCGTTCCGTAATGCGCGCGGTAAAGTCCTTTGCGACCTTGTAGTTGACGTCGGCTTCGAGAAGCGCCAAACGCACCTCGCGCATGGCCTCCTTAACGTCGCTTTCCGTCAGCTTGCCTTTGCTTTTTAACTTTTTAAACGCGTTGCCGAGCTTATCGGCAAGACCTTCAAACGCCATGTAAAAATCCTTTCAGAGCCGCGCCGCTCAGTCCGTCAGCTTCTTTGCGGAGCGCAAAATGCTCTCCACGTTCTGCCGAATGACCGGGTCGCCGCCGTTCTTTTCGTTTTCCGCTTCGATCTGTAACGCGTGGTCGCAGATCTGCGTCAGTTCTTCCTGCACGCTGCGGAAGCGCTTTGCAAGACCCAGTCGTTCTTCCATTTCAAGAAGCTGCTGTTCGGCGCGCTTGATGCCGTCGCGCACGCCCTGCCGCGTGATGCCCTTCTCCTCTGCAATCTCCGCTAAAGAAAGGTCTTCGTTATAATAGCATTCCACGACCTCGCGCTGCTTTTCGGTGAGCATGTCGCCGTAAAAATCCAGCAGGAACGTGATGCGCAGATCCTTTGCCATAGTTCGCTCCGTTTCCGGGCGTTTCCAATTTCAAGCGCCCTGCTGTAAAGTTTTTTTCTTTACAGCCTTTGTATTATACAATAGACGCCCCGCTTTGTCAAGCATTTTCGCTGTAAAAATGCACCCACAGCGGCACGCTTCCTTTATAAAGTATGCCGCAATGCTATACGCCTGCGGCGTATGGTTTGGCTTCACTGTGCTATTTGGCTTGTGCCTGATGTTATCACTCTGCGGGCGATTTTGCGCACGACATACATCGCCAAAAACAAAGCCCATGTTTTTTGCATAACGTATGCTTTACAAACCCAGTTTTGCATGGTATATTTATTCGTATAGCGCAAACGGGTGTATTTTTGCAAGCTCGCTCGTCTGTGCTTGCATTCAGTTCCGTTCGGCGGAGATTTTCTCTGTGCGGCGGGATACGGAAGGAAGCGAAATTTTGATTTACTTTAACTGTGATTACACCGAAGGCTGCCACCCGAACATTTTAAAGCGCCTTTGTGAAACGAATATGATGCAGACTGTCGGCTACGGCGAGGACGAAATTTGCGATTTGGCGCGCGCGAAGATCCGTAAAGCATGCGGTCGTGAGGACGTGGACGTGCATTTTCTCGTCGGCGGCACGCAGACGAATGCCACCGTTATTGCGGCGATTCTTCGCCCGCACCAGGGTGCGCTGAGTGCGGACACCGGACACATCAACGTACACGAGACCGGCGCGGTGGAAGCAACGGGTCACAAAGTGCTGCCTCTGCCCTCCACCCCGGACGGCAAGATCACCGCAGAACAGGTGGAAAACGCCTATCTGGCGCACGTGAACGATGCCTCGTTTGAGCACATGGTGCAGCCGAAGCTCGTTTACATCTCCCTGCCCACGGAAAACGGCGGGTTATATTCCAAAGCGGAGCTGACCGCCCTGCACGATGTCTGCACGCGCTGCGGGCTGTATCTCTTTATTGACGGCGCACGTCTCGGCTACGGCCTGACGGCTCCCGAAAATGACGTGGCACTCGCGGATCTCTGCGCGCTTTCCGATGTCTTCTACATCGGCGGCACGAAGGTCGGTGCTTTGTTCGGCGAAGCGGTCGTAATCACGAACCCGGCGCTCAAAACGGATTTCCGCTACCACATCAAGCAGCGCGGCGGCATGTTGGCTAAGGGCCGTCTGCTCGGTATTCAGTTTGACGAGCTTTTCACGGACGATCTTTATTTCAAGATCAGCGAAAAAGCCGTGCGGCAGGCAAAGCGCATTGCAAAAGCGTGCGAAGATGCGGGCTGCGCGTTCTTTGCCCCCTCGCCGACGAACCAGCAGTTCCCCATTTTCCCGGATACTGCGCTCGAAAAGCTCGCGGAAAAGTACAAGTATTCCTATTGGGCGCGCGTGGACGAAACACACAGCTCCGTCCGCCTTTGCACAAGCTGGGCGACGACGGACGAAAACGTGGACGCACTCTGCAAAGACATTGCGTCCGTCATGGCAGAATAACGCCGGATTGCGGCTTTCTGCCCCGTTCAGAGGAGGAAAACCCGTATGAAGTTATTTGAAGAACTCACCCAGCTGCACGGCGTCAGCGGCTACGAGACCGCCGTTGCAGACTATATTAAAGAAAAGTTGGCCCCGCTTGCTGACGACATTACCACCGACCCAAACGGCAGCGTCATCGCCTATTTTAAGGGCACGGGCGAGCACAAAAAGCGCATAGAGCTTGCCGCCCACACCGATGAGATCGGCTTTCAGGTCATCAAAATTGAGGAAGACGGCCGCATTATGTTTAAGGAGCTCAGCTGCTGCTGGACGTTTACAACGTACCAGAGCCGCGTCCGCTTCCGCAACGGCGTGGTTGGCGTGGTCGCAAGCCGCATCCCGCCGGAAAAGCTGAGCGCCGGCGGCTATAAGCGTTATACCGATTGCTACATCGACATCGGTCTGCACAGCAAGGAAGAAGTTTTAAAATACGTTGATGTCGGCGACGTTGCATGCTATGAGGGCCCGTACACGGAGCTTGCGCCGGGCTACATCACCGCAAAGGCCATCGACGACCGCGTCGGCTGCTATATGCTGCTGGCGGCGATAATGAACGTGAAAAAGCCGAAGAACGACATCTACCTCGCGTTCACCGTGCAGGAGGAGGTCGGCACGCGCGGCGGGCAGGTCACGGCGCAGCGTATTCAGCCGGACATCGGCGTCGCGGTGGACGTCACCCCGTGCCATGACCGCCCGGGCGATTTGGAGGGCAGCAACGCGCTCGACCACGGCGTCGCCATCAAAATCTCCGACACCGGTTCCATCAGCGACGAAGGTCTTGTGAATAAATCCATCGCGCTGTGCAAAGAACACAACGTCCCGTACCAGAAAGACGTCATCTATGTCGGCGGCACGGACGCAGGCGCCATGACGCTCGTCGGCGGCGGCATCAAAACGATTGGCTTCTCGGTCGTCACCCGCTACACCCACGGCCCGAACGCCATCGTGAGCCAAAAGGACATCGAAGCGACGGTCAAAATGCTCGAGCTCTTCATGAACGCTGATTTCGAGTAAATTTAAAAGCACATAAAATCAGCGGCGCACAGAGTTTTCACCCCCTGTGCGCCGCTTGTTTTGTCTTAATATCCTGCTTCCGGCTTCGGCACCGCAACAGGCTTACCGGGGTCGCTGAAATCCCAGTGCATTTCGTGGCGCTCAAAGTAGCCGATGACCTTACCCTCGTCGTCGCGCACGGGCACGAAAAACCACCTCATACGGATGCGTTCAAAATCGATTTTAAAACCTCCATATTCAGTTCTTTGAATTCCATCATTCTTCCTCCTCATACTCCACGTCCGGGCGAGTGATGGCGATCGGCACGCCGTTCACCTGCACGCCCGCGCCGGCGGGAATGAGGATATACGGTGCACCGTCAATGTAGCGCGTCTCGATCCACTCGCTGTACTCGGGGTCGACGCGAATTTGCACCTCCGGCGTTTCGATCTCGAATTTCTTCGTCTCCACAAGGTTGCGCGGGCTGAGTGCCGCGTCCGCGCCGAACTGCTCCGCGCAGGCTTCCTCAAACTTTTCGGCCTTCTCGCCCGGCACGCCGCAAGCGGTCAGCATCGTTTTCATCGTGCGTCCCGTAATGGTCAGCGGCTCCGGATCCTTGCTCGCCTTGTGCTCCTCAATCATCCCGCAAAGGCGGCTGTGCACGGTCTGTACGACGTCTAAACTGCACGCGTCATTTAAGGCATCGCCCAAAATTGTGCCAAACGTCGTTTTCTGCTCCTCTGCGGGCATGGGCGCTTCGCGGTTGAACACCGCGTCTATAAATTCATCGTAGCTTTCCGAAGCGCTGCGGCAGTAGTACATGGCGCTGTAAATATCGGCGCTGCGGTCGGTGAACGACGGGAACAAAAAGCCCAGCTGCGGCGCGGAAACAAGCCAATCGATGTCGCGGTTGTGGAACGTATTTTCCGGCACGTCGTACCCCAAAACGGGCTTTGTCTGCTTCACGGGGCAGACGGTACACAGAACGTAATTATAGATATTCTCCGAGGCATCCTCCAGCGTTTCGCCGTCCTTTGCGCGGTACGGCACATCGTATGTATCGTTCGCGAGCAAAATGAGATACGTACCCTCGGGTCTGTATGATGCGATGACCTTCTCAAAAAACATCCGTACGGCTTCTTCATCGGTAAGCTTTGAGTCGCGCAGCGCCATCAGCAGCCGGTGCTCATCGCTGTCAACGACCTGCGCAGTCGTAAACGGCATTTCGATGAGATTTTTGCCGAGCGTGCCGGAAAGCGTGCGGCGCAGCACGGAAAGCAAATTTTCGCATTCCTCCTGCGGCAGCAGAGAGAGCGGCTGGTCGAATTGCGAGACGATTTCCTGCTTTTCGTTGACGTAGCACCCGCGCACATGGGTGATATTGCTTTTATCCGCCCTGAATCGGCGGCGAATTTCCGAGATTTCTTTTTCGTTCATTTTGATATCCTCTTATTCTAAAGTCTAAAGCGTTTCGAGCTCTGCGGAGCTCGACCAAGGGCGCTGCCCTTGGATTCCGCCGCCTTTGAAAAGGCGGGCGAACCTTTTAACCGCCGTTGCCGCGGGCTGTGCAAAACTTTGCTATATCATTTTACCCGTTTGGTGCACACCTGTCAATTCACTTCTCCGTCCCAAAACCGTTGCGCGCGCCCAAAATCTGCGGTAAAATGATTTTATAATTTTAAATTTCCTCCGAAAGGATTTTTAGTATGTCCACCTCACAACCTACCCCTGTCCGCGGGCGGTTCGCGCCCAGCCCCTCGGGGCGCATGCACCTTGGCAACCTCTGCTGCGCGCTTCTTGCGTGGCTTTCCGTGCGCAGCCAAAACGGCGAGATGCTCCTGCGCATCGAAGACCTCGACCCCGACCGCTGCACACGCGAAAAAGCCGAGCTTTTAATGGACGATCTAACATGGCTCGGCCTCACTTGGGACGAAGGCCCCGGCCACGAGCGCACCCATGCCCCTTACTGCCAAAGCGCACGCCGCGAGCTATACGAATCGGCATTAAGTGAACTCCGCGCCAAAAACGATGTTTACCCATGCTTTTGCACCCGCGCGGAGCTGCACGCGGTCTCCGCGCCCCATGCGGGCGATGGCACGTTCCGCTACCCCGGTTTATGCCGAAATTTGACGCCCGCCGAAGCCGAAGAAAAAAGCCGCACGCGCCGTCCAAGCTTGCGTTTTCGCGCACCGGAGGACACTGTCACGTTTGAAGATCTATACTGCGGCCCGCAAAATATAAATGTTCAGTCCACGTTCGGCGATTTCATTGTGCGCCGCAGCGACGGCGTGCACGCATACCAGCTCGCCGTCACCGTAGACGATGCTTTAATGGGCGTGACGGAAGTCGTCCGCGGGCGTGACCTGCTCCCTTCCACCGGCTGCCAAATTCAGCTCTTTCACGCACTCGGCCACACACCGCCGCACTACGGACACATTCCGCTGCTCGTCAATCGCGATGGCCGCCGTTTAAGTAAGCGCGAGCGCGACCTCGACATCGGCGTTCTGCGCACGCGTTTCACACCCGAACAACTCCTCGGCCGCATGGCAAATTTACTTGGTTTCCTCGACCGCCCGGAAAAAATCACCCTAACAGAACTCATCCCGGTCTACAAAGCGTGGTATGAAACCGCCGACACGCCGAAATTTCCGAAAAATTGCGTTGTCCCCGACAATTTCGCCATAAAATAGCCTGCAAATTTTCCATCGAATCTCGCAGCTTCACGGACGAGGGCAAAGCGCTGCTTGAGCACCTGCTTGACAACAGCACAAAGTGCTACTCGCAGCTCGACTGCGGCTGGGCACAGAACGGCGGCTGCTATCCGCCTTCGTTCATCCGTCGCTATAAAAACCGCTTCGTCGCCATCCATGTAAAGGAAAACAGCAAGGTGCAGGGCCCCGGCCCGAGACCGGCTTCCCGCCACGCGGCAGAAGAGGCAGGCCGCGCCAATCCGTTTGCCAACGTCAAGGAAATGCCGCTTGAAGAGCGCCAGAAGATTTTGGACGGCTTCAACGCACACATGAACAACCCCGAGGGCAAGAAGCAGTTTGAGGTACAGTGCCCCATGGGCGCGCCGGAGTCCAACATGAACTGGCAGGACATCAAAGACGCACTCGACGAGCAGGACTTTGAAGCGTTCTGGGTCGTAGAGCGCGAAGGCTTCTACGACGAGCACGACAAGTGCATCGCCGACGACGCAAGGTGGATCAAAGAGAACATCCACTAAATTTCATACACACGAAAAAAGGACTTCTTTTCGGAAGTCCTTTTTTCTGTCTTTAAGTTGTTTACGCCGCCTTCTTATGACGTCCATGCTTTTCCATAAACGCCGGCAACGCTTCCATGCCCTGAGGCGTAACGGGGCGCACCCATTTGCCGGAGTACATGTGCCGCTGCATCAAAATGAGACGGATCGGCTCGTCGATATAGCAGCACGCAAAAACAACAAGGAACGGCGCTTTCCACACAAGGCCCGTCAGGCACACCAGCGGCAGCACCATCGCGTACATAAACGCAATTTCGCGGATTGTGCCGAACGCCGCGTCGCCCGCGGCTCTATACGTATCGTTCTGCACCCAGTTGCACATGCGAATAACCGCCGCCACGCAGTAAATCATCAGCATGTGCGAACCGATCTCCATCGATTCGCCGGAAAGACTCATCGCGGAAAGCAGCGGCTTGTGGATACCGAGCAGCACCAGACATACGCACAAAATCGTGCTGCCGCACAGGAACACAAGGCGTTTTGCGCGCTCGTAGGCTGCGTCCAACTCGCCGGAGCCCACGCATGTGCCGACCAAAACGGAAGCCGCATTTGAGAAACCGGCAAAGAAGCTGATGACCATGCCCTCCAGCGTGCGGAACACCGCGATAGCCGCAATGGCCTGTTCGGACTGTCTGCCCAAAACAACGTTGATAACCATGTTGCCCACGCCGATGAGCACTTCGTTGCAGATGATGGGGAAGCACTTGACGAAGTAGATTTTCACCTGCTTCTTATTCCAGCGGAAATGCTTTTTAAAGTGGAACAGATACGGGTACTTCTGCGCACGCGCCAAAATCACAATGACCAAAACGTTGATAACCGCCGCCAAGGATGTTGCCAGCGCCGCGCCGCGCACGCCCATCTCCGGCAAGCCGAACTTTCCGTAAATGAACACCCAGTTAAGAAAAATATTTGATGCCACCGAGGCGATGAGCGCTCTGCTGCGTTCTACGGAGCGCGTGCGCATCCCGCTGTTT
>OLPQ01001786.1_pt1 | contig 14215 bp, 14 predicted proteins | sample 1672451 | NCBI WGS metagenome assembly OLPQ01 (sample SAMEA3136687, study PRJEB25190) | human gut metagenome | biome: human gut; feature: human-associated habitat; material: faeces | place: Austria | collected 2013
TTGTCGTGGAAAATCATCAAAAAATGTGTCCTTCATGGAAAGACACAAAATTTTATGAATTAGGCTTGATTTTTATTATCTAATTTTATTAAGCTGAAACTTCTTTATCAGTTACAGCTCCTAGGTTAAATCTAGAAAAAATCATTGAGTTGAGAAACATTAGCACTCATTTTATTACTGAGGACTATGAAGCAAAATACGCACTTTTATTTCAAGCTTGTGTTTTAAATTTTGTAAATGAAATAAAACGGTTTCACAACATAGATATTTCAAATTATATCTCTCAGAACTTTCTAACAATAACTGCAAACTATGAACCGCTATCGAATGAGCAAATTCGATTAAAATATCCACCTGAAATTGCAGAAAGATTTATTCAACAATCTAATCAAATTGATGTATTGACTCAAGAATATGATTCAGATAAGTTTGCTATTCCAATTAAGCAAAATTTATATATAACAAAAAAGAAAGATGAGGCAGATTTTGTCATCGCTATGGCTAGTGAATCACCTAATAAAGTTGCTATTGTTAAGGAATTAAAAGATCCCGCAAATACACATAAATACGCTTTTAACAATGTAATTGCAGTTGTAAACAATAGACTTTCCAAGTCAAATATAAAACTTGGCTACAAAAACGGTTTTAATTCTTATGTTTTAAATCTATTTATAGAGTTTTACGATATCAAAAGCGATAATAAGTATTCATATAAACATTCATTAGGAAATTCTACATCATACACATACTCTGAAAGATTAATTGATTTTATCATAAACGAAATAAAAAAGAATCCTGATGGATTCGTTGAAAGTTTGAAAAAGTAAAAAAGAGATCAACCCCAGGCACATAGGAATGCTCAGTGATTACTCACCTACCCCGTTCTGGGACCCAGCGTTTATCCTTCGCAAGTTGATCTGTACTTATATTATACTTAAATACATATGAAAGTCAATTTTGACGATTTTCGATTGAGGTGTTAATATACATATAGAGATAAGACCTGAGATACGCAAGTCAATCTTAAGTGTAGTGTAATCTGCACTGCTACTTGGGCACTCTAACATGTATTCAATAAGCCTTAATCGTAACTCTCGTTATCTGAGATCAAGTTGTGATTAAGGCTTTTTCTTTTATAAAAAAAATCCTGGATGCTACCAACATCCAGGACGATTAAGAGTACTACCAATACTCTCACATAAAAAGATGACTACCACATCAAACTTTTTATGTGCTCATTTTAGCATAGAACGGAGGAAATTTAAATGCCTATTTATGAGCGCAAGCACAATGGAAAGAAACAATGGTGTTACCGTTGTTACTATACTGATTTTAATGGAGATCGTGTTCAAAAACATTCTAAATGGTTCAATACCAGGAAGGAAGCAGTGGCAGCTGAATCTGCATTCATGCAGATCAAGGTTGTTGGAGACCAGAACGTAACCTTCTATGAAGTTACTTTAAAATGGTATGAATTTAAATCTAGAACATTAAAGCCATCCACACTGGATACAAAAAGAGTGTATCTGAATATGTTGTCTCCGCTTAACGATAAGAAGATGGCCAAGATTACATATCTTGATATTGACAACTTTTTCGAATTGCCACAAATCAAATCTTATAAGTATTCAACTAAAAAGACTTTATTAACTAATCTCAGAAATATCTTTAGATTCGCGAAGAAATACTACGGAATTATCAATGATTCATTTTTTAAGATGGCACCTTTGATTAAGCCTGTGGCCACGGAGGCTAAGAAGCTTGAAATCGTGCCTAAAAGTGATTTTAAGACACTTTTTGAATATGCAGTAACATCTAGAGAGGGAGCATGGAAAGACACGACATACGCAATTTGGACGATGTATATGACAGGCATGCGTGTGTCCGAATGTTTATCTTTAACCTTCGAGGACTTTGATGGTAAATACATCCATATTCGTAGACAATATATTCGTGGTAAGTGGCAGACACCTAAGACCAAGAATTCAATTCGTAAGATTGCGGTTGATGAAAAGACAAAATCGTTTATTTATGAATTGAAGAAATACTATTCTTCATTTGATGAATTTGAAGAATCATGGTTCATATTTGGTGGATATAGACATATGGATCCAGAGATATTAAGACTAAGAAAAAACAAATTGTGTGCAGAAGCTGGAGTCCCTGAATTCAATATTCATGCGTTAAGACACTCACATGCTTCAAATTTGATTGAGGCAGGTGTTAAATATGTACAAGATATCGAAACGTCTAGGGCACTCTTCTATACGTACTACAATGGATATTTATGGCCATCTTATTGATACTGAAGAAGATGAGGTTTTGAATGCAATTTCGAACTTCTAAAAACTCAAAAAAGCTAGAGAAAATCTAGCTTTTAATTTTTTTGAGATATAAATAAGATATAAACGCTGTTCAATGTGCTATTTATGTTTTACATAAAGCACATTTTGCTTAGTTCGTAAATTTTTCGTAGAACTCCATACTTTCTAATACACTTGTATCTTGAATAGGATTATCATCTAGACGTAGTGCTTCTAATAATTCTAAGTCTTTTAATGGAGTTACATCTGTAATATAATTTGCCTTCAAAGTTAAAGAACGCAAATATTTAAGTTTTGATAATGGAGTTAAATCCGTAATGGCATTGTGATCCAATCGTAAATAAGAAATAAACTCTAGATTTTCTAACGGCGTTAAATCCTCAATGACATTATTATATAAATCCACATCGCAAAGATTCGTAAGTTCGGATAATGGTCTTAAATCCTTAACATTATTATTTTCTAAAGAAATGATTTCCAATTGTTTCATATCTTTTAAACAAGTAATATCCTTAATGTCATTGCGACCCACATTTAAATATACCATTTCTTTGGCATCCTTTAAAATACGAATATCCTTGATACGGTTTGTGAATAAATTTAAATGTTTCAATTGATGCGCATTCTTTAAGAAATGAATTTCTGTTAATTGGCAGAACTTCGCATCTAACATTTCTAAATGTTCTACATTTGTGAACTTTTCTAAATTCTTCAAACGATTCTTAGACACATCTAACTCTTTTAAGTCACCTAAACTATTTAACAATGACATATCTTTGAATCCAGTTTGTTCCATAGATAACGATTCTAAATGATTTAATTCCTTTAAGAACATAAAGTGATCAGGTTCATTATAAGAAATGTTCAACGATTTTAGGTTAGAAAATTCCTTTAATATAGAATAATCCTTTAAATATGGACAGTTTGAAACATTTAATTTCTTTAAGTTTTTCATCGACAATAATGGACTTAAATCAGACATTAAGTTTGTATTTAAATCCAATTCTTCAACATTCGAAAGATATGTTAAATCTTCAATATTGAATAATCGCATACCACCCATATCTAATTTTTTTAATTTTTTAAGTACACCTAAGATTGCATAGCTAAATGGACCATTTTCTGTGTTGATATGAACTTCTTCTAGTTTTTTACAATGTTCCAAATAAATCAAGCTATCCACTTTAGCCTTTGAAAGATTCAATACTTCCAAATCAATCATGGCTGCAACACTTGAAATATCCATTGTATATAAGTTATTTCTTGATACATTTAATTTTTTAAGTTGTCGAAAGCCATGTAAAGCCTGCAAATCTCTTAATTGATTTCGTGAAACATCTAGACAAACTAAATTATGTAAATCACGAATGGGATCCAATGTCTGTAACTTGTTGTTACTTGCATTTAAAGTCTCTAAATTCTCTGCATACTGCAAGCCTTCTAGAGTTGCTATTTCATGATCCTGTACTTCTAAGTGAATCAATTCTTTCATCAAATCTTCGGTTAGTTCTTCTTCCTTAACACGTAATGTACGCGCAATAACACTACGCAAAGCATCATCTTGAATAAGCATAAAACACATGCCCTCCTTTTTATATAATCATTATAAACAAAATATGACACAATAACTATACAAAAATGTTATTTTTGAATGACATTATTGTTAGAAAATGCTAAAATGAAAGCAGTTAAGGATTAGACTCATATTCTGATTGTGATAAATGCTATTGTATGCAAGTACTTTCGATTTTAACGGTCAAAGGATATTGGCTTAGTCCAGGAGGTATAGGCATGAGCACAGGTAAAGTAAAATGGTTTAACGCTGAAAAGGGTTATGGATTCATTACCAGTGAAGATGGAAAAGATGTATTCGTACACTATTCATCAATTAATTCTGAAGGATTTAAAACTTTAGAAGAAGGACAAACTGTTACTTATGACGTTGTTGAAAGCGATCGTGGACAACAGGCTAACAATGTCACAGTTGTAGATACAGCTGCGTAGAAATTTGTTCGAATCAAGCGCACATCGTGCGCTTTTTTCATGAAAGAGAGGGATTATTATGTTAGAGCGATATGAAAAAGTTAAAGAATATGTATATGGTCAATATGCTAAAATTTATAATGAAGATCTAAAAATTGCAGCACTCACACATACCGCAAGTGTGGACCTTTCGATTACATTCATAGCTATGGCAAGAGGCACAAATCTAGAACGTGCTAAAGTGGCTGCTCTTTTCCATGATTATGCTCAATTTGTTGATAATTGTCCCCATTCACAACACGCAAAGTTATCTAGTCTTCATGCATATAAATATTTAAAAGAATGTGGTTTATTTAAAACAACTGAAATCGATGATATCACATATGCGATTCGTCAACATTCAAAAAAAGAATCTTTTGACTCCCCATTATGTGAAGCCTTAAAAGATGCAGACGTATTAGCTCGATTTTTAGAAAATCCAGAAAAACCTCTTGTAGGAATGAAAAGACAGCGCCTGCTCAATGCCTGCGCTGATATTCAAAGTCATTAAAATTTTTGATAATACAGTTCGACACTTGCATCGAGCTGTTTTTTTAATTGACTGAAAGCCTTCATAAACAAGTCTTTATCATACACGATCCAATCAATATAGGAAAAACTTTTACCAATAGCTCCTCCAACCACTTTTCCTGCATACACTTTAGAAATAGCTTCATCCAATTCTTTTGATAACTTTTGACGATATAAAGCATCCTCCTTATTATGGAAAGGATTTGAATAATACACATATCCAAATTCACCATCCTTACTGCTTAAATCTGCCAAAACTTCTTCCTTATCCTCAATCGTTTGTTCCACCAACAAAGGATGTGTTGTAAAAATCAATTTCATATCTTTTCTTAGAGCGTCATGCGCAAAATCTTGAATTGGCTGATAAACCGAATAAATATCGATTGGCTTATCATATTCTTTCCAATGATTTTTTTCAACAAGTGCCATGATTACTTCATAAAAATCCATCATTTGACAGAATTTCATATTTGAATCTGGTGTATCTATAAAGTCAACACGACAAATATATGCTTCATAGGCAAGCTGGCCAATCGCAAGCTCTAATAAATACATACTCATTTCTTTTTTATTTTCAGGATTTCCAATTAAATTAAACCCAGGACAATATACTTTACAATCCAACATATCATTTTCGATTTGATAGAAAACATGGAAATCAGCTAAAGTATACTCTTCATTTTTGATTTGAACCATAGCTTGAATCGCCTTTTGTGACATTGCAGGTAAACAAGCATTCATGATCCAATTTTGTTTTACAGATTTTGGTGCAATATCACAAAGCATCTGACATAGATATTGTGTCGTCTTATTTGGACCAGTATCAAAGGTCATCTCAAAAGAATCATAAAAATTTTCGACAAAGAAATGGGCACCACTCATTTCCATCACTTCTTCATCCAATTCCTGGATAATATCGTTTAATTCTTCATATTGTTCTGATTTTAAATAATTAAAAATCGCATCTTGCTTCTTTTCAAAATGCTTCCAAAACATTAAACCATTTGTATAAGCACTCATTAAGTATCTTCCTTTCCTATAATTCTTGAATCACAGATATTAACACATCCGCAACTTGTTTATGACCACTTTCATCCATGTGGATACCATCTATACTTCCAGCAATCGCATGCGTATCAATCACTTCTACATCAAAGTCACGACATCCTTTTTCTAAATAAGGCTTTGTGTTATTTAATATTTCAAAACCAGCATCCCCAAAATTTTCTTTCGTTCTTTCATTATTCAACCCATCTCTATTCATTTTTGGTGGACAAGCCACAAAAAATTGAGGTACTTTTGATCCATCCCGATAAATTTCCGGATTCAAAGCCTTATATAATAAGGTACGGATTCCCTTCTCTAATGAAATGGAATTTGTTGAAAATTGACGCTTCGCATCATTTGTACCCAACATAATGAACACAACATCAATGGGAGCATGTGTCTTTAAAACCATTGAAATCATCTTTGCCCCATTACGATCTTCATCATACGGATCATCTAAACACAAAGTCCTTCCACATAGACCTTCCTCAATGATTTCATGTTCATCAAATCTTTCTTTAATCAATTGTGTAAAACGATTCTTTTGTCTTGAAGCATCCTTGGCATCATAGCCCCAAGTATTGCTATCCCCATAAAATAATATTTTCATCGTAATATCCTCGATTCTGTAATAATCATATCTAACTTAACATCCGTTGGTTTTACATCAAACTTTATTTCTTGCACATCAAAAGCAATCCCGATCTTCAATGCTGAACTATCTTTCAAATACCTATCATAATAGCCTTTTCCGTACCCAAGACGATATGTATCAAAAAAGCCTACAACAGGAACTAGAATCACATTTAAATCTTTTTCTTCACAAATTCCAATAGGTTCAATCGTAGAAAAAGGGCCATTTATTTTTTCTTCTTTGTCTGAGTAAAAGGCAATCGTAGTATCATCTAACATCTTTGGAATATAAAGATCAAATTCCTCTTTAAAATTTGAATATACATCCACTTCATTGCGAATCGGGATATAGGTTCCAATTTTTCCTTTTAAAAAAGGCAAAACACAATTTGTGATTGCCTTTTCTTTTAAAAGTCTTTCTGAGTTTGATACAAAACTACGCCTTTGAATACATTCTTTACGCTTATCCAATGCTGTCACTCATATCCAACTTCAACATTTGATTCAACTCAACCGCATATTCCATTGGAAGTTCACGCGTAAATGGTTCCAAGAAACCCATCACGATCATTTCTGTAGCTTGTGAACGAGTCAAACCACGAGACATTAAATAGAACAATTGTTCTTCACTAATATTTGAAACGGTAGCCTCATGCTCAATTTGCGACGTATCATTATAAGATACATTCATTGGAACTGTGTCACTACGAGATTTCTTATCTAAGATCAACGTATCACATTCTACTTTACTCTTGGCATAGGCTGCATTTTTTGAATGTGTTACCCAACCACGATAATTGACTTCTCCGCCATTACGAGCAATCGATTTTGAAATAATTGTGCTCGAAGTATGAGGAGCCAAATGAATCATTTTACTACCCGCGTCCTGAATTTGATTTTCACCCGCTACCGCAATTGAAATGGTTGTTCCCTTTGCGTATGGTTCAGCCAAAATACAAGCTGGATATTTCATATTCACATGTGAACCCACGTTTCCATCAATCCATTCCATGTGTCCATTTTCAAATACTTTTGCACGTTTTGTAACTAAGTTTAAGATGTTGCTAGACCAGTTTTGTACAGTTGAATAACGACACTTCGCATTCTTGTGTACATAGATTTCTACAACTGCCGCATGTAAAGAATCTTTTGAATACGTTGGTGCCGTACATCCTTCTACATAATGCACATCTGCACCTTCATCGACAATAATCAATGTTCTTTCAAATTGTCCCATCGACATTGAGTTGATACGAAAATAAGATTGTAGAGGTTTTTCTAGCTTCACACCCTTTGGTACATAAATGAAAGATCCACCAGACCATACAGCTGTATTTAGAGCTGCATATTTATTGTCTGTATAAGGCACTAATTTACCAAAGTATTTCTTTAATAAATCTGGACATGTTCTTAAAGCCGAGTCTGTATCTAAGAAGATAACACCCTTTTCTTCCACCTCTTCTAACATGTTATGATAAACAACTTCACTCTCATATTGTGTAGAAACTCCTGCTAAAAACTTTTGTTCTGCTTCTGGAATTCCTAATTTATCAAATGTATTTCTTATGTCTTCTGGTACATCATCCCATGAATCATTTAATTTTGTTTTTGGCTTAACATATGTTGCTATTTCATCCATGTTTAATTCTGAAATATCTGGTCCCCATGTTGGTAGCTCTAGCTTATTGTATGCTTCTAATGCTTTTAATCTAAATTCTCTCATCCATTCTGGGTCGTTTTTTTGTTTAGATATTTCTTCGATGATTTCCTTTGTTAAACCCTTTTTTATTTTAAAATCATACTCGTCTTTATTTTTTACATCATATATATTTCTGTTAATCTCATCTATATTTGTTTTGCTCATTATAATTTCCTTTCAAAAAAATTTGTGATTTATTTGCTCATTTTTTTGTATTTACTGTATCCATTTTCTTCTATTTCTGTTGCTAGCTCTTGTGTTCCTGTTGCTACTATTTTTCCGTCAACTAAAACGTGAACATAGTCAACTTTTAGACTGTGTAAAATTTTATTGTTGTGTGTGATTATTAATACTGCGTTTTCGTCGTTTTTGAACATTTCTATTCCTTTTGATACTGTTTTTATTGCATCAACATCTAGTCCTGAATCTGTTTCATCTAATATTGCAAGTTTTGGATTTAGTACTAGCATTTGTAATATTTCGTTTTTCTTTTTTTCTCCTCCTGAGAAACCTACATTTAGACTTCTTTCCATGTTTTTAGGATTCATATTTAAGTCTTCCATGTATTTTTTTAGTTCGTCTTTAAATTCAAATATTTTTACTGGTTTTCCTGTTACTTTATTTTTTGCATATTTTAAAAAGTTTGTAACTGAAATTCCTGGTATTTCTTCTGGTAATTGGAATGACATAAATATTCCTTTTCTTGCTATTTCGTCTGTTTTTGAGTTTGTTATATCTTCTCCATCAAATTCAATATTTCCTTTTACTTTTTTATATTCTGGATTGTTTAATATTGCATTTGCTGTTGTTGTTTTTCCTGACCCATTTGGCCCCATTATTACGTGTATTTCGCCTTTATTTATTTTTAAGTTTATTCCTTTTAATATTTCTTTTTCTTCTGCATTTACGTGTAAATCTGTAATTTTTAATAATTCTTTACTCATGATAGATTCCTTTCTTTTTTTGTAATTAACAGTTTAATGTCTGTCGTTTTAAAATATTATTTTAATTATTTACAATTTTTTCATTTTTATTTACTTTTCTTCTAGCACATGCTCTGCATTTTTCTTTATTTATATCATAACCACAATCTAAATTTGTAAGCCCTAAAACTTTATGAACATATTTTGCTAAATGATTTAGTGTATTATCTGTTATGGATTGTTTTATTTGCTCTGCTTGTTGCTGTGCTTCTTTTGAATTTATATTTAATACATCTTTTAGAAATATATAAACAATATCATATGCTTCAAGTATTTTTTTTGCAAGATTTTCGCCTTCGTCTGTTAGCTCTATCGTTCCATATGTTTCATAATTTATTAAATTATTATCTTTTAAATTATGAATTGCTTTGTTAACACTTGCTTTTGTGCAATTCATTTTAGTTGCAATATCTGTTACTCGTATATTTCCATTTTGCTGTTTTAAAATATACATTGTTTTTAGATATTCTTCTGCAGATTTTGATATCATAATTTATTCCTTTCACATATATAATATATTTTGTTTGTTAACTTTGGCTAACATTATAATATGATACAAAATGTTTGTCAAGGCTAACACTTTTTTTTTATTAATTCAATACGTTTTTTCAGTCAAAATAGTATTTTTTTAAATCTTTATATCTCCATATTTGCAAAGCTTGACTTTTTTATGTGAATTTGATAACATATTATTATTCCGCTTTGGAATGTATTTTAGTCCATATTAGGAGGGATTTACTTATGGACATCAAAAAAGTCGCGCTCGCACTTTTCTGTACAATTTCACTTGTTGGATGCACAGAAAGTCGGCAACAGGTTGATAGCTCAAAAAATTATGATGATTTTTCTGAGCTTGTTACCAAACCATCCGAATCAAGTAATAGTACTTCGTCAACAATAGAAAAGAATTATAACGTTTACTCTTCTGTTATTGACAACAGCAAATATGGTGCTGGTAATACTTGGACTGTTACTAATATTTCTGAAAAAGATGTAGTATACTTTATCTTACCAAACGATACAGCTGCTGCATCTCCAGACATTGTTGGAGCAAATATTTCATATGAATATACCGATAAATTCGGAAACAGTTCTATGATTGTTACTTCTCATTCTACAAGTGACGAAGCTTCGTTTTTTGTCACAGATGGAATTTATTCACCTCCATCTGTAACGGAAATCTGGATTGACTCTGGAAATTCAAATGTTCAGAAAATTTGGTCTGCTGAATAGGCCATAAAAAAGTAACTAAAGTATAACACTTTAGTTACTTTTTGTTTATATTTATCGGTCTTCTAATAATTGATTTCTTACCTGTTCATTGTCTATATTTTCAAAAATTCTGTTTCCCTGTATATCATATAATCTGCTTCCAGGCTCTCTAAGTCTTTCTGGTTTCAGTTTATTTTTTTGTATCCATAATAAATGATTTATAAATGTATTTCTACTACTTCCTATTTTATTTAAATATTTTCTTTGCTTGCTTGTAATTGGATATAAAACTGCTGCAGTCATTCTTTTTCCCTTACTTAATACAATAAAGTCTTTTGCACCTTCGTACACAGGAATTATAGTTTGCCCTGTAATATTTTTTACAGCATTTATTAAATATTTTTTTTTGATATGCGTAAATAAAGCTGTATTTAATTGAGGTATATCAAATCCTAATAATATTTTTTCTTTATCTTTGTTTTCATCATCCATTACATATCCCCAATTTATTGTTTTATTTTTTTGATTAGTTAGCACAGTATATATTAATGAACTTAAAGAAAAATCTTTTATTGTATAAAAGAATCTTTTATAATTATATGTCATAATTACGTTTTTAAAATCTTTTTCCCAATCTCCATATTTATCATCATAAAATTTTTTATATTGTCCTAATTTTTTAACATCACACGTTAATATATCATCACCATATTGACCCTTTTCTTTCTTTAAACATCTTTGCATTATTACATCAGATAAGCCGTCATATTCAGCCATATTTTCTTTTATTTTTTCATTAGATAAATTAAAATCCTCGAAATTTAAATCTGAATTTTCATGTATTTTTTCAAACAAATTATTTTTATCCAATATAAATGTTGCCCTTAAAAATGCGGGTACAATTTTAGCAACACGATTTACATAGAATGTTGCTAAAGCTACGCCTGTCTCAGTTGGAAAATCCTCATTTGATAAGATTTTCTTTAGTTCATCTTTACTAATTGTAAGTCCATCTAATCCAATGGATTTCAATCTCCCATTATTTTTTTCATTATATTTTTCTAATAGACCAATATTATCTTGAAATTCTAATAGTTTTACTATTCTATTACTTAACATTTTTCTTAATTCTCTGGATTTGTTTAAATTGGCTCTATTTTTTATTAATTCAATTATTACTTTCTTATCATTTTCATTTTTCCTTGATTTTTCCAGTATATTATATACATTTTTTATTGTTGTATCATTTAATGAACCAAAAAATTCACTTAAAAATACCAATGCATCATTTTCTGGATTTGAACCATAAAATGGATCAACTAAATAATCATTTACATTTACTATTTCTTCAGATAACCTACTTTCTTTAAATTGTTTCATAAAATTTTCTTTTGAAAGAAGTACATTAATGTCTTTCTTATTTTTTTCTGGGACAGTTACAGAAAATATTAAATTCATATTATTTATCAATTTCTTATATATTTTCTCTGGATTTCTTTTTATATCTTTATAAAATTCACTTCTAGATTTTTTAGCTGATTCCTTAACTAATTTTCCAACATATACTTGAACAATATTAATATCTGCTTCATTCAATGTTTTTGTTTTAATTTTACGTTGTACTTCTCTAAATTTTTCAGATTTTACATATTTAAATGTTGTTAAATTTTCTAAAATAGATGCAATAATAGCTTCTACATTTTCTGCTAAATTTTCAGTTGAATTGTTTCTAGCTTCTTTTAAAACTTCACTGTAATCTTTATGCTCTAATATAAATTTCCTTACAGATTCTTTTAAAACATCTTCATTTTTATTTAAATATTCTAATGTTCTTGGAACAAAGAAATCATTAAACGTAGGTTCTACTATATCGTATCTTAAAAAATTTCCAATATAATTTGTCATATCTTCTTTCACTTGATCTATAGTGTTTCCATTTTTATAAGCTTCTTTTGCTCTTTTTATCATAAATTTTAGAGTATCAATTTGTATAGTTATATCATCATCAAGATATGTTTTCGAATCAATTTTGCTATATAAAAAATCTCTTTTTTCTAAATTATCTTGAAAAGCTCGAAAATCTATTTTCATATAACACCCCTCCATTATTTATGTTAACATGTTTATTTGGTCTTTGTCAATAATTTCCATAGAAAAAAGGAACAATGCCTGCCCAATCATTGTTCCTTTTTTTCTATTCTTCTTCAGATTCTTCGCCAAATGCCTCATCACTAGAAATCTCATCATCGGATGATGCATCCTTATCAGGCGAATCGTTGTTAGACGAATCATTATCAATCCGCAACAAAATTGTAATCAACTTTGGTAATGCTACATTTGCAACAGGAATTACTATTGCAAATGCAACATATACGTTCCTAAATACTTCGTAATTTAGAAACAGTGTTGTTACAGCACTAATTACAGACATAATTAACGCTAAGTAGCACTGATAATTTTTCACAATCTTTCTCTTATCAAAATCGACATTTATGAAAAGTGCCAGTGTACACGTAATTACAACTGCATAAACATCGGGGATTTTTATGCTTATCGTCCGATATATAGCAATTGAATTACTAATTGATATGATTATATCCTTTATTTGCTTTATTCGTACTGCTTTTGAATCGTTCTTATCTAAAGACTGGATAATTGATTCAAATGCTGCAACAAATATTGAGCTTATTAAAACTGTGGCATTTTCTTTTTGCCACCATTCGTCGCTTGACGCTATTTGCATTATTTCAGAAAACATCGTTACAGATGCTACTGAAATCACAGCAACAATTAACTCCCTTTTCATGTCTTTTTGGAAGTCAATAATGTTTGCTGTTACAGCAATAGCCACGACAATTGCTGTAACAATATGTGGTATATTGGGAAACCACATATGCATGGCATATGCATAGCATACGCTTGATAGAACGGCTTGAGTAAGATTTTTTACAAACCGTTTATTCATATTTACACTTCCTTTCTGGAATCCTAGAGGCAGAATTACTTTCGTAAACTAGGATGTTATGTGTTTATTATAACATATATTTTTTAGTTTGTAAATTTACAAAAAAAGGGATAGCTTTTATGACTACCCCCTTTTTTTTGTTTACTTCTTCTCAGAAGCTATCCTTTCTCCGAAGTACAAAACCCCGAAGTAGAATAAACCGGAGAAGAGTATTAAAAGTATTACTCTTAAACTGCGGTTATCAGCCATATATCCTTTTTGGTCCATTATGAACCATGCCATTGTAGCTGAACCAGCAATTACAACACCAATTATTGCATCACCTTTCAAGAACCTTTCTCCTGCATATTGCAAGAAGACTGAAAGTAAGACAATTACCAGCGTTATAGTGATAATACCCCACTCTGGAATTATCTTTGTCCAGCTAGCATCTGCTGCTGCTGTACATAAATAACGCCATGTTGTCATGGCTAAACCCCAGTCGAAAAAAACATTTATAAAAGATCTAGGTGTGTCTTTCCCTTCCATGTTCGATTTTGCATAAATTTTTGCAACTCCACATTCTATTGCAGCCATGACCACAATAGTTAATGTTAAAGTAAGCTCTGTCGGTTTTATATAATAAACCAAACATGCCGAAATTACAAGAATGGCAAAAATCAATAACATGAATTTCTTCTTGTTTTTTTCCTCCTTTCCCAGGTTATCCACCACAAACAACAATGTTGCTGTTATGGTTGGTACAATCATTAAGATAATCGTACCCAATGCTGCTAATTTTCCTGAAAAGAAACTAGCA
>OLPQ01001787.1_pt1 | contig 14213 bp, 10 predicted proteins | sample 1672451 | NCBI WGS metagenome assembly OLPQ01 (sample SAMEA3136687, study PRJEB25190) | human gut metagenome | biome: human gut; feature: human-associated habitat; material: faeces | place: Austria | collected 2013
ACCGGAGGGGCCCCGGGGGCGGGAATCACGCACTCCATATTTTGTTCACAAATAAATTGATCCTTCAGCTGTTCCACTGAAGTCATATCTGAAGCATCGGCTTCCGGTATTGGCGATGACCAGCTGGTTTATAGGTGTTGAGGTATCGGTCATCTCTGGTGCGCTACTTTACTCTAACGGCATCTGGTTTTGGTTTCCTGTCGGTAAAAGGCTGGTTTTGGTCGCCAGGCGTCCTTATATATAGAGAAGATCGGGTTCGAACCCGTGCACCGGCAACAAAAAAGCGGCCGGCATCCGCCAGTCGCTTTTCTATTCTATGGTGGGCCGTCAGGGGTTCGAACCCTGGACCTTGGGATTAAAAGTCCCCTGCTCTGCCAGCTGAGCTAACGGCCCGCGGATGGCATTGTACCACGGTCTGAGACTATTCCCAACTCCATTGGCCGTTCTGGAAAATCACAATTTCACGTCCATCAGGTGTAATGCCCGTAATATCGATGTCGTCCGTGCCAATCATAAAGTCAACGTGCGTGCTCGAAACGTTGACGCCATGCTCCAGAAGTTCCTCTTTGGACATGTCATACCCGCTTTCGATGCACTCGGGAAAACCGACACCCAACGCAAGGTGACAGCTGGCGTTCTCGTCATAAAGTGTGTCGTAGAATAGAATGCCGCTTTCACGAATTGGTGTGTTCTTGGAAATAAGCGCGACCTCGCCCAGATGAGCAGCACCTTCATCGGTTTCAATAATGCTCGCAAGCGTTGCCTTACCCACACGAGCGTCATAGTCCACTACGCGGCCGTTCTCGAACTTAATCCAAAAATCGTCAACCTTATTGCCGTGGTGAATGAGCGGCATAGCCGAGTACACGATGCCGTCGGCGCGCATACGATCGGGCGAGGTGAAGACCTCCTCGGTGGGAATGTTGGGGAAGAAAGGGTGACCGTCGGGAGTTCTTCCCTTGCCGCCGGCCCACTCATGGCCTTTCGTCATTCCAATCGTCAGATCAGTTCCATTCGAAGCGGTGTAGTGCAGGCAATCAAATTGATTATCGTTTAGGAAGCGCAGGTTCTTTTCGAATGTGGCGTCATGGAGCTCCCAGTCGCTCTCCGGGTCCTGGCCATCAGCACGAGCGGTGTGCAGAATCGCATTCCACAGCTTATAGACTGCAACCTCATCGGCGTCTCCCGGGAATACCTCGCGCGCCCAAGCAGCGACCGGAGCGCCGGCGATGCACCACGGGTTAATGTTGTAGTCCAGTCCACGGCGGAAGACCTTACACTGCATGTTCCTCGCCTTAGAAGCTGCGGCAGGCTTAGCGGGATCGATGCCCTTGAGGGCAGCAGGGTCCGTGCCCTCAATAAAGATAAAGCAGGCACCGTCCTGGGCAAACGAATCCAGCTGTATGCGCTTCCACTCGGGAGTCTGCTCAAAATAGCTTTTCTCGACATGCTCGTAGGTAAGCCTCGTCACGGCATCGTCAGCCCAGATGACCGTCACGTGACCGGCACCGGCGTCATAAGCCTCCGCAACCACCACGCGCGCAAATGACGCGCACTCGACGGGAGACTGAACGACGACCTCCTGACCGGGCTTAACGTTGACGCCCTTGCGGACAACGAGACGCGCATAATTTTTAATCTTGGGCTCCAGGGACTTCATACCCTCCAGAGCCTCTTCGACCGTCAGGGCAGCTCGAATCATGTGCCACTCCATCTATCTACAGGACAGTAAAAAGGCGCGCCGCAAAAAACGACGCGCCTTATATCTTAGCGATATCTATAGGTTGTAACGCTACTACTTCTTCTTGGAGGCCTTCTTGTCCTCTTTGGCAGCCGAGCGCTCGATGATAGCGTTGAGCTTGTTATCGGACATGCCCTCGGCCTGCGCGCGATACATATTACGCAAGGGACGGATGCGCACGAAGTCGTAGATGAAGTCACCCAGAATGACGATGTAGGATAAAACAATGCCGGCCATCTGGACGGGGCTGGACACCATGCCAGCGGGAGCGAAGTACAGCGAAGACCAAATGGCCACGACGAGCACCATGCCGATAGTAAGCACGGCCCACCAGATGCGGCGGCGCTTGGTGTAGTCCTCATCCTGCTTGAGAAGGATGCTCGACACCGTGTAGATGCGGTCCTCCTTGGCGCGCCGCTTAGCCTTGCGGGCGCGCTTCTCCTCTTTAGAGAGGCCCTCGAGGCTCTCGCCCTTCTCGAGCTCCTTGCGGCGTGCCTTGGATGATGCCGGCACGACGCGAACAGAACTCGCTGCCTGACGAGCTGGCTTGGCGGATGCGGCGGACTTGCGCGCAACCCCGGTAACCTCGTGGGATTGCGTGCGCTTGTTCGTGGCGCTGCGGGTACTCACTTACGCGTTCTCCTTCATGCTTGTAAACTGGGAGCCCGTGATGATCTGGAAGGCCTCGCGATAGCGCTCGGACGTGCCATCGATGACCTCGGCGGGCAGATGCGGGGTCTCCCCCGTCATATCCCAGTTGGCCTTGAGCCAATTGCGGACGAATTGCTTGTCGTAGCTAGGCTGAATCTTACCCTCCTCGTAGCTGGCGGCAGGCCAGAAACGGCTGGAGTCGGGCGTGAGGCACTCGTCGATCAGCGTGACCTTGCCATCGATGACACCAAACTCAAACTTGGTGTCGGCAATGATGATGCCACGGGTCGCTGCATACTCGGCGGCAGCCTTGTAGATCTTAAGAGATAGATCGCGGATCTGCGTGGCGATGTCCTCGCCAACGATCTCGCAGCAACGCTCAAACGAGATATTCTCGTCGTGATCACCGATCTCGGCCTTCGTGGACGGGGTGAACAGCGGCTCGGAGAGCTTGGAGGCCTCAGTCAGGCCCTCAGGCAGCTGGATGCCGCAGACGGTGCCGTTCTCGTCGTAGGTCTTCTTGCCCGAACCGGTCAGATAGCCGCGGACGATGCACTCGATAGGAATCGTCTGGGCCTTCTTAACCAGCATGGCGCGGCCTGCGAGATAGTCACGATACTCGGCAAACTCCTTGGGGAAATCCGCCGGATCGATGGAGACGAGGTGATTGGGGACGATATCGGCAAACTTGTCGAACCAGAACGCCGAGATACGGTTGAGCACCTCTCCCTTAAACGGAATTTCGTCGGGAAGAATAAAGTCGAACGCAGAAATGCGATCGGTGGCGACCATCAACAGGTTTTCGCCGGCATCGTAGATATCACGAACCTTGCCACGGGAATCCGGACGACGCTCCATCGTTGTCACGTGAGTCACTCCTTACCTAAATACGACAGAAATGCGGGTTCTTTACCGCACGTTTTCGCAAACTCGGAGCGGCAGGGACGCGGTCCCTCCTTCACCGAATAGCGAAAAGCTAGTGCTCCATTGTAGTAGATGCCGCGTCCGCCGTGTGCTCGCGGGGCAGATGAATCGTAAAAGTCGTACCCTTTCCAAGCTCCGACTCCACGGATATGTAGCCATGGTGACGCTCGACGATCTGTTTAGTTACGGCGAGGCCGACGCCCAGGCCGCCAGCTTCGCGGGCGCGGCTGGCATCGGCGCGCCAAAATCGTCCGAAGATACGCGACAGATCGTCCTTGGCAATACCGATACCGGTATCCGAAACGGCAATACTGACATGTTTGCGGTCACTGAGCACCGACACTACGACCCAACCGCCCTCGGGGGTGTAGCGCATGGCGTTGCTCATGAGGTTGATGACGCATTGCGTGATCATGTCGGGATCGGCCTCGACGACATCGTCGTGCCCCTGGGTTTCATCTGCAAAGCGAAGGCGAAGGTCACGGTCGGCAAACAGACGCTCCTGGCCGTTCACAATCGATCGCACGAACGGAACCATGTCCACCGGTTCGAGATTGAGCGGAGCCGTGCTGTTTTCCATACGCGATAGGTCAAGCATCTGCTGCACCAAACGAGCCAGGCGACGCGTCTCGGAAGCGACCGTCTCCAGATGTTCGTCGTCGGTGGGGTACACGCCGTCTTGCATGGCCTCGACCGTTGCAAGCATGGCCATGAGCGGTGTACGAAGCTCGTGTGCGACATCCGAGGTCAGGCGCTTTTCGTGCTTCATATCTTTCTCGAGCGAGGTGGCCATCTCGTCAAAGGTCTCACCCAGCTGATCGATTTCGTCATCGCCGCGCAAGCCCGTACGAGCAGACAGATCGCCGTCGCGAATTTGCTTGGCTGTGCTCGTAATACGATGAATCGGCTTGGTAAGCATGCGCGACACGAGCGATCCGATAACGACCGAGATGCAGATTGCAACAACCGCGGCAAGAGCCATGGCGTTAAAGGTCTTCTCCCTAAACGCAGAATCTGCCTTAGTGAGCAGAGCGTCGGAGCCGATAGCCCATAGCTTTACCTGTCCGACATGCTCGCCAGAGGACGTAACGATTTCGACGTTGGCAACGCTATCGGAGTCGGTGGGCGCTGACGAGACCGGGCTATGCGAGGCCTTTTTACCGCTCGAGCTGCTCGACGGCAATTCGCTCTCGCGCACATCGGCGGTCGCACTTGCCGAAGGCCATGAGTCGTCATAAACGACAACGCCCTTTTTGTTGACGACCTGCATACCCAGGTCGTCGGACACCAAGCTCGATGTCGCGACCGTGCGCAGCTCGCCCGCAGTCCAATTGCCGTTTTCCTCATACGACGTCGCAAGCTTTTCGGCAGCAGAATTGGCGATCTCGACGATATTGGAGCGCGTGTAATCCGAAAAGACGGTGCCCCACACAACGGAGACAACGCCCACCAGCACCAATACCGTCATGAGCGATGTCAGGGCAAAAGCCAAAGCCATACGCGAGGGATAGCTCATCGCCGGCCGTGAATCGGAACGAGGCGTGTTCCAACTTGCCTTGGAACCCGCCTCGTTCTCCTGCTTGTGCTTTTGTCCGATTTCAAAGCGCGCAGGTGTCATATGTGATTTACCTATTTCTCGTCCGACTTATCGGTCTTGGCCGGAGCCTCGAAGCGATAACCGACGCCGTGAACGGTATAGAGCCACTTAGGCTTCTTGGGGTCGTCGCCCAGCTTGGCGCGAAGGTTCTTCACATGGCTGTCGATGGTGCGCTCGTAGCCCTCAAAGTCGTAGCCGAGCACCTTCTCGACCAGCTCCATACGGTTATAGACGCGACCGGGATGGCGAGCAAGCGTGGTGAGCAGCTTAAACTCGGAAGCGGTCAAATCAACTTCCTTGCCCTCGACCAAGATCTTGTGGCCCGAGATATCGATGACCAGATCGCCAAAGTCGAGCACCTCAACGGCGGGCTCGTCTGCCTGGTGAGCACGACGGAACAGGGCGCGAACGCGGGCGACGAGCTCGCGCGGCGAGAACGGCTTGATCAGGTAGTCGTCGGCACCAAGCTCGAGGCCGATGATGCGATCCTCGATCTCGCCCTTGGCGGTAAGCATGATGATGGGCACATCCGAGGTATCGCGGATAGTGCGGCAAACGCGCTCGCCGGGGATCTTGGGGAGCATAAGGTCGAGCACAACCAGGTCGAACTGGTGCTTCTCGAACTCCTCGATCGCAGACTGGCCATCGCCAACGCCAACAACCCAGTAGCCCTCGCGCTCGAGATAGGCAGCGACAGCGTCACGGATCGCCTTCTCGTCCTCGACCAGCAGAATCTTTTTTGCATCTGAAGCCATAACACGGCCCCCCTGTCTCAATTAGCTAAGAACAAGCCCATTTTAACGCACCTGAGCCCACCGGGCATCGCATGGGCGCGACAGCTCGGCGGGCGGTACTCACGGTTACAATGGGCTTATTCCCCCGTTGGCGCCTTTTTAACCCCTCGGCGCTAAAGAGAGAACAGGCGAGCGGTAACCGTCTCGGGAATTCCTTGGCTATTGCGCACCGTGGCATAGGTTAAAAACGTATTCGATTTTCCCGCCGTAGCTGGATAATCGCCATATTCGAGAGCGCGGTCGGGCGACAGCAGCGAACCATAGGTTTTAGCGGAGGTATCGATCAGAAAATGCGACGCCTGAACCTTAACCAGATATTTGCCCTTCCTGCCGGCGGCGCACGCAAGCGGTTCGCGCGATAGAAATTGATACGGACCGCCCTCGTTACCAATGTAGGTACCCATATTGCCCAGGCCGCCCACGCCGGCATAGGTCGCCTCAATGGAGAACACAAACGTATCGCCCATATATACGGCCTCGAAAGGTGACACCGACGAAGGAAGGACCAGCTGAGCCCTCTTGGTATTGTTGCCGTCCGTCAGGTCGATCGCCGTCATGCCGTAATAGACGCCCTCGTCATTGCGCACGCGGGGTGAGATAGTCAGGATGCCATCGCTCACGCGCGGTGCAGACGCAAAGCGGCCTGTCGACTTCCAGATTGCCTCCGCTTTAGATTCATCGAGCGAACGGCGGTAGCAATATGAATCGCTGCCGGTCTTCTTGCCACCGGTCGAAGGCATCTTGTACCAGATGACCGACGAGTCAAAGGCGGTAAACAGCGGAGGGTCGTAGTCCTCACCGCCGCGATCAAGCTCAACGGCATTACCAGTAAGCGCCGCGCCCGACAGGGTTTGCGCATAGAGCTTCCACGACGAATTCGCGTAGTTCATCTCAACCCACGCAAACACGCTATCGGTGGCGCGAACGTTGTAAAACGCATAACCGGAACCCTCGACAGGATCGTCAATCAACGTGGTGAGTGAGCCGTCCCCCATGTTGAACACGCCAAGCGTGTTGGCATGCAGCGCAGATGCGGGCGCCATCATCGCCGCAGCGTAACCTCCATCGCAGTAGTGCAGCAGCGTCCCCAATGGCAACGTCCACGACGCCGTCGGCTTAAGATCAATGTCGACGGCCTCATACTCTTCGGTAATCGAGACGATCTTGGAATCATCTTTGATAACCTGCGGCTCACCGGCAGCATCATCGCTGGTGCCCGTTTTTTTCGAGCACCCCGCAAGCAGCGTGGCAGCACTCGCGGCAGCACCACCCAACACAAATCCTCGGCGCGTTACCCCATTCTTAACGCGATCAAAAATACTCATTAGGCAATCTCGGCACGCGCGGCCTCGATGGCACGCGTAAGCTGGTCGGCACAGGAGGTCTTTTTCGTGCCGCACGTATTGCCGGCCAACACCTCAATCACACGATCGGAAGAAACACCTTCGACCAATTTAGAGATGGCCTTGAGGTTGCCGTTGCAGCCGCCGGTAAACTCAACGCCCAGCACTTTGCTGCCGTCATCGGAAAGATTGAGGTGAATATTGCGAGTACACACGCCCTGGGGCTTGTAATCAAACGAAATCATGCGATCTCCTTCTCAGAATGTCATTCGAGACGACTATTATCCCCGTCTTTCCATAAATGCAACGAGGCGCTTTACCGGCAACACACATTACCAGCAAAGCGCCCTAAAAAGCTAACGTTATGCCCGAACCTACTCGAAGCTCAGCTGCTCCAGACGATCGAAGACCGTATCGATGCGGGTGAGGAAGTCCCACGGATCAAAGATCTCGTCGAGCTTCTCCTGGCTGACGGTGCAGCGCGGATCGGCCTCGAGGCGCTCCTTGAAGGTGGGGCCGGAAACGCAGTCCTGCACCTCATGCCAGGTCGCCATGGCGTTTTCCTGCACGATTGCGTAGGCGTCCTCACGGGTAATGCCCGTATCGACGAGGGCCAGCAGAACCTTGGAGGAGAAGATGAGACCGCGGGTCTTGTTGAGGTTGGCCATCATGCGAGCCGGATACAGCTGGAGGCCATCGATAACGCGGATAAGGCACTGGAACATGTGGTCAAGTGCGATAAAGCTATCGGCCTGGGCGACGCGCTCGGCAGAAGAGTGCGAAATGTCACGCTCATGCCACAGGGCGACGTTGTCGAAGGCGACCTGGGCGTTGGACTTCACGACGCGCGACAGGCCGCAGACCTTCTCCATGGTGATGGGGTTACGCTTGTGCGGCATGGCGGAGCTGCCCTTTTGACCCTTGCGGAACGGCTCCTCGGCCTCGAGTGTATCGGTCTTCTGCAGATTGCGAACCTCGGTAGCGATACGCTCGCAGGTGGCCGCCGTGGTGGCGAGGACGCCAGCGAGGTAGGCATGATGGTCGCGGCTGATAACCTGCGTGGACAGCGGATCGTGAACCAAACCCAGGTGCTCGCAGACATACTCCTCGACAAACGGCTCGATGGAGCTGTAGGTGCCAACGGCACCCGAGATGGCACCGAAGGCGACGTTCTTGCGAGCGTCCTCAAGGCGATCCAGATCGCGCTTGAGCTCCCAGGCCCAAGAGCCAAACTTCATACCAAAGGTCATAGGCTCGGCGTGGATGCCGTGAGTGCGACCGGCGCAGAGCGTGTTACGCTCCTCGAAAGCGCGACGTTTGCAGATCTCGCCGAGTTTCTTGACGTCCTCGATAATTAGGTCGCAGGCCTGGGTGAGCTGATAGCACAGGGCCGTATCGCCCAAGTCAGAGCTGGTCATGCCATAGTGAACCCAACGGCTGGGCTTAGGCTCGCCCTCGGGAACATCGGCGTCGATATACTCCTTCATATTGGTCAGGAAGGCAATGACGTCATGGCGCGTGACTTCTTCGATCTCGTCGACCTTCGCCTTCTCAAAGTTGGCGTGGTCGCGGATCCACTGAGCTTCTTCTTTAGAAATACCGATCTTGCCGAGCTCCGCCTGGGCCTCGCAGGCCAGAACCTCAATCTCCTGCCAAATGGCGTACTTGTTCTCGAGGGAGAAGATGTGTCCCATCTCCGGGCGGGTATAGCGATCGATCATAGCGGCTCCTTTTTGGTTATTGGCACGTTGGTCGTAACCCAACCATTGTACCGTGCGCAGGTGCAAGTATAGGCAGCAGGTATTAACCTAACATTTTGCCATTTGCCTAACGTTCACACCTTGTCGGGTTCGAGTCCCGGCGCTTTATTGAAAAAAGCACGACACCGTGATGGTGCCGTGCTTGTACTTTTAACTGGAGCGGGCAACGGGACTCGAACCCGCGAGTGTCAGCTTGGGAAGCTGATGCCTTACCACTTGGCGATGCCCGCATATGTGGGGGATAGTATAACGCGGTTGTCTTGTTTGATACAAGGGCACTAACCCTTGTTTTACGCATGGAAAAACATCTTCTTGTTACTCGAATTGCGAAAACAGGGACTCGAGTAACCTGTTTTACACCGTCTTCTACCTGCTCTTTTGTTTGATTATCTAAAACCGGTCTCCATTTGTTGGGAACTTGGCAAGTTCTTGGTCAGCTCGCGGTACTTACCCGTATGACCCCCGGCGCTAATCTCATCCCACGCGCCGCAATCTCCCAGCGCGGCGCACAAAGGATAAGGAGCAGCCATGTCCAATGCACCCACGCACTCTGTCCACAGCGCAATCGCAACAGCACCGCTGCTCCTATTCCTCTTGTTGTTTCTAGCCTGCGCCACGCCTGGTACCGCCTGCGCCGTCGATGGAAACGATACGCTTAGTTTTCGCACCATCAGCGATATGTGCGGACCGTTTGGCATTGGCAAGTACGAGGCACAAGACGCCTCGATTTCTTACTGCATGAACCAAGACTGCCCCGGCCCCAGCAGCCCGGGAGGACCCTGGCGGACCTACAATCAGGGTTGGACATGGCTCGACAACGAGTTTGCTGCCGTCATCTGCCATGGATACCCCTCCGCCACATCATTTGGCGGCCATAACCTAACGGCCGAACGCGCTCGCGCCGCGACCCAGATTGCCGTGTGGATGCTCAAAGGAACCACGCGCCCCGATGGCTCTTTTGCGTATACAAACAACGCCGGCGTTGCCAAAAGCGGCAAGTTCGATCAAGACGCCGAGGTTGTCGCGGCGGCGCGCTGGCTCTACGACAACGCAAAAGCCGGAAATATTAAGGCCGACCCGCATCGCGCCAGACGCTATCACGGACCCGTCTCTAACGAAGGCCGGCACCAGGATATGCTCTACGTTTTGCCCACCATCAACGTATCCTTTGAAAAAAGATCTGCAAACACTGTCATTACCAGCGGGAACGATACGTATCAGTTAGGTGGGGCGACGTTTAACATCTTTGAGAAAAACACGGACAAACACGTCGGCAGCATCAAAATGGACGGCAACGGTCGTGCACGGGCAACACTTTTGCCCAACACGGCATATTACCTAATCGAAACCAAAGCGCCGACAGGCTATCTGTCCCGCCGCGATCGCATTGACTTTACCACCGGAAAAAGCGGCGGACATGTCACAATCAACGAGCAGCCAGGTTCTATCACGCTGCGTGTCGTCAAAACCGATGCCGCCACGAATGCCGGAGCGCAGGCGGGAACCTCGCTCGCCAAAGCCGAATTTACCTGTGTCTCGCAATCTACCCCTGGGTGGACGCGTACCTTCACGACCGAAGGCGATGGCCAGGCGACCTTAAGCGGCATTCCCCTGGGAACCTTTACCCTCTACGAATCGAAAGCACCAGAGGGCTACCTGCTCCCCCATGACAGCTGGACCTATACGGTCGGCCCCAATCAACTAAACGACATGGGCGTCGTTGAGCTCGAACGCCGCATCCCCAATACTCATATTGCGTTTGACATCGAGATTTCCAAGTTCAAGGATTACGGGAACGGCGAACAATCGGGATTAGAACAGCCAGCGGAAGGCGTCGTCTTTGAAATCGTCAGCAACAGCTCTAAGCAGGTCGTAGGCACATTGACGACAAATATCTATGGCTTCGCATCCACCAAAGACCAGCCCAAGGCCTGGTTTGGCGCGGGCACACGACCGGACGGCGTCCATGGAGCCATCCCCTACGATCGTGAGGGGTATACCGTTCGCGAGGTCCCGGAAACTGTTCCCGCAGGCTTCAAGCGGGCAGAAGATTGGACCATCGCGCCCGAGCAAATCGCCGACGGAGCCAAGCTTCAGTACATAGTGGACAATCACACCCTTTCGACACATCTCCAAATCATCAAACGCGATGCCCAGACGGGAGCTTCCGTCCCACTTGCCGGCTTTAGTTTTCAGCTGCTCAACAGCAACCGTGAACCCATCTCTCAAACATGCTGGTATCCGACGCACAACGTTATGAACACCTTTACCACCAATGCGACCGGCACCGTCACGTTGCCAGAATCGCTCAAGCCGGGCACATATTACGTACGAGAAGTCGCAGCCAAAGCGCCCTACCTTGTGGGCGACGAACTGAAGGTGACGATTCCTGCCGATGCAGATCTCACACCTATCGCCGCCGTCTCGTATTTCAACAGCGCGGCAACCGGAAGCATCGAGATCGCGAAGGCTGACGCAGTAGACGGCAGTGCCCTATCTGGTGCCAAGTTTGAAATTCGCGCTGCCGACGATATCGTTTGCCCCGATGGCCACATTGCCGCCCTTGCCGGTGAAGCCGTTGCCGCCGTCACAACTGATGAACAGGGAAAAGCTCGCGTAGACAACCTTTCGCTGGGTTGCGGAACGGCACGATACGAAGTCGTTGAAACCCAGTCTCCCGACGGCTATCTACTTGATCGGACAGCACATATCGTTGAGCTTGCTTATATCGACCAGAAGGTCCCTGTGGTCGAGTCGCAGATCGAATTGCCTAATGATTACACCAAGGTCGATTTCTCCAAGGTCGATATGACAGGCAAGCATGAAGTTAAAGGCGCCCGACTGGTCTTATGCGACGCCGATGGAACAGAGATTGATTCTTGGATATCATCCGAGCATCCCCATCGCGTGGAGCACCTTGAACCCGGTTCTTATACCCTACGCGAAACAATGTCCCCGCGCTCCTATGACCTCGCTGAAGACGTATCCTTTGAAGTCGAGGATACGGGGAAGATCCAGGCCGTAACCATGACGGATGCACCGATTGAGATTAAGGGGAGCGTCGACAAGCGACAAGAAATCGCGCGGCCAACCGCAAAGGGAACAGTGGCGAACGGCGACGGTAAAAACCGGGCGGCGACGCAACCCGACAGAAAGGGCTCCTATTCCTACACCATCGACGCTCAAAACGAATCGAGCACCTGGGTCGACGAGTTCACCGTCACCGACGATCTCGAATGTGCCAAAGACGGCACGGCCAAACTTGTCGCCATTAAAACCCCGATCGCCGTCGGCGACTTAAACGGGCTCTGCAATGTTTGGTATCGAACGTCACCGGCAGACAAGTTGGGCATAAAGGAAAAGGCCAACGCCACACTTGACGATGAACACACCAACCCGTGGCTCGAGACAGCCGAGGTCAAAGAGCGGCTGGGCGAGGATGTGCGGATTGTCGATTACGATGGTTGGAGTCTTTGGAAAGCCGATGTCTCGACCACGGAGTCTTCCACCCTCGAAGTAAAGGACCTTACGCTTTCGGACGACGCTGTTATCACGGGGATTCGCTTTGAGTATGGCTCGGTTTCCGCAGACTTTACGACCCGGCGCGACAACGATTCTTGGAATCGCAATGGGCTTAAAGACGAGCATGACGACCTTGACGACGCGACGGCATCCCTCAAATCGGATTTACACGGAGCAATCATCCGGATGTGTGCAACCTCATCTTATACGCCCCAAACCGCACTCGCCAACAGTGCCCGTGTTGACCTTTGCCGCAACGGAGGAGGCGAAAAACTCGAGTCGCACGATAAAGATCGTGTTGTTCAAAAATGCGCCATTCCGCAGGATCTTCCAAATACGGGCAATGCACCCATCATCTCTTTTCTCACCGCATTATTGACCGCCGGTGGCACAGCAATTTGGCTCACTTGGCTAAGCTCGGCATCAAAAGAGGAGTAGGTAGAAATAACGGGCGAGCCGATATGCCGGCTCGCCCGTTATCTGGCGTATGTAACCAAAGGCTATTCCGTAGGCGCAGACCCGCCGTCAACAAGTTCCAGATCGCTATCCGAAATGCCGTCGGCACCCAAACTCTGCTCTTGCTCCACCTCTTCGCTCATCGTGGACCTGGGCGTCGACCCCTTAGCGCCCACGATATATGCGGCCCCCAGACCCATAGCGATGGCGATCAAAAACAGAACCACATAGACGGGCCAATGGCGTTTGATGTATGAAAACACGCTAACTCCTTAGAGGTCCGCTACGAACGGCGGATGACCTCGGTGACAACCTCGGACACCGTAGCGATGTTCGTCGGGTTGACGTTGTACGGCAAATCGTCTTCGGTGCGCGCGCAGGCAAGACGCGGGCCATCGACACCGGCAATGGTGAGGGCGCGACGGCTCGCCTCGAGCGCGGCATAGGCATCGGTCTTGGCATAGGGCATCTCAAACGCGCCACAATCAACGTGGAACGACTTGCACACCTTGCTGACCAGATTCATGATGCGGCGATCACCCTTGAGCAACTGCTGCTCGCCTTCGACCGTCACGACCGAAAGCCTACCGGCTCCAATGGACTCAAGATTGATAAAGAACACACCACGCAGCTTATCGCGATGGGCTTCGAGGAACGCCTTCATACCGGCGCCGTCACAATCCGAGGCACCCGTTGCCACAAACCAGATATCGTGACCAAGCAGCTCGTCATCACCCATGGAGGCAACAGCCGAAAGCATGTCCTCGGCAGAAGCGCCGTCAGAAGAGGTGGCACCGCCCTTCCAGCCGTTATCATCGTCCTCAAAGTTATCCCAAGAGCCGATACCGCGGCCAGACTTCTTAGCATCGTAGTCGTCCTCGACGCCCAGCCAGTCGCTCATGCTGTTCTGCTCATTCTTCTTTTTGCGTCCGAACAAGCCGCCCAGACCGCGCTTCTGAGGCTTTGCCTCCTTGGCGACGGGAGCCGAGATGGTTTCGATGGGCTGAGCGCCCGAAGAAACGGGCATGGAGGGGGCAACCGGTGCCGACGTGGGCTCGGGCCCCTGAGCCGTCGCGAAAGGATCGTCGGCCTGAGCCGAGGGGTCGGGGAGATCGAAGAGGGATGTGCGGGATGCGACGTTGGCCTGCTGCATCGAGGGCAGCGACGGATCGGGAACCGAGGCAAGCGGCGAAGAAGAAGGTGTGAGCACCGGAGCAGAAGCGGGATCGGGGATATTCATCTGCGGACGCGGTGCGGCCTTGGACGAAATCTGTGCCATGAGCGAATCAACCGTCTCGACCTGCGCCGATGCGGGGTTGGCAACCGTGGAGCCGGGATCGCTCGGGGCAGGCATGGTAAAGATCTGCGTAGAGTACGGCCTGGACTCATCGGCGTTAGAAATCACCGGGGTCTCTTCTTGCTCAA
>OLPQ01001791.1_pt1 | contig 14195 bp, 10 predicted proteins | sample 1672451 | NCBI WGS metagenome assembly OLPQ01 (sample SAMEA3136687, study PRJEB25190) | human gut metagenome | biome: human gut; feature: human-associated habitat; material: faeces | place: Austria | collected 2013
CGTCGCCCGGGGCGCCTTCGAGCAGCTCACGGCAGCAGCCCACCTCGGTCGTCACGCAGGGACGACGCGCGGCAAGCGACTCCAGCACGCTGAGCGGCTGGCCCTCGGAGATGCTCGTCAAAATGGTAAAGTCGAGCTTTTCCATGTACTCGACCACGTTGACGCGGCCGGTAAAGATCAGGTCGCGCACGCCCAGGGTATCGACGAGCGCGTGGCACTCAGCACCGTACTCCTCGTCGTCCACGCCGCCCATGATATGCAGGCGCACCTTAGGGACGCGCTCGTGCAGCTCAAAGAAGGCATAGATCATGGTCTTGACGTCCTTGATGGGCGCCAGGCGCACCACCGCGCCAATGTCCACCCAGCCGTCATCGGGCTTTAAGGGAATGTCCTTAAAGCGGTCGAACTGAATGCCATTGGGAATGACCAGGCACTTGTCCGTATCGCAGCCCATGTCGATCTGCGTCTTGCGGGCATTGTGAAACAGGCTCGTCACGCGAAAAGCGCGACGGTAGATCTCCTCCGAAAGCAGGTAGAAAAAGCGAATCCAGCGGTCCTTAAACGACGGCACCACCCAGTCGGCGCGAATAATCTCCTCCTCGCGCTCGCGCGTGTAGATGCCGTGTTCGGTGAGCAGCACCGGCGCATGATGAACGCTTGAGCCCAGGCAGGCGAGCAGACCGCCGTAGCCGGTCGAGATGGCGTGGTACACATCGGCCACCGGTACCTCGCCGCCCAGCAGGTAGAGCACGGGCAGCAGCATGGAGCGCATGGTATGGAATGCGTCGGCAAAAGGCGTGTAGGGGTACTCGGCCAGGCACACGTCGCGAAAGATATCCATAAACGTGCGGCTCTGCAAAAACGAGAGCGGATGCACGCGACGACGCTGGAAGATATCGAACAGCACGTCCCAATCCGGATTGGAAAGCGACACCAGGCGGCGCAGCGCCTCGCGCTCGCGGTCGTTAAAGTCCGCCTCTTCCTGCTCGCCCGAAAGACGCAGGGCATCGTCCAGAAACACCTCGTGTACCTCGACCACGTTACCAGGCAGCTCGTAGACAAACTTGCCGCGGTCGGCCGCATGCGCGCCAATCACCCACAGCACAAACTCGTGCTCGGGCATGGCCTGTATATAGCCATGCATCCAGGTGGACACGCCACCGTGCACATAGGGGTAGCAACCTTCGAGTACCAAGCAGATTCTCATTTGTCGCTACCCTCCTTGCGCGCAATGGTCACCGTCTTGTCCGTAGCTTTAACCAGGTACAGGTCGCCCGTCAGATGCGTAATCTCGCCACCCGTGACTGCTCCCGGCTCGCCGTTATTGGCACGGAACATGAGCCACGCCTCATCGTGGAAATTGCCCAGGTTGAGCGTCCAGGCATCCACGCTTGTATCCACGCTCACCGTCACGGACGAAAAACGCTGAATGGCGCCCGAGCATTCCGAGCCGGTCTGGCGACGCAGGTCGGGCGCCGACTTGGTAAGCCAGTCCAGGTAGTCGGTCAGGCCGCCCTTATAGATCTCCCAGCCTTGCCTGGCACCGCGATCGGGATCGAGCAAGTCGTCCGGGTGCATAAAGTGCGTACTCACATAGTGCATGTTGAGCTCGGACACGGCAGCCAGGCGCATATAGGAATCGTCGACCATGCCGCCCGAGACAATGCGCGGCTGCTCCACGATGCCATCGCTCGCCACGCCAAACTCCTGCACGTACGGAAGATCCGTACCATCCTCAAAATACGTACTGGCGATGGTCTTAATGCGCGGCACGTCCTCGCCAATAATCTTGCGAGCGCGGGCCGAAAGGATATTTGACGGCGGCACGTAGACCGAACCGTGCGCGTTGGGCAGCACCTCGTCCTGAAAGGCGATAAGCTCGTTGAGCGATGCAACAAGCGTCTCCTTGTTCTTCCACGTCCTGTAGTCGTACAGCGTGCCATAGTCGGTGTCCCAGAGCGCCAGCGGCTGATGGTTGTAGCCGTGAAAGCCCAGCTCTCCGCCCATCTGCAGCAGCATGCCGCCAAAGTAGCGAAACTGCGTGGTATCGGCCTGGCGCGCGGGCTCGGTCTGATTGACCGCGTCCTCGTAGTTTTCGATCATCACGCCGGTATAGCGAATGCCGTATTTTTGCGCGAGCTTTTGCAGATCGGGCCACCAGACCTTGGCATAAAAGTCGGCGATGGAAAGCCCGTAGTCGCGCTTGATGTAGGTGCCGTCGCCCGAGGGCACGGGGCTGGGAAAGTCGTCCAGATAGAAGACGGCGCTGTTGATGACCGGATAGGCCGTGGCATCGCCGAGCAGGCTAATCGCCGCGGCGTAAAACCCGCGCATGACCTTGTCGTAGACACCTATATTACATACCACGGTGCGCCCGCTACCGCAGTCATTGGACCAAATGAGCGGGGCGCCCGCATCGCCGGTCTTAGCCCACACACGCGCCGTCTCGCGCAGCGAAACCGAAAGCGACGAATCAAAGGGGTCCGAGAGCTCGTAGCGCTCTCCCCCGCCCAGCATAAAGTCCTCGCTCGGCACAATGCTTTCGGCTTTTACATAGTCGTATCCGGCCGATTCAATACCAAGCTTGGGAGCAATCACCTGCAGATAGCTCGAATTATCCGGCGGCATGGCGAGCATAAGCGAACCGCCGGCACTCACCCAACTCATAATATCGGTCAGGTGCGTACCGAGCCCATCGAGCGACGGCATGAGCAAAATCACGCGATCGAAGGACGTCAGCGAGGGAATGGCATCCGCGCCGTCCAGGGCAAGGTCCACGTCGCGGTGCGCGATCTTCATGTCGAGCAGAATCTGGTCGAACTGCTCCTTTACGTTCTCGACACCCGTCTGATCGGAATCGGTAATGACTAGGCACGTGGGCTTTTGACCAAATATTGCCGAGGAGGCCGGCACCGCATCGTTGGCGGCAAGCATCCCCAGCTTATGCTGGCCCGCACTGTACTGCACGCCGGCACGCTCCACCAGCAGCACGGCGGCCATGGCAATAAAGACCGCCCACACCACGAGCAGGCCCATCCAGCGAAAATGGCCCGCACGGTCGCGGATATGCTGCACCACGCTCATCGGGCCTCCTCCCCGTCGCGCCAAAAAGCCAGCTCCTCGCGGTTGGCGGCGCTCAAGTACACATGCTGTTTGTCGATCGCATCGATCACGCGGTGGACCTCGTCACCGTCGCGGCGCATCACCGCCAGGCGCAGGCAAAGCATCCAAACCTCCTGCTCCTCGGGCGCGTCGAGCACGAGCTGGTCGGTCACGGCCTGCGCCTCATCGATCTGTCCGACATCGGCCAGCGCCGTCGCATACCGAATACGCAGCTCAAAGGTGTCCTCGCGCTCGCAGCGGCGCGCAAGCAGACGTGCGTACTGTTGACGCTGAATCTGAGCCACGCGCCCCTCAGCCAAACCCGAGTCTAAATACTCACCAAGAAAATCGCAGTATTCGTCGAGGTTTTGCGCGCTCGGGTCGGTCTTAAAGGCGCGCTCCAGCTGCTGCAGTTTAAGGTCGGACTCCTTGGAGATCTGCGCCACCGCCGTCGCGGCATAGTGCGCCACTTCAACGTCGTCGTTCAGCTTAGCCGCCTGCAGCTGCGCCAGGTACGCATCGGGCTCCTCGGTAAGCATGGAGAGCATGAGGCGGCGACGGTCTGCCGGGTCGTTGACGATGAGCGCCTCCTCGAGCGGGATCACGCCCGCATCGGCTTCACGGTCGTGCACCAAGATGCTGCGATGCAGCTCGTCGTTAATGCGCAGCGACTCTAGCGTGGCGTCCTTAAGGTCCGCGCCAAACACGGCGCTACGCGTGATAAGCAGCACCACCAGCAGCGGTCCCCACAACGGCACGAGTACCATCACGGCCAGCATATGCCCGCGCACCGGCAGCAGGCCCAACTTCATAAGCGTCCACAACACCAGGCAAACCAGCGCATGAATCAGCAGCAAGACGGCAGCAACGACAAGCGAGATCAAGCGACATCCCCCTCACCGTCACCGGTGTCAGCGATGTGCTGCAGAAGCGCCACGATGTCCTCGCTGTCGACGGGCTCCACCGCAATCCGCTTCGTCCTCAGGCGCTCGCGGATAATGGGCAGGTCGCTCGCCTTTGCCTGGCGCATAAGCAGGTAAAGCACGTCACCGTCGACCAGGCCCGCTGCATCGCTCTCGCGGATTGCCGACCCAATTGTGCCCACCAGCTCGCCGACAGGCTCCATGCCCGGCACCACGCGCAGGAGCAAAAAGCTGCCCATCTTGCCATCCGACAGCGCCTGCTCGGCCGCGAGCTCTTGACCAAAGGCCGCCTGCTTGAGCACGCACGTGCCATCGACGCAGCGTTTATCCTGCGCCACCGCCTCATAGTCAAAGGCACGGCCCAGCGCGCTTTCGACCAGGCCGCACAAGATGCGGAACAGGTTTTGGTAATAGAGCGTCATTTGGTTCTCGGCCGCACGACGCACAAAGATCAACACGGCGGGCGCCCCGTCGCGCTCGATCGTATATCCAAACATGGGAAGCCCCGGCGTCAGCTCGCGATTGACCCACAGGTTCGAACGACCCCCGCCGCCCAAAAGGGGTGCAAGTTGCTCAAGCGTGAGCGAGCGCGTGGCGTCTTCGGCAATCACGGGACTCGCCGCCACCAGACGTGCAAACGCCCCGCCCGAAACGTGGTAGATCGTCACCGAATTGTTTTCGAGAATCTCACCCATGAGCTCACAGCACTTGCGGTAGATGTCGCGCGGGTTGAGCACGTCGAGCTCTTGCGTCACGGCAAAGATCTTGCCAAAGCTATCGTGACGCCCCACAATCTGGCGCTTGTAGGTGCGCTTGTCCTCGATAGCATCGTGATAGAGCTGCGTGAGGAACGTATTGCGATTACGCACGAGCTCGTTTTGGTCGCGCTCCACCTTAATGGCCTCGCTATTGCGCAGCTGCACGTAGCCGCATACGGCACCCACCACAAAGTACGCGATAAACGGCAGCCAGTTGGACGGCTCGTAAAAGAGGCCCTGGAAGGTATAGCCATACTGGGTAAAGTAGCTCACAGCCAAACCAACCGATGCCAGCAGTGCCGCAGCCAGACCAAAGTCCAGGCCATACAGCGTGCCGATGAGCACGACGTAGAGCAGGCGATAATCGAGCACGTTGAGCTGGGCAGATTGCGAGAACAAATACTCCAGCACCTCGAACAGGACCCAGGCAACGCCCGTCTCCACGCATTTAATAGGCAGCGTGTGCATCTGGATGCGGTCGATAGCGGCGCGCAAGGGGTTGACCTTCCCTGCGCGGCCAGCATCCCAGCGAGCATGAATGGTCGAAAGATCACGAAACGGGTCGTAACGCTGAAACCAGCCATAGCGAACGCGAACGATGTCGCTGACGGGCAGGGCATAGCCGGCAGAATCGCCATAGGCAACTGAGAGCCCTGGGAACAGCGCCTTGAGGGCCTCGCCCACCTCACCTGACGTGTGATGGAAGGTATCGGCAACATCGAGCGTCTCAAAGGAGGCGTCCCAGCTGTCAAAGATGCGATGCACCAGCACCGCGAGCTCCTCGGCACACAGCAGCGGAAACGGCGCGTCCTCCGCGCCCTGCAAAGCGACCGATCCGGTTGAGCACGCGTCAAATAGCGGCACCAAAAACGGATCATCCAGCGCGGCAGACGCGGTATACAGGAACGGCACGCGCAGGATCTTGGTTTGAACGCCTTCGCGAGCAGCGTAGTAGCGGCACAGGTCGTTGGCTGCGCGCGCGATAATGCCCTTGCCCGTTCGCCCCGTGGCACCGGCGGCACCCGCGGCACCCGCGGGCCCCGCTACATACAGCAACTGGACCCGGCGACCCGCGCACGCACGAAAGACCGAGCGCAACAGCTCGATATCGCCCACGATATCGGTATGCGGGGTAAGGTAATTGGATAGGTAGACCACGCGGTCGAACTCGTAGGCCTGCTCCAAGTGCTGGAGGAGCTCATTCCACGAGGCATGGGGCGATGACTCGTCGCGGCGCGCTTCCGCGGCAGCGACGACCTTAACGTGGTCCCCGGGGAACGCCTTGGCACAAAAGTCATCGTCAACATATGCGGTGTTGCCAACAACCAGCACCTCCATGGCGCATCCCTCCCCTTAATTCCATATTTGCCATAGTCAAACACGCGTATTGTACGCCGTCAACGCGAGCCGGGACGCCTTTAAGGCAGTTTTAAGAACTTTTTTAGAGGATGTGGAAGTGACAACTCATTCGACTTAGATTCATCGAAGAACTTCTATTCACCCTGAAAAGGTACATCGCAATCTGCTGACAGCTCTGCAGGGAGAATGGCAGGCAATGCGCATTGCTCTCGCACGGAATCATTGGGCGACGAAAACGACAGCTCTTTGGAATGGCTGACGATAACCTGCGGAACGATCTTAATGCCCAGAGCAAGTTCGAGCTTTGCAATTGTCTTCAACGTCATATTGGGCTGAGAATTCAACAGCTTCGAGAGCGACTGAAGACTCACGCCCATGCGCTTCGCTAAATCGCTTTTGCTTAAACCCAAATGCTTCATCTCGCGATGAACAATAAACTCAATATCTAACGCGTGTTCATAAGCGCGTGTTTCGCTGGTTTCTGTATCGGCATAAAAATCAGATAAATCTACTTTATTCATTGTGTTCTCCGTTTCGAAAGCCAAGTATAAAAGTCAACGCTCAGATTCCAGAAGCTGCGCGCTATTACGGCCGATCATTATTCGAGCGGTTTTTCCGCTTAGGGTCTGACATCATCTTATGAAATTGAAAGTTGTCAGGAGAAATCGTCAGCTCCCAAAACAGTCGGCCCTTGGGGTCTCTATATTCGGCAAGTTCATATCCTTCAATCAAAGGCCACCTCCCATTTCTAGATACACTTAACTTATAAGTTAAGTATTTCTATTTAAATAGAAATAACAAGGTATAAGCTAGATTCCGCAGCCCCAAATCGATAAACAATCCAACCAAGTTGGTGCTCAATCCGAAAGTGCAGTGAAAAATCGAGATCTGGGGACCAGGCCCCAATTTCGCCCTTCCGTGCCCTGCGGTTTTGTTGGCAAAAATCAGGGTATACTCGGCGAGTTTCGATTTTCCCCGTACTTTCAAAAAATCGTCTTAGTGTCGAGACCCTTTGAAAGAACTAGCAGCGTCCAGAAACCTAACCAAGTAGCTTCGACTCGATTCCCGCGAAATCAATAAGACCCGTTGAGTAATCCAAAATAAATAACAGGCAGGTACCAAGAACCCATACCTCATCAGCCAAACGCAAAGTATCGTTTTGCGCCTTCACAATCGTCTCATGGTCAAGATCTCTATACTCTGACTCATAACCGGCCTCGCCGTTATGGCCGCACAGTCGAAGCGCCTTGATGGCGGTAAGCACAATCATTTCATCAACGTCAGGCCTAATAAAATGCCGTTCAAAACTCTGGTACCTAGAAGCATTGCCAACAATTGACTTGTATTTCAAAACGTCTTCACGGGAAACAGTTCTGCTTAGATATTCGACGTCGGGCATTTTCAGAAAGTGCTTACATGCCTCAACCATTGGATAGTTAACGTAGAGCTTGCCATTGTCTGTGCTCTCGTTAAAGTAACGTTGCATTTCCTCTAACCGTGCAGGTGAGAACCTATTATCTTGGGGCTCATAGTCAAAGACCAGCAAAACATCAGAATAATCCTGGTCAAATAGCCACTTATCCTTTTGGGAAGCACGTTCCTTAAGGACACCGAGCAGCGATAAGTCATCCTGAAAGCCGTCCGAAAACATCCTTTCGTAAAGCTCGTAGATATTTGTGTTATAAGGGACGATCTCATAGCCAATGTCGAGGCCATAGCACTCAAAGAGAGCATGAAAGAGATTAATCTCTTGCTTTACACCCTCAACGATAAGCAGGACTTGCTTCCTAGACATCGAATTCGCCAGCCTTATAGAGCTTTTCGAGGTTGTGCCCCTCCCTTAGTTCCCTGTCTGTTGCATTGGCTGCGGAAATTATATTGTGATCCGAAAGAATGAATAAGCAGTCTGGCCTAAGAATTTTATTGCTGAACAAATCTGTATTATGCGATGCGCAAAGCACTTGGCGTCCGGTTTGGGACTTAAAATAGTCAACAACCTTCTCGGCGAGATCGAGATGATAGAACGCATCAAACTCATCGACAAATAGCAAGGACGGCGCATTTGTAGCATGGAAATAATTAAACAGCCGCAGCAGCGCAACAGTGCCGCTTGAACAGTTTTCTGCAAACGGAATAAGTCGACTTTTTTCAAAGTACAAAGCGATATCGCCCGATGGCGTTTCACGTGCAGTAAGGCGTTCTCGAATCCCAAAGTCATTCAAAAAAGCCTGAAGCTCAGAAACCAAGTCATTCGCAATAACGTTTTCGGCGATGGTAGAGACAAGGCTACGGTCGTTCATATGTGCGTCGCCAATGGCATCCATTGACCGCGCAAACGTGTAAAGCTTAAAAAGAGGCATTGCCCTCTCAAAAGGAATGTTATTGCACACATACGCCAAAACAGAAATCCCAGGAGATTTGAACTCCCAGTTTAATCGATCGGCACCAATAGAAGCCAAATCGCCATCGACCACTTTACCTTCACGGTGGTCGTAATCAAATGCAATCTTGCCGTTAACAGCCACTGTCTCACGAAGATAGTCTGTTATCCCAGTCTTTTCGTAACGATAAGCAACTTCGTCATTTCCAAAGCGGAACGTATAAGCAAAGCGCGCAGATGTGACCCCATCAACTGCGCTGAGGTAATTAGTTTTATTGGAATAGAAGGTCCGACGCCCCACATTTGCTGAAATATCGAGAAGAGCATTGGAGAAATTTGTTTTGCCGACAGCGTTTTTACCGTAGATAAGACCACAAGAAACGATGCCCTCCTCGATGGCTGACGTATTGAATCTGTAGTCCCTGACATCGGTCAAATTGAAGGTAAATCTATGGGAGAAGTTTCGGAATCCCTCGACCTCAAAACGCGTTAGCATCGAGACCTCCATGTTATACTTGCCGTAAAGTTTTTACGGCAAGTATAACATGGAGGCGACTAGGCAAGCGCGTTATAGCCAAAGTCGAATTCCGAGAAATCCGTAGCAGATTAAGGCTGAGCAGCCGCGTGTCAGTAAAGTTACGTGCGAACAGAAAATCACACGCAATTTCGTCCTTTCCCAACTGAGATGCAAGTTTTGACAGGCCGAATCTTGCATGCAAACAAAAAAGAGGGCCGACGCATCAACCCTCTTCAGGTGTTGCCCGAAGGCTTCCACCGCAATTGGCTTTATTTTAGTTGATATCCTTAGCTTGTCTACAGGTGCGTCTTTCAGCGGAGACCTCCAAGTCGAGACGTCATAAAAATAGGGGATGCCCTCCCTTGGGAAGGAACCCCCTTACAAAACTTTGGCCTTAGCGAGCAGGCTTCTGTTTTTCATTGTGTGCCCATGATAGCCCAAACGATGCTTTCGAACCTCCACAGACTAAATCTCCTGAACGACAAGTCGGCCTTCGAGCATGAGCTTGTGTGCAAGGTTGTTGCTACGTCCAGCAATACCGAGCGAACCGCCATAGTAATCAAGGAAGGCGAGCACCTTGGCCATCTCTGACTCGCGAACACCCTTGGCGTAGTTTGAGTATAGGAAGACCAGGCTGGTATGCCCGTTATACAAATCCACCGTGCTAAAAATGGACTCAAAGTACGAATAATCGGCTCGCGAAAGCGAATGGCCAAAAAATACTATCGAAGACGTCTTGAGACCATCCCCTCCCCTTTGCGAAGGATAAGCAATCGAGCCGCTTGGTACCCCTCGAGCGGACTTCAACACGCGATATGTCTTGGTAAACGGGAGTAAGCTTCTCAAACCCCTTCGTCTTAATTTAATTCACCCTCCATAGCTTTTCGCCGCTTAAACTCCGCTTCAGAACGCTCATCTACGATTCTACGGCCTTCTTCGAGCAGGGCAGACATAGCAGGAGCCGGATTGGAGCGAGAGCTCAACTCGAGCGCTGCCTCAAAAGCAAAACTGAAGCACCAACCAGCAGGATCATCGCTCAATTCAACGGACTCCTGGGTTTCGGAGAGCCAATAACACTCAGTGCGTCCGCCAGCGAAGTGAAATACACTGGGCGTAAGGCGTTTAAAGACCATGTAGGAATCCATATTCAGCCCCAGGGACAGCACGCGAAGGGCCTCATCCATAGCCTCGGCTGTTTTCACCGTGTTATCTACGTGATTCCGCAAGTCCTTAAATCCGTGGTCGCCAGGAACCCAGGAAGATGCCGCGTCAAATCGCCCGAACTTGTTAAACGAAAAAGGAGAGGAGCCAGGACCCATAGACCGGGTACCCCAATACTCATTTAGAAGTTCATCAAACGCAAGAGCGGACTCTTCAACAGATGCGGTGCGCTCATGCTCCTCGAGATGCACCCTTGCTTTCCTCAGGTGTTCACGAACTCCCTCATAGGTAATAAAACCATATAGTCCTTCAACGGCTCGGTCGGCTCCATAAGCGCATGCAATAGAATCGCCAACGAACGCCTCGGCATCCGCAACAACACGCTCAATATCAAACGTCGACGGGAAAGAGCCCCTATGCTTAATGGCGACCCTGCAGTCATTAAGGCGCCTCATTGACTCCTTATATGGCAGTTCAAGTCCGCGCTTAGCAAACGCTTCCCAAAAGGCCATGAATTGATATTTGTTCGGATCGAGATCGAGCGCTTGGGAAATAACAATTAGAACCATTTCTACCGCGTCCTGTGCAGAAAGCACAGCCGCTGCATTTAACGGAGAAGGAAGCCGTGCGTCTTCATGCGCTCCCATAATAAGATATTGGGCAAAAGCCAGACGCCTAGCGTCTACTTCGGTTAATTCCAGTTTTGGCTTTACCACTTAACCACACTCCTATAATTAAATCCGCTAATGTCCGTCCATCCAACGGAGGCGCCGCATGTCGAGCAAGGTGCTTAATATAATCAATGACGAACCCATTACTGGCCTTGGTCAAGATTCATATCGATACAAGGACCTTGCACAGGAAATCGCACGATGCATAAGTGCCGTCGATGCATCAACCTCATCTTTTACAATCAGCCTAAACGGTTTATGGGGTAGCGGCAAAACCTCTCTCATTAATTTAATTGAAGCATGTCTTAATGAAGAGCGCAAAAGGAACCTCAACGTCCCCGCTCTCGTTAGATTTAATCCCTGGCGCTTTGAGTCTCAGGAACAGCTTTTAACTGGATTCTTTCAACTTCTGAAAGAGTCTCTCTTGGGAAAAACAGGACGCATAAAAGATGCGGAGAAGAAAGCCTTGGGAGAAGCCCTTTCCCTATATTCGGCTAGCATCTCTTATCCTACCGTGACGGAAGTCACATCCCTTCTAGCGGGGCCCCTGCCAAGCGCCGTTGCGGGCGGTGGCATTGTTGGGAAATGGGTATTAAAGGTGTTTACCTCCAAAATCGGAAAGCACTTAACAAATTCCACCTCCTTAGATCACATGAAGACAACTATCGATGGCTATCTGAAAGAACGTCAAACAAATATTGTTGTGGTTATTGATGATATAGATCGTTTATCCGACGCTGAGATTTGCCACATTTTTAAACTAGTCACATTGACCGCATCTTTCCCGCATATCGTATATTTATTGTCTTATGACAGAACTGTTGTTGAAAGTGCCCTTTGCAATGTTCAAAGGGCTGATGGGGCAGCATATCTTGACAAAATCATCCAACTGCCAATCGAAATGCCCAGATTATTTCAATCAGATATTTCTCAGCAAATAAATATAATCGCTGAGGATTTGCAGAAAAGATCGTCCTTCGCCCTTGAGGACCAGGACCATCTCTCAGACGTATTGAACAAAATCGTTTCTCCTTTGATCAACACGCCAAGAGATATCTGCCGTATCAAAAACTGTGCTGAGTCTAATTTCGCTCGTCTCCGCAACGATATATGCGTGGCGGATCTTTTTGCACTATCGACAATTCAAACGCTCCTGCCAGATGTTTATTGCTGGCTTTGGGATAACGCGAGGTATTTATTTGGCGAAACGTACACAAAAAATGAGACGGGACTAAAAGCCGAACTACGCGAAGAACTTAACAGGCTGATAAACAAACAAATAAGGCACTATGCATTAAACCCTGGATGGCTGGGAACGGTATTCCCCCTCCTTATCAGAAAACTCAAATTCCGAAGCCCTCAATTCTGTTGATGCCGGCGAAGCGTACATACACGGCCGAATATCCAACAGAAACCTTTTCAATCTTTATTTTGGAGCGGGATATTCATCGGGTATCACAAGAGAGCAATTTAACGTCATTTGTAATCACAACTCCGCATTTGAGATCCGCGACATTGTCTGCGCGCTAAGAAGCAGTAATGAGCAAATGGAAATCGCGGGGCAGCTAATGCTTACTGTTCGTTCTCTCGACATAGAGCGATGCAAAGCTATAGCGCAAGGCTCACTCCTAATCATATCTAGCCTTTCTCCTTTAATTGCCACCTCATCTAGAGATGTAAGGGAGTCTTTCTCTAGATTGTTCAACACCTCTGCAGCAAAAATTGGAAAGCCAGATATGGGAGCTTGGTTAATTAGTTTAATCAACGATAAGGTGCTAAAAGCGAGCTGTCTTTTGTATCTGTTGCGAGATGAAAATCTATTAAGAAACAGGGAAGAATCTCCCGACAACCAGTTACTAACCGATGAGCAATTTGCCTCACTCGCTCGACTGTTTTCAAACTGGATGAGCTGCAATTATCGTTCATGCCTTGAATCTGCGGACCGAGATCTCTTTACCATGTGGAAGGCAATGGACGCCATATTTGGCTTCAGCAAATGGGCGGAATTTGAGCAGAATCTTTCAACAGACTCTGAGTGTAACCTCCTGTATTCCTCCCAGCAAATGGCCTGCTGGACGAGCCTAAGCAGCGCGCCAAGTTCCAGGTTTGAACTCAGATCTATTGCCAACGGCATTTTATCCAACAATTACATTCAAACAATCTGGCAGCAAGAGTGGTACCCCCGTCTCTCTGAAACCGCAAAGTTGTTTCTGGCGGCTTTCTGTCTTGCAACAAACGCAGAAAAAGAATCTCGGTCATCTACTATTCACGAATCAGAAGCAGTCGAGCTTGTTCAAAAATGGGATGACTTATCAAATAGATAGCATTTGTCTCATCGAAAACGACAAGATGCTCATTACGGGGAACGAAACAGCAAGGAAGCCTCGGCTGCCCAACGTATTGCCAAGCTAAGATCACCATGGACAGACATTAAACTGCAAAGGCGAGCGTCAGGAAGACATGCGAAAGGGAATCCCAGCGCGCTCCCCTTTCGTATGCATCGGACTTCCTCCTGGGCCCAGATGGGGTCTAAGATATTGTCCGAGGTTCTCCTTATCCACAAGAGTCGACTTAGTAAATCACCCCACGCACTTGTCGCATGAAGAGATACCCGAACAGTTGCCTTATGGGGTTTACCGGCAGAGAAGATTTTACGCAAGAAGGGATATCAAGTTGCAACTTGATATCCCTTCGAATTAAACGAGACGATTGCTTAAAGGGTAGTGTCGAGAAAGTTGGTGTAGTGCCCGATCCGAAGCGAGTCGGCCCGGCGTCCTGCAATCTGGAATACGGTTGATATCCTATGCCGCCTCGACCCTGTCCGCAAGCTCGAGGCCGGACTCGAGCATCTTCCTGGCCTCCGCCTCAAGCCGCGCCCAATCGACGTGACCGTCGATCCCCCGGGTGCGACCGTCGTCGTAGAGCTCGTTCATCCTCGCCTCCGAGAAGTACCTGGACTCCTGCCATATCTCGTCCTGCTCGCACATGACCGCGCCCGCGAGCCGCACCAGCGAGCCCGTGGAGGGGAACACCTGCACGACGCGCGACCTGCGCTTTATCTCCCGGTTGGTCCTCTCCTGCACGTTGTTGGTGCGCAGGCGCTTCCAGTGGGTCGGCGGGAAGTCGAGGTAGGCCAGCGCGTCGGGCTCGGCCTCCTCCAGCACCGCCGCCCTGGGGCAGCACCCCGCCAGCATGTCGCACGCCGCGTGGTACATGGCCGTCACGGTGGCGGCGTCGCGCCCGCGGAACACCTGCGACACGATCCTGCCCACGTGTTAGCGTCAATCTATTTTTCACCAGTTTCGCTAAACAGGCGCGCCGTTT
>OLPQ01001808.1_pt1 | contig 14087 bp, 11 predicted proteins | sample 1672451 | NCBI WGS metagenome assembly OLPQ01 (sample SAMEA3136687, study PRJEB25190) | human gut metagenome | biome: human gut; feature: human-associated habitat; material: faeces | place: Austria | collected 2013
ATGCTTCCTTTCCATAGTAGTCATCTGCATTTATAACTGCAAATGGCTCATGCAGAACTTCTTTGCATGCAAGGACTGCCTGTCCTGTTCCCCAAGGTTTGGTACGACCTGATGGAAGCTCTACACCTTCTGGAAGTTCATCTAATTCCTGGTATGCGTAGGCAATCTCCACATCGAGATTAGCACAAATCCTTTCGATACGATCACCGATTGCTTCTTTAAATGCTTCTTTAATATCCTTACGGATAATAAAAACTATTTTGTTAAATCCTGCTTCTATTGCATCATGAATAGAATAATCCATGATAATCTCTCCATTTAAACCAACTGGAGCAAGTTGTTTGATTCCACCGCCGAATCGTGAACCGATTCCGGCAGCCATGATGACTAAGGTTGTTTTCATCATAGTATTTTCCTTTCTTTTTATCTAATATTCCATAATTAAATATTTCAAATATCTATTTTTCTTAATACACAATGTTAAAATGATAGCTATTACAATTGTTAAAATTGTAATAAAAATCTTACTTGAAATAGGTATTATATCGCCAAAGCTAATTCGATATATTTTATTTATTATACGTAAAATAAATGGATGAAGAATCCACACGCCCACACTACTTGATATTATATTTTTAAGTCTGGCATATATCTTTAATGGTTTATCCATTATCAATAAAAATATTGCTATTGTACCATAGATAACAGGTATTGAACTATACATTGAAGATGCCCACAAAATATTAAACATTTTTGATAAGATGCACAATAAAATCATTGATGTCAAACATATTATTCCTAAATTTCGTTTATTAATCTTATATTTCATATTATGCAAACTAATTCCAATCAAAAAATAACCCCCATTAGTCACTATTCTAAAACATGGCGCAATATAATCTCTAATTTCAAATCCATATATCATTTTAATTACTAAATTTATAACAAAAATAGCTGTGAATATAATACTAATATACAATATCAAAAATTGAGATTTACATAGATTTAATAAAAACGTTTTATTAATATTTTCAATAAAAGCCATTAAATAGTAAATAACACATACCCCTAATAAAAACCATAAATGAAATAATATACCTTGTCCTTTTATAATATCCACTAATATATCTATAAAAACAAGCTTACGTTGCACTAATGATAGCAAGCCACCTATCAAGAGTATCCACACTCCAATAAATTTAATATATTTACTCGCCTTTTTATTCGCATATTTGAAATTAACGTTTCTATCTGCCAATAACCATCCATTTATAACTAAAAACAACGGTATTCCATAACTCCCCATCAAATATATTATCTGTTGAAGTCCCCCCCCCGGTTCTATTCCGTGTAATATAACTATAAGGATGCATGCCAAAAATTTTGTAGCATCTATTTCTATATATTGCATTCTAATTCCCTCGCACTCATTTCTAGAGCTGCTGCAATTACCCCATCCATATCATAATACTTATATTCTCCCAATCTACCTCCAAATATAACTTTTTTCTCTAATTCTGCTTTATCTTTATACTTACTATATAAAGCACTATTTTTTTTATCATTAACTGGATAATATGGCTCATCCCCCGGCTTCCACTCACTACTATATTCACGACTTATTATTGTTTTAGATAATTCCTCTCCATTCTCATTTTTTCCAAATTCAAACCACTTATGTTCAATAATTCGAGTCCATGGAGTTTCACTATCTGTATAATTAACTGCCGCATTTCCTTGGAAATTAGGAATATCAAGTAATTCATTTTCAAAACGAACTGAACGATATTCCAAAAATCCTAGTTCATATCCAAAATAGGCATCTATTGGACCTGTATATACTATTCGTTCCGCTAACTTATCGAATTTTTCTTTATGTTCCAAATAATCTACTTCAAGCTCTACTTCTATATCTTTCAACATTTTTTGAATTAATTTAGTATATCCTCCAATTGGTATTCCTTGATATAATGCATTAAAATAATTATTATCAAAGGTGAATCTTACTGGCAATCTTTTAATTATAAATGAAGGAAGTTCTTTACATTTTCTTCCCCATTGCTTTTCTGTATAACCCTTAATAAGTTTTTCATATATATCCCTTCCAACAAGAGAAATTGCTTGTTCTTCTAAATTTTGAGGTTCTTCAACAATCTCTTTACGCTGCTCATCAATTTTTCTCATTGCCTCTTCTGGAGTTACAACTCCCCACATCTTATTAAATGTATACATATTAAAAGGCAAAGAATACAATTCGCCATTATAATTTGCAACAGGGCTATTTGTAAACCGATTAAACTCCGCAAATTGTGTAATATATTCCCATACCTTCTTATTATTTGTATGAAATATATGAGCACCATATTTATGAACATTAATCCCCTCAATATTTTCTGTATAAATATTTCCTCCAACATTAGCTCGTTTATCAATTACCTTTACAGATTTTCCTGCTTTTTTTGCCTCATGTGCAAATATAGAACCATAAAGTCCTGCTCCAACTACCAAATAATCATATTTTTCTCTCATCTAACTTTCCCCCCTATTTTTTCTTTAATTGTAATAAATATTTTTATTACGATATCTCTATTAACCAATATAGATATCGCAACTGAAACTACTAGCATTAATATTGTTTCAAGTATATTTGCAAAACAGATGCCAATCGTAAATATAACATTTATTACCATAATACTTGAAAATTTTTTCCAATTTATATTAATTTGAAAATACTTTTTAGTATCCTTAATTCTAATCATCCATACAACAATATTTCCACAAACTGTTGATATACATGCCGCCCATATACCTATAATTGGAATAAGCACTAAATTTATAACAAAATTTATTATTGCACCAACTAATGTAGTTTTCATAGCATTCTTAGTATCTTTTGCACTAATATAGCCCGTACCATAAAAACCTGAAAATGAAGAAAATAAAGAACCTAGATATAAAATACCTACATAGCGATAAGCATCTAAGTAACCTTTACTCATAAAGAAAATTATAATAAATTTAGAGAGCGGTATTAACACCATAACAATACAACATGCTAATTGCATATAGTTATTAAATACTGATGTATAATAAATATCTCTTGTTTCACTATCATATTCTAAAACTGCTTGTTCCTGCCATGCTTGATAAAATAGCGTATGTAAAATAGTTACTATGGATGGAAATTTATTTGCCAGAGAATAAATTCCTGTTACGGCTACTCCCGACATTGCAGTAAGCATTAGTCTATCTGATGTATTCATCACCCACCAACTTATATTATTGGGAACTAACATAATAGAATAGGCTAACATAGAAATTGCAAGAGTTTTATTAAATCGTATGTCTCTTACACATAAACACCCTCTCAACATTATAATCAGATATACCACATCACCAAAATACGCTATAGCCATTGACCATAGCATTCCCTGAACACCTTTGCGAAGAAACATTACTAGCACTACATTTAATAGCAACATAAGTATTGTGTAAATTATTCCAGAAATAGCAAAAACCTTGTTTTTCTTTTCTCCTCTAGCTATAAATTGAAAACTATTTTGAAGAGAAGAAAATGTTAATAATATAATAAATATTCCTTTATATTTCCACTTAATAACAGTGCACACATACCATACAATTATATCTGTAATAATGATAAAAATCCCCAGCAACGATAACCCCGTTCCAATAATATCCCCATGTTCATCATTTGATTTAAGCAACCATCTTAATAATCCTTCATGAATTGCCAATATGCACATTGGAGCCAGCAAATTTAAAATAGAAATAATAGTATCATATGTTCCAAATTCTGCAGTAGATAAATAAAAAGTATATAATGGAACAATTAGAAATGTTAGTACTTTTGATCCAAAGCTACTAATAGTATATATAATAGTATTTTTAACTAATTTTGACTCTCGGCTTTCTCCCATCATAAATCCTTTCTTTATATTTTTTTCCTTTTATTCATAATATACTCCATACAATTTTCGGGTAATATTTTAAACATTATAGCCTTAATTTTCTTGTTTCTATAATATTTTTTATTAAGTTTTTTAACCGTATAGTCAAACCCTTTTTTTTCCATCATCCCAAAAAAATATTTTCTTTCTTCTGGACATGTATTTGGTTTAATAAAGGCTCGATTATATGGTATTGCTTCCATTGGATTAATTTTTTCTATATATAAATCTCTTTTTAGATTTGGCAGAATTTCTTTTGCCCTTTTTGAATTTACCAACAATACTGAGACACCTTCTCTCATTTGTTTTTCCCCAATCTTATCACTAGTTACCCCCCAAAAATCAGCAACAGTAAAATCAGATATTCTCCTTGTTCCACAATAATGGCACTCATAACAACTTTGACGCAAAAAGATATTACTATTAAATCCTACAAAATATGTATCTAAAAATTTATCTTGTACTTCACTTGTTCCATCTTCAAAAAATAATTTCATTCTTGTTCCATTTCCTGATTGCCAACCTTCTTCTCCTTCTTTTACTCTAAAACAAAAATTAATAATATTCTTTCCATATTGTTTTTCTCTATCCTTTATATATGATATAACTGTTTTTTTATTTGCTACTCCATGGCAAAGTACATCCATAGTATATAAAAACTCGCTTCTTTTCATTTCTCCAAGATAAGTATATAAAGCTGCTATTTGACACGCTGTTCCTGTAAATAAAACCATTTTCTTTTGTTTAAGCATTTTTTTCACTTTTGAAAATATAGACTGTGTTACACTTTGATAATATTTACTCAGCCTTAATTTATCTAATTCATCAACTTTAAAAATAATATCATGCATAACTTCTTTAGAATCAGAATCAAATTTAGCTCCCACGACAACTCCCTGTCGTTCTAAAACAAAATTCGCTAAAGCAGTAAATACTCCTCCTGATGAACTTTTTTCTAACACTTTTGAGTCTTTATTCCACGCCATGTAAAATGTCCCCTCTACCCCTTCGTTTTTTTTATTTTGAGGACATTTTTTATAACAATTCCCACATTGAATACATTCTTTTTCATCAACAATAGGGAACATAAAACCTTCTTTATTTTCAGACATATTTATACATTTTTTAGGACATATTTCTGCACAAACTCCACATCCAATACAATCTTTTAATAAATCATCATTTTTTTCTATTATTCTATTCATTCCCTAACGCCCTTTTTAAAAATTCTATTGATTCTATTCTATAGAAATTTAGCTTTTCCCATACTGGAGAAAAATTAATTTTTTCCACTTCATCCGGAATTTCATCTATTTCCGAAATAATTCTATTTTTTAATCCAAGAATTGATAAAATACTTTTTATTCTTAAATCTTTACTTTCAGTCTCTTGTAACGTGTAAAAATCAGTTCCAAGATTAACTGAAAACAGAGTCCCGTGATAAGAATTAGTAAGCACTAAATCAGCATTTTTAATTAATCCCAAAAATTCTCTAGGTCCAGCATCAATAGCATTAATTATCCCCTTACCATAAGAAAATCCAGAAAGAGGTGTTATAACAACCAACTTACAACTATATTTCTCTGCAATTTCTTTTAATTTTGGAATAATAAGACGCGTTTTTTTTATTCCCTCTAAAGCATAATATAAAATATATTTTTCTTGCTTTAAATCATTTGGAATTTTCCCTACTTCGCACTCCCATTTCTTATGATCTAGTAATAAAGTAGGATCTATTACAGCTTGACTTTCAATGTTAAAAAGTTCTTTAAACCTTTTACAAGAAGATGCTTCTCGAAAACTAATTTTGTCAAAGTCCTTTATTTTATCCACAATATATTTCAATTCATCATCTGACATATTCACAATAGATGACGCATATGAGATTTTCCTTTTATTTGTAAAAGATAATAAATATGGATTCATATATTTCCAATCCACACAATACAATTCATTTGAATGTTTATTCCAAATCTGATCACTGCCGCTAATAAATATGTCAATTTTTTCAATAACTTCATATATTTCTTCTGGTTCTCTAAATTCTTTTGTTAGATTCATACCAGAAATAAATTGCTCAAATCTTTTTTTCCTTGTAATATATTTATTCAATTGTGGTAAATGTAACAAATCTTTCAGAAATGTTTTTATTCCATAATTAAAATGTAACATACTATAATATTGAAATTGTGATTGCATCCTATAATTTATTATTTTAACTTCATATCCCAATTCTTGTACAACCTTTTGTGTTGCATATGCTTGAAGAACTGAGCCAAAATTATATGCTGAATGATACGTAATTACTCCAACCTTTTTTTCCATCCATACTTCTCCCTAGTGATTTTATTTTCCCAAAACAATGAAAACCCAAATAATATGAAAGGATACGATGCAGATGCACATGCATACGTATAGAACATATTAAAAAATGCATTAAATAACCATACAAATACTGCTATAATTTTTATCCATTTTGGAAAAGAAAAATGTAACATACATTTCTCAAACATTAACTTAAACATCAATATGTAACTTACTAATCCGACAAATCCATAACATAATAAAATATTTATAAAATCATTATGTGCCCATATTCGATTATAAATTGCACTCTGATTTATATCATAAACAAATCTATAGCCATGCCCAAATAATTGCTCAACTAAATTGCTTGAAAAAAACGCTTCCATATCTGCCTTCCAAAATAATGATCTTCCGCTAGTAAATTTAATAAGAGGATCTTGATAATATTCCGTAGATGAGACAGTAAGTGAACTATCTATTTTATCCATGATACTTGAATTTGAAATAATACTAACAAAAAGTAATGCCATTGGTATTAGCGAACACCAAAAAAACTTTTTAGAAGGAGCAATCATGTAATACATTGCTAAACAAATTGCCAAACCAACTGCAAGATATGTTCTAGATCCCCCTGAAAAAATACAAAACATTGGAATGAATGCATACACAATATTTCTTTTCCTTTTTGTTATTAATATCATAATAAGCGCCAAAATAAATGTTGCAGAAGTAGCACTTCTAAATACATTTCCAGTAAAGGAATAAAAATATCCCTCTTCATATGAAGTTTTAAAAAACATCGAAATAATTACCACAACATTCCATATAATAACAATTTTTTTTAGATAATTATAATTATGTTGCAAATAATATTTTATATATTCATATTTTAATATTACATAATCTGAAAACATCATGAAAAATAATAAATAAAAAATCTCATTTGTATTATCTAAAGGTCCCTCCGTGGAAATAGCTGCTATTATATAAGAAACTCCAAACATTATTAATATCATAATTTCATATGCTGATTTTTTATTAATCAAAAATATGTATAATAGCATTGCAATTATAACAAAAAATATTACTTTATTTATTATTGGAATAATTCCTTGAAATAATGTTGCAATTGGCAAAAGTATTACTGTATCCATTACTAATTTATTCGGATTAATTTTCATTTTTATCTCCAATAGCATCAATCATTGCCAAAAAATGTAACGGCATCTTAAGATGTTTTTCTAATTGTGTTCTTATTTTATATCTAATTCTAGCTCCCAATTGGATAGTTGGAAGTTCTTTAAAGCAAATATTATTATGAATTAGCCATACATTCATCAATCTTTCAGATAAAAAACCATATACTCTAGCTTGATATGTATCATAATCTTCGATATCTTCACATTTCTCTAATTCTAACAATAAATCCAATAACCATTTCGCATAACTATCAAAAATTTCGCCCTTAGCAATAATCATATTATATGGAAAAAGAAAATTCTTTTCCATTGCCTTCTCAAAAGCATTCAAATATTCTGGACATTTCTTAGAAATAACATCTTTCAAAAGATTTAAATCTTTGGCGTAATGGTATTCTTTATAATGGTTTCTAATATTTCCACATGGGAAATACATTCTATCACTAACTATACAATCATATTTATTCAATAAGTTTTTAATCTCTGACTCATTATAAAAATATTTCTCATTTTCACTCCATATATTGTGTGTAAAAAATCTTCTATAATGAACAACCCCTTTAATTTCATCTTGACAATTATGAGCTATCCAATATATTCCTGTCAATTCACAAAAATTAGAATTTTTTCGAGAAATATTATCATTAGTATCGTCATATAAATATCCCGATTTCCTCTTAACATTTTTATATGCTCCAACATATAACCACTTATAAAATTCAGAAAGTTTTGGTTTATTCTCTATATATTTATGTGTAATTATATATACTGCCATTTTTCACACTCCTAACTTAGTTATCCTTTATCACTATTTGATATATCCACTTCATCTCTTTTTTCGAATTTGATTCGTCAAACTTCTCTGCCATTTTTTTGCAATTTTTACTCATTACATCACGCTTTTCCTTTGACATATTGGTTATTTCTAAAATTGCATTTGCAAATTCTTTTTCATCAATTGGATTACATAGATAGCCAGTCTCCCCATCTATAACATATTCTCTAATCCCTTGTACATCTGAACCTATAACCGGAATTCCCGTTGCTAATGCCTCTAATCCAGCCATTCCAAGACCTTCTCTTAATGAAGGTAATACTGCAATATCAGCGCAAGCATTAATCTGTGGTATATCTGAACGATGTCCTAATAATTCTATTCTTACTCCCATTTTTTTTGCCATTTGCTTCAATTGTTTATCCAATGTTGAATTTACAACAGCGCGTCCACATATTAAAAATATGTATTTTTCCCTATCTGGCAAAATAGATAAAGCTTTTATAATTATTTGTTGATTCTTCCTTTCAGAAAGTTCTCCAACAGCTAAAATCACTATATCATCTGATTTTGCCCCTAATTTTTTTCTGTATTCATCTCTATTAATTTTTATATTTCTAAAATTACATGTTTTTAAACCAACTCCCGGAATCAAAAAAACTTTTTTACAATGCATTTTCTTTGCATTATTATAATCTTCATGATTTATAGTTATGATTACATCACAAAATCTTGACATGAATTTTTCTATATTATAATATACAAACCATTTCTTTTTTGAAGAATACTCTGTGAATGTAAAGCCATGAGTCGTATATATTACTTTTGTACCTTTTTTTCTGTATTTAACTGCTGCTAAACGCACAATCATACCCGCAATTGGTGTATGGCAATGTATAATATCATACCCGTTTTCTAATACTTGTTTTAATTCCTTATATGCATTCCAATTATCTATCGTTAAAGGATTTTTAGTATCGAAATCTATTTGATAATATCTAATTCTCATCTTTTGTAACATTGGGATTTCAATAGCTTCCTTACCATCTGACATGCAACCATTCATTGCAACATCAACTTGATAACCCATTTTTTGCAATATGTCTATATCATTCCATAAGAAATTTAAAAAACCCGCCAAATTTACCACTATTAACGCTTTTTTGCTCATTATATCTCCCACACAATTATACTTTCTATTTCTCCATCTGCTTTGCAATATCTGCATCTACAATCTCTTCTCCAGTTTTACCAACCAGCTGTTCTTTAGACGCTGCTGATAATCCATCGTTAATTGTCGCGCACATATCACATGTACTGCATTTATCTAACTGTTCTTTTGTTACCTTTCCTTCTTTGTAGTCTCTTACAATCTTTAATTCATACATGCTGTATTTTTTCTTTTTAAAGAATCTAAGGAATTTATGCTGAATTACCCAGAATGCTGGTTTCCAGATATATTTATGCATAGCTGGTGATACTGAACCAATCATCCAACAGTCACGATTGCAACAACGTACTTTTGAACGTACTTTTTCTGCTTCTGGGCTATTCCATAATTCATCCCAACTCTGTTCATTCAGATTACCCATAACTTCTTTGTCTTTTGTTCCGTTACATGGCATTACATCACCGTATGGATCGATAAAGAACGTATCAAAACTCATATCACATGGAAGTAATCTCTTCTGTCCATAGATATAGTTAATTAAACCATGATTGAAGTAAGCTCTGAACCATTTTTTAGGGCTATTGCTATTTAATAGTTTATTCACAAGATTTTCAAACTGTTTTGCTACCATAGGACGGTTATGAATAATATTCTTTGCTTCTACGAAATAGAAACTATTATGTAAAGAAGCCGTTGCAAATTCCATCCCCATTTTATTGGAAATCTCATACAGTGGAACTAAGTCTTTGCAGTTTGCATCCTGTACAGTCATTCCGAATCCAACGTCTTTCATTCCCATTTTTCTAAGTTTTTTCAGAGTAGTATATCCCCTCTGGAATCCGTTATCTAATCCACGAATTTTATTATTTGTTTCTTCCAACCCCTCAATAGAAATACGAATACCAATATTGGGGAACTCTTTACAAAGGTCAACGATACGGTCTGTAAAGAAACCATTTGTAGAGATAACGATACGATCGGACTTCTTATATAATTCACGTACAATATCTTTTAAATCAGTACGGATAAATGGTTCTCCACCTGTAATGTTTGTAAAATACATTTTAGGAAGTTTCTTAATTGTCTCAATTGAAATTTCTTCTTCTGGTTTAGACGGTTTTTTATAACGATTGCACATATTACAACGTGCATTACAACGATAAGTTACGATAACTGTACCATTCAGCTTCTTTTCTCCTGATTTTTTACCCATTTTTTTATCTCCTGTTTCCTTACTTTTAATCAATGTTGATTTTTTACCTCTATATATTTTCATTAATTTTTTGTAATACTCTTCAATAGTATCAAAACTAATATCCTGACAATTCTTACTATAAGAATCTGTAAGAGCCTTATCTTCCCACAGCTTCTCTATTTTTTCTTTTAAATCTTTTGCATTGGCACTTGCAAAAAGTTCTCCTGTCTTACCATTCTGAATAAGTTCTGGAATTCCTCCGATATTTGCTCCTAATACTGGGGTACCATACATCTGACTTTCCATTACAGAGAATGGACAGTTTTCATACCATTCTGAAGGATAGATAGAGAATCTTGCTTCTCTGATTAATGTTTCTAATGCTTCGCCCGTCTGGAATCCTACATTTTTGATGTTACTAATTCCATTTACTGTATCTTCTAATAGTCCTGTTCCAGCAAATACAAACTGAATATTCGGTAACTCTCTGCATACTTTTAATAATGTCCCGATTCCTTTTTCTTCTGAAAAGCGTCCAAAGTACAGAACATAATCTTTCTTTCCTGTATCCTTCCATTCTACTTTATCAATAAAGTTATGTAAGGCAATTGTTTTCTTTGCAAATAATGGATTCGTATCTAGTTTTGTTTTCATAAATTCTGAACAGCAGATCATGGCATCAATGTATTTATATGCACCATTCATTTTCCAGAATTCTGCTTCTAAAGTTCCAACTGCTGATTTTGCAGTACTTCCATGAATACATTTTCCTTTTGTACAGTTAAGGAAATGTCCACCTAAACATTTCTCGCAATTTTCATGGGTATTTGGGTTATTGCACATATGATTTGGACATACTAACTGGTAATCATGTGCTGTAAAAATGATTCGGCATTTCTTACCTATCTGTTTACTCCACTTATGTATTTCAAGAATAATAGATGGGGTAAGCTGGTAGTTAAAGTTATTAATATGACATACATCTGGCTGAAAATCATCTAATACCATTCTAACCTTCTTTCTAGCTTCTGAAGAATAGATAGTCTTTAATGGATATGTAATCTTTGCTAACTTAGAACCGCCATGAAAATCCATATCACTTGTATACGCATTTACCCTATTTCCAACACAACGACCCTCATGCTCCATTCCAAAGAATTGAACTTCATGCCCCTGTTTTTCTAAATACTCACCTAATTTAAAAATATATGTTTCGCTACCACCGTTAGGGTAGAGGAACTTATTTATCATTAATATTTTCATACCTTTTCAATCCTCTTTTTTACTTGTTCACTAATTTATTTGAAATATAGTTAAATATGTGTTGCATTACGATTGCAAACACAGATGCTCCGGCAATTACGATTACTACTGTAGTAATATATTGAATCCATCCACTTCCCAATAACGTATTGATTCCCATTTTCTCAATTACGCGAAAGATAAACATATGGGAAAGGTAAATTTCCATGCTAATTCCACTGAAGAACTTTGTAACTCTGTTTTGCAGTACCCCCCCCCGCTTTTAAAATAGCATATATTAATAATACTGAGGATACTAACAGACACATTACGGAATATCCACCAATAACGTAATAAAGAATTATGCTAATCCAAGTTATTCCTAATACAATCCACTGGTTGAAATGAGCAATCTGCTCTCTGTAAAGATATATCAAACCTCCAGCCAAGAAAAAGCAAGCACTATATAAAATGTTTGTTCTTCCGACATCAAAGTAACTCGTACATATAAAGTTATAAATTAGGCTTACACCAAAAGCCATCCATGCTCTTCTTTTGTTCTCGATAAGAACGCAAAAAAATGGAAATATGAGATAAAACACAAAAATCAATCCCAAGAACCAGCCTACACCTATTACTGAAATAGTATCTGCAGGTAAAAATCCAAATACTAACGTTAAGTCTGCGAACCCTTCATATATACTCCCCAAAGAATGCGACATTGCTACATCAAGTAGGACAAGCAAGCAAAAAAAAGGAAGAATCTTTTTAAAACGTTTTCCATAAAAATCTGACCAGGATATCTGATTGTTTAAAACTTTTTGATAATATCCACAGCACATTCCAAATGCAGATACTGTCATAAACAAAAATACAAAGTTTGTAAAAGATGGAATAACATTGTTATATACAAAACCTGATATTTCATAATTATTGTTTGCTCTCATATGCATCATTACAATACCAAAAGCAGCAATCATTCGTAATCCATCAATTGCACCATAATGCTTTTTTTCCATCTTTTATCTCCTATATAACTCTAACGTTCTCTTCACGACATCATCCCAATTATATTTTCCACAAATATAATCTGCTGCTTCATCCTTATATTTCTGTACCTGTTTCTCATTATCGCAGGCTTCCTGAAGTTTGTTCTGTAAATCAGACACATCACTTTTCTTAAATACAATTGCTTTATCTTCTACCACTGATGCACATTCATCTATATCAGACACCAGACAACAGTTACCGTAGCTCATTGCTTCTAACAGACTAAGTGGCATTCCCTCTAAGTCGCTTGGAAGGCTGTAGATGTAAGCATTGCTGTATAATTCATCTAATAACTGTCCCTGAACAAATCCGGTAAAGATGATTCTGTCATCGTCTTTTGCCATTTCTTTTAACTGGCTGGCAAATTCATCGGTATCGGAGCTGCCTCCTGCAATGACTAACTTTTTGTCTGTGTTCACTTTTTTAAATGCTTCAATCAGATAGGCGATTCCTTTTTCTGGAACGAGTCTTCCCAAGAACAGGATATAATCATCTTTTTCCAGTCCAAATTTTTCTTTAATAAGTTCTGGCTTTCTTATAACAGGACGATTCACTCCATTTGGAATGAATTTTGTTTCTCGTCCGTAAGTTTCTTTAAAGTAATCTTGAACGCCTTTACTAAGAACAATAATTTCGTCAGCACATTTTACTGCACATTTTTCTCCCATCATAATATATGTGCTAGCTAACTTGCCCCACTTTGCTCTCTGATGGTCAAGGCCATGCACTGTAGCAATACAACGTTTTCCAAACAATTTTGGTAACCATAACATTGCACAAGGACCTTCCGCATGAAAATGAACTACATCATACTTGCCAAATGCAGCACAAATGGCCGCTGATACTGAGGCAGTCATTGCAGCCAGTCCTTTTTTATCAAGAGTAAGAACTGATTTTAATCTTACTCCCTTATACGCTTTTCTTTTTCCGCCATCGAAGTCTTTACCACTTACATGATGACCACTTCGGTTATAACAAGTTACTTTATGACCAAGTGTAACCATTATTGTTGCTAATTCTTCCACAACAATCTCTATTCCACCTTCACGAGAAGGAATTCTTTTATGCCCAAGCATAGCTATATTTAAACTTTTTTTATCTTTTAAGTTCTTTTTCATTGCCTTCCCTCTACTCCCTACATCGATCCTTCTTTTTTGAATACCACCTGTACCGTCTTAAA